>Ga0187833_10000151_pt1 | contig 77141 bp, 66 predicted proteins | sample ETNtaG_37_FD_167968 | JGI IMG/M metagenome (GOLD analysis project Ga0187833, IMG submission 167968) | Marine microbial and viral communities from oxygen minimum zone, Eastern Pacific Ocean - ETNP2014_SV_400_PacBio MetaG (Illumina Assembly) | ecosystem: Environmental > Aquatic > Marine > Hypoxic... | reverse complement strand
AGCCCTGCGTGGTTCCTTATAAACAGCCCTGAGCGGTTCTTTATAAACAGCCCTGAGCGGTTCTTTATAAACAGCCCTGAGCGGTTCTTTATAAACAGCCCTGAGCGGTTCTTTATAAACAGCCCTGAGCGGTTCTTCATAAACAGCCCTGAGCTGCTCCTGTATTGCGAATATCAGGTATCATAAATAGTGTAATCTACGATCAGTCTTGTATTGGTGACACTATGGATTCCGAAAAGCCACTCAGCGGATTGAAAGTGCTGGATTTTTCAGCCGTGTACGCTGGGCCTATCTGTGCCCGTCTGCTCTCGGACTGCGGCGCTGAAGTAATAAAAATCGAAACGCCCGGCACCGGTGATGTCACTCGAGGACCAAGAGGTACCAGTCGCGTATTTGCTCATTTCAACGCCGGGAAACGCAGTATCGCGATTGATCTGAAGCAAGAAACCGGACAATCACTGGCAAAAAATTTGATCTCCGATGCCGATGTTGTAATCGAGAATTTTCGTCCCGGCGTCATGGAACAGTTCGGTCTTGACTACACCACTATCAAGAACGTCAGACCGGATCTCATCTACTGTTCAATCTCAGGGTTTGGTCAAACCGGCCCATACGTCCAGCGTGCAGCCTATGCACCCATCGCTCATGCAGCGAGTGGGTTCGATTTTGCTCACACTGCGTCGCAGGGCGAACCAGACGCCCGTCCGCCAATCTGGGGAATAATGATAGCTGACATGCTCACAGGGGCTTATGCGTTTGGTGCTATCCAAGCGGCCTTGATTGGGCGAGGAAAATCGGGACGAGGAGAACATATCGACGTCAGCATGATGGAATCCATGATGATGTTGATACCCGGACAGATACAAGCCGCACAATTAGAGAATCCGCCCGCTGCTGGAGGATTTCGTCCAATCACTGTCAAAGACGGATTTGTGATGGTCTGCATCGTTTCACAGAAAAACATGCGCTGTCTGTGTGAAGCAATGGATCGACCGGATATTTTGGCAGACAAGCGATTCCTGCGAGGCGAAAGGTACAAAAATATGCAGGCATTCATTGACGAAATTGAATCCTGGTCTTCTTCTCTTTCTGCGCTTGAATGTGAAAAACGTTTGAACGAATCAGGTGTTCCATGCAGCATCTACAACGCCCCGGATGATCTGTTTGCCCATCCGCAGATTTTGGCTCGAAATTCATTTACCGAACTTGAAGATGATCTGGGTATGTTCGTGATTCAAAATGCACCATTTCAGTTTTCAGGAAGTGACATTTCAACAGCATCTGCATCCCCTCTACTCGGCGAGCATACTGATGAATTGTTGCGGGAAAAACTCAGCCTGGATGAAGCAGAAATCGGATTACTTCACAAACAGGAGGTGGTTTACTGATCCAATACCCGGGCGACTGAACAAATCTGTTTTAGCGGCCTTACTCTGGCAAAAACGAATACACTGCCCGCATCATCTTCTCAAGGTATTTACCGGATTGCTCTTGAGGAGTATCCCCCATACTGACCATTATCACATTGTGATCCGGCACGACGATCATGATTTTACCTCGGGCACCAAGCGCCATAAAATCGTTGGAACTTGCAAATGGAAACCAGCGTTCCCCTTTGCCGCTGTTACCCCCGGTAGTCCGCCAGATTCCCTGATCACTGTTGAGCCACCAGAGATACCCATAGGCACCGTTTGCCTGCGGATAGGTGGGTGTCAGAGCTTCATCAACAAAAGTCTCGTCCATGATAGTCTCGCCTTGCCACTGGCCATGGTTCAACCAAAGTAATCCAAGTCGGGCTATGTCTCTATGGCTGGCTTCTATAACCGGCAAGGGTCCCTGGCTCCCAATCTGAATCCATCCCCTGTCGTTACTTGGCCAATCAAAACTCAACTGCAGCGGCTTCTTTAAGAATTCATTGTAGAATTCAACCGGCGTTCTCCTGCTTGCTAGCCACAATATGCCCGTCAGGGAATTCAGAATAAAGTTGCTGTTGTACTGCCACCAACTTCCTGCAGGTTGTTTACTGGCCGTCATATTGAGCACATGGCGGATTTCTGCATCATCGGCTACCTCCGGGTGATGCACCGGCAGCCAGTCTTTAATCTTGTCGTTAACGTTCAGAAATCCCTGATGTTGAGCGATACCGAAAAGCGTGGCACCCAAACCCTTGGTAACCGAAAAGATCTGATTAGTTGCCGCAGCATCCCGCCTGTATCTTTCATGGACGATAACCCCATCTTTAGCCACCAATACGCCGTATCGCTTTTCAATAGTAAATATTTCATCTGCTGCCTGTGTAACCAACGTTGGATCAATGCCGAAATCTTCCGGCTTTCCGAAGGTCCATTCTTCAGTTGGAAATTGTGTCTTAACCTTTGTATCCATATCCCTTCACCTTCAGTCTATCTTAAGCTGCACCCAGGACGTACAACGATGGATACGTCACTTTGCTCATCAAGAATATGTCTCTGGATGGTGACGAAAGTGACCCCGCGCCTGTTCCAGAGTATAACCGGTCTTGACCAACATGGACTCAGCAAAGTCTCTCGCCACCAGTTGAATACTCAGCGGCACTCCCTTGCTGCCGATACCCCAGGGAAGAGACAAGGTCGGTGAGCCAGAGAAGTCATATGGCGCAGTAAACTTCAATGTCACGGCTAAATCCTGTTCACCGCTGCTTCCGTCTGATGTTTCTCGAGCAGGCGCAACAGATGTCATCGACGGGCACACCAGCAAATCTACTTCCTTAAAAATACCCGCCAGGTTGGCCTTGAATGATTTGCGAACCAGTTCATGTGCCATGTAAGCAGCAGCTGGAATGTTGAGTCCAAGCTCGATCAGGTCAGCGATGGCACCGTATTCTTCCTTCCTGGATGGGTAGGTATCCCGATGCGCATGGGCAGCTTCAACACTACAGGTGACGGGCCAGCCTTTTGTAATATCCGCATACGGAACTTGGACATCTTTGATGGTGGCCCCCAGTTCTTTCAGAAGCCCAACTGCATCTTTGATTCCATCATAAACCTCAGTTTCGACATCATTCCCGCAATAGTCCCAATCAATACCGACTGTGAATCCCTCGATGCCACCACTCGCAGCTGCAAGATAGTCATCCACTGATAAATGGCTGCTTGTTGGATCATCCTCGTCTCTACCGGCAATAACACCCAGCATGGCCGCACCGTCCCTGACACTTCTGGTCATAGGTCCCATATGGTCAAGGGTATAGGCTAAGGGAAATGCACCACTCCGACTCACCCTTCCCCAGGTGGGTTTTATTCCGACCAGGCCATTGACTGCAGACGGAAATCGAATCGATCCACCCGTATCTGAACCAATAGAAGCGAAGCAGAGTCCGGCCGCAGTCGCGACACCGGAACCGGACGATGAGACACCTGTCCAGCAGTCTTCATGCCAGGGATTAACCGGTACCTCAACATCAGGATGATGCCTGGCGTATGCACCTTCGGTCAGCTTGAGTTTGCCTAAAATAATGCATCCGGCTGATTTCAATTTCCTCACGACCGTCGAGTCTTTTTCCGGTATGTGATCATCGTAGATTTTCATTCCGTAAGTCGTCTTTATTCCGGCCGTATCCAGAAGATCTTTGACAGCAACCGGCACACCGTGAAGAGGTGATCTCACATTACCATTAGACAGTTCCTTGTCTGCCTTTTCCGCAGCAAATAAAGCCTGCTCTCCGGTAACGGTTACAAATGATTTAAGGCGACTGTCAACTTTCTCGATTCTTCGCAGCAACTCTTCAGTGACTTCAACTGACGTCAATTCACCTTGATGAATTCTCCCTGCAATTTCCAGTGCGGATTTATAATGATTATTCATGACCATCCTTATCGATGCCGGTTGGTGCGAGATGGATCACTATGCAAAGTTCGCTCGATATTCCTTCTCTAGCTTCTTGAGTTTCTTTTTGGAAACACCACCCAGAGTATTAAGTGCGTGTCTAAGTCGCGCACGGGTCATATCGGGTCCCAGTACTACCATGGAGTCAAACAACGGCGGAGAAACAGCTTTACCTGATATCGCGATAAATATGGGCGCCAGCACGTCACGGATTTTGATGCCCAATACGTCGGCAAGCCTGGCAAAAATCTGATTGAGGTTATCCCGGTTCCAATCACCAAGAGCTTCAGTTTCCCAGGCGGCGAATTGAAGAATCTTTACAATATCTTCACTGGGAACATTTTTTACCTCGAAACTTTCTGCCGTGACCACAGGCAGACCCTCAACAAAGAAGCTGGTCAGATTAGGCAGTTCAGTAAATACGTCTACACGCTCTTTAACGAGAGGAATGATTTGCATCAGATTCTCTCGATTGTAAGCCCAGGTTGTTAACCGATCAGCAAACTCATCATCACTCAAATCTTCTCTCAGCCAACGACCGTTTAGCCACTTCAGCTTTTCAATATCAAAAACAGGAGCACCAAGTGATATACGATTGATATCGAATTTGTCGATCATCTCTTTGAGAGTAAACTTCTCTTCGCCGTCAGGCATACTCCAACCCAGCATTCCCAGATAGTTTAGTATCACCTCAGGTAAATAACCCATCCTTTCAAAGAAATTGATGCTGGTTGGATTCTTCCGTTTGCTCAGCTTGCTTTTATCCGGATTTCGCAACAGCGGCATGTGAATCAGTTCCGGCATGTCCCAGCCCAGATATTTGTGCAACAAAATGTGTTTTGGTGCAGAACTGATCCACTCTTCACCACGAATAATATGAGTTATCTCCATGAGATGATCATCAATGACCACAGCCAGATGATAGGTGGGATTACCATCTGTCTTTAACAGGATCTGCATATCGACTTGTGCCCAATCGATTTCAATTTCACCGCGGAGCCGGTCCTTTACAATACATTGACCCTCAGCAGGAACCTTCATGCGAACAACATGAGGCTCACCAGCTGCTATCTTGTTCTCCACCTCCTGCTGGTCAAGTGATGTACACAATCCATCATATCTGGCACCTTCACCCCTGGCGGTCTGTTCTTGCCGCATAACCTCCAGCCGCTCTGGTGTACAAAAGCATTTGAACGCATGACCGTTCGCGACCAGTTCATCAGCATACTGTTGATATATTCCCTGTTCAGCTCGCTCACTCTGACGATAGGGTGCAAAAGGTCCCCCGCAGTCTGGTCCTTCGTCCCAGTCGAGGCCAAGCCATTTAAGAGACTGCAGAATCTGCGCTTCGTGAGTAGTCGTTGATCGGGCCGCATCAGTATCCTCAATTCGCAATACAAACTGGCCACCATGCTGCCTTGCAAAGCAAAGGCAAAATAGCGCCATATAGGCTGTACCAACATGAGGATCACCAGTAGGTGAAGGTGCGACTCGGGTTCTCACTTTCATAAATTCATCTTTGTTGTTAATGCTAATTGAAACGGCGTCAGATTCTACATGATAACTCAACTAAATGACCCGGTGATTTAGCATAGTTAATGACGGTTACACACCTGAAACACCTTTGCCAGCCTACCGGGTTTTCTGACGTCCGCAACAGTTTCTGCGATAATATGAGATTATTCAAATAGCTACGATTTTTTGTAATGTCAGAACTAGATCCTGATTTGGATCGAACGATGTCTGTTGCACCGATGATGGGGTGTACTGATCGTCATTGTCGAGTCTTACTGCGCCTGCTATCTCCTCATGCTCTACTATTCACTGAGATGGTGGTATCTGGTGCTCTGATCTATGGTGATACCAACCACTTTCTGCAACACGAGGACGATGAACCATGTGCTCTGCAGATAGCGGGGAGCAACCCGGACGAATTAGCAACTTGTGCACAACTCGGCGAAGCCGCAGGGTATCAGGAAATTAACCTGAACGTTGGCTGTCCAAGCGACAGGGTTCAACATGCTCGCATCGGAGCTTGTCTCATGGCAGATCCCCGGCTTGTACAGCACTGTATCTCAGCAATGAAAGCAAAGGTGGATATTCCCGTCACAGTTAAGTGTCGAATTGGTATCGACGATGATGATTCGTTTGAGAACTTCAGGGATTTTATCAATATTGTTGCTGAATCGGGATGTGATACTTTCTATATACATGCCCGAAAAGCAATTCTTGACGGACTCACCGCTCGGCAGAACCGCGACATCCCACCACTCAAATACGAATATGTCTATCGAATTGCCAGGGAGTTCCCGCATTGCAGGTTCTATCTTAACGGCGGCATCCGGTCTGTCGCAGAAGCGCTGGAACAACTTGGACTCACTGACGGTGTCATGCTGGGCCGAGCAATCTACCAAAACCCATACCTTTTAATGGAACTGGATAGTGCGATCTACGGTACCGCTCTCTCGACCAGACATGACATCCTTGATCAGTACGCTGGATATGCATCAAAATGCCTTACCCGTGGTGAACACGCGAAACATATGCTGAAGCACATTCTGGGCTTGTACTCCGGTTGTCCGGGAGCCAGGCAGTTTCGTCGTTATCTCAGTACGCAGATGTTTAAACCAAAAACGACCATGGATATTCTCAATGAAGCTCTCAGAATCTCCGGACTCACCTCAGACCACAATTTTGTCTCATAACCAGGACTTATCATGCTAAAGGATCTAAAGAACTTCTTTGAGCAACATCTGTTACCTTCAGAAGAAGAATCCGAATCCGAAGTGAGTGGAATTGAGTACGCCACAGCAGCACTGCTTATTGAGTTGGCAAAAGCGGATTTCGACGAAGATATACTTGAACGTCAACTGATTTTCGCGACGTTAAGAGATACGTTTGAACTCAGTGATGAAGACCTGGAAGAACTAGTCTCACTAGCAGAATCTGCATCAGCAGATGCCAATGACCTGTTCCAGTTTACGTCACTGGTCAATCAGCATTACAGCAACGAGGAGAAAATCCTGCTCCTGGAAAATTTCTGGAAAGTTGCCTATGCAGATGGCAGGCTAGATAAATATGAAGAACAGTTTATCCGGAAAGTGGCTGGCCTGATAAATCTGCCACCATCAGAATTCACCAAGACAAAACTTCGAGTCAGGAAAAATCTGTCTGATAGTTAGTTGGTTTGAGTTCCCGGGAGTGGACTAACCGGCTTTTCGAACTGTTGAGTTATGTGAATCTTCCGACTGTTCCTTCTCTAGCGCTTCAACAAGATCACAGAAGCAAGCTCTATTTTTCTCATTTAGTTCCATTAGCGTTTTGTGGGCTTGCAGCACCTGCTCTCGAAGCGCCGATTCGGACACACTCTGTGTGGGCAGCGCACTGAGGTCCTCACACTTGGTGATTGTTCGATCAAGAATCACAAACACCTTTTCAAATCCCATACTGTGTAGAATGCGATTGATGTCTTCATTGGTTGAAACAATGGTCGGCTTGACACCGAGAGTCTCCTGAGATCGCAAAGAAATCTTCACCAGAAGACCCAGGCTTGTACTGTCGATATTTAAGGTTTCTGTCAGATCAATTACGATCGATTTCTGATCTTTGGAATTCCCAATACCAGCAAGGAAGTCTGAGAGAGTCGGGCTGAAAGTTACACGCACATCACCGACAAACTTCAGGACATGAACACCACCCTGTTTCGCAAATAAAATCTTACCCATCGAGATCAACTCTTCCTCACTACTGTCAAAAGTGCTACATCGTCTGGTACTTCACTTATCTCATCCAGACCGAGATGATCTACCAAAGTATCAATATCTGTATTTCCGGATTGTACCAATAAATGTAGTTGCATTTCCTTGCCCTTGATGGACTCCTCGGACATTATTTCGAGCACCCCGTCGGAAAATACGACCAGATTAAAGCTTTTATCGATACTTATATCGTGGTATCCATATTCTGTGTCACATACGCCTAATGGCAGCCCACCCAGTTCAAGAAACAAAGTGGATTCGTCATTGGACACTATGCCAGCAGGAAAATGCGCCGCGTTGCTGTATTGCAGGGCATTTTGAGCACCATTCAGGATTCCAAGGAACATCGTGATATGTTGTTCCAGGTTTAAAGGCAGCAGTTCGACGTTGATCCAATCCAGCATGTCTGCACTGGTCGCCGTGGTTTCATGTTGAAATTTTCGTACGAGTCGTTGAAATAATCCGCTCATAATCGCAGAAACTATGGCACCTGAAGCACCATGCCCGGACACATCTGCCAAATAAAAAATGACTCTTCCATCTCCGAGCTGAACATAATTGACAGAGTCACCACTCATAATCAGGCTTGGTCGAACGAAATGTGCAAATTCAAAGCCCCCAAGTGTTGCTGGTGTAGCAGGTAATAAACCCTGTTGCACTCTTAGCCCCGCAAGCTGGTCCTGTTCAAGGATTCTCATTTTTTCCTTCTTACGGGCGTTATCCAGGGTGCGTAAAACAATCTGATTCAGGAGTTCAGAATCCGACTCACCTCCGGCGAAATAATCATCAGCATCGTGATTGAGAAGAGTAACTACCTGCGCCATAGAGTCTTTGTCAGCATGCAGAATTACGGGAAGATTTTTGTACTTTGACTTGATACAACCGAGAACTGAAATATCCGGTCTGCTCAAAAGTGACCATATAATCAGATCTGGCTTTTTTACCTTTATGATGGAGAGACAACGATCCGCAGCAGTCACGACATCAATCAGGTAACCACTGTTTTCAAGCGAACTAACTATTGCTGTTTCGGTGCTATTAGCCTCACTGACAACTAATATGGCACCGCTTCCGACACTCATTTCACAATGCTCTCGTCGGTCCAATCAATCAAAACTGGCCGACGACTTTACTCCGAAAAATGAACGTTTACAAGTGTTTAGGCAAGAAACCTAAACATACCCTTAGAATTCATCGAATTTGTCTTCAACCTCTCCCTCACAAACGAGATAATTGCGTCGCTGCAGATAGGCGTCATGCATAAAGATGTATCTGAGGCATCAAAACCATCCTGTCGGCAGTGTCATTAAATCGATGAGTAATCTGATTCATTGACTGCCGCCGGTCTGTGTTTTTTTCCGCGTAACCACAACTAAAACAACAGGTCAGAATTACAAACGCTATCAATCTCATATCATCCACAATCTTTGAATTAATGATTGTTGGCAACCTGTTGCCATTCCTTTTCAAGTCGTTTTTCAGATACCGGCAAACTTGTCCCCAGGGGCTGGGCAAAGAGGGATACTCGCAACTCTTCAATCATCCATCGATACCGTTGCAGACCCCTGTCATGTAACCCTTCGTTATCCTCCAACTGAGCCCACAAACGACGGATGACTTCTGTTGACTGTCTGTCCTTCTCTCTGCTTCCTGGCAACTTTTCCAGTCGATATTCAACCGCTTTGAAATATCGGGAGTAATGCCTCAACCACTCTAAAGGCACCCTCTTCAGGAATCCCTTACAAACCAGCAGATCCAGCTGTGCCTGAATATCGATAACGGCAGGATCACTCTGATCTCTTGTTTTTAACATTCCCTGCAAATTGAGCGATTTCTCGAGGATATCCTGCACTAATTTTGCCACCAGGTTCATTGTATCAAGCAAACCCCTTTTATCACTCAGGCGTTCACGAAATGCAGCCTCAGTTCGTACTGCAATTTTGTCCTCAACAAGGGTATAACGAAAAATAGCCCCAACCATTTCTTCCAGTAATTCATCCCGACTTCCCCTAGTCGCATAAAACAGTGCAAATTGATCAAAATTCGGAATATTCCTTTCAATGTATTTTTTTTGATCCTTAAGTTGCAGCATTAACAAACGGAGCAGGCCCCACTCTGACTTTTCAGCTGCTTTTGTGGGATTATCCAGAATTTCGATGGCAATAGTTTCACCGTGATCAACCAATGCCGGATACCCCTTCATTACAATGCCAGCCTGCTTGAACTCAATCTGCTCAGGCAAATCGCCAAACTCCCAGGCCGTCAGTCCAGACCGCTCAATTTCATGGATTCCCCGTTTCTTAAACCCCTGCTCAACCTGATCTGCAAATTGCTCGACAAGATTGTCTAGATTTCGACCGGTGGCAAGTGAGTTACCTTTTTCATCAATGACTCTAATATTCATTCTCAGGTGCTGATCAATTGACTCAGTGTTAAAGTCATCTGCAATAATTCTGATCCCCTTCAGTCGAAACAGTTTCTCAGCCAACACAACCGAAAGTTCACGGCCATCATATTCGAGCTGTTCAGATACTTTCGAAGCATACTCAGGTGCAGGTACAAAATTCTTTCGGAGTGATTTCGGCAAAGACTTGATCATGGCCAGGCACTTTTCTTCAAGCAAACCAGGTATTACCCAATCCAGCTGAGCCTTCTTTACCTGTCGCAAGATTGCCAGCGGGATATTGAGACTCACCCCATCATCCTCATGTTGAGGGTCGAAGTGATAGTCAAGTTTAAGACTGGCATCAGCTACCTTCAGCCTGCTGGGGTATAGTGACTCGGACAATTCCGGCTGTCGCTTCATCAAGGTATCTTTTTCGATGTACAACAGTTTTGGCTGTCTGGCTTCGACCCCGCCACGAAACGAATCCAATTCGAATGTACTGACAATATTTTCAGGCAGTCTTTCATCATAGAAACGAAACAATGTATAGGAATCGGCGAGAATATCTCGCTTGCGTGATTTCGACTCCAACTGTTCGATCTCTTCAACTAACTTACAGTTGTGTCTGTAGAAGCCAGCTTTTGAATTGAGCTGTTGTTCAACCAATCCTGTTTGGATAAACAGCTGCCGCGCCCTGGCTGGATCAACAGTGCCAAAGTCTATGATCCTTTTTCTAACAATAACGATGCCGTAAAGCATCACTTCCTCATAAGCGAGAACCCGTCCCTTGTCTGAATCAAAATGAGGCTCATGATAGGTTCGCTTAACCAGATGCGACGCAAGTGGCTCAATCCAGTTGCTATCGATCTGGGCAACCATTCGACCAAACAGTCGGGATGTTTCTACCAGTTCTGCCGAAACAATCCATTTTGGTTTGCGTTTGAACTGTGATGAACCAGGGAAAATGTAATGGCGTCTATTTCCTGCACCAAGATATTCGTTTTCACTAACTTTTTCACCAATGTTTCCGAGAAGTCCAGAGAGTAAGGCGGTATGGATACTGGCATAGTCTGCTTCCTGTCGATTCTCTCTTATCTTCATTTCCTGACAAATGAGATGCAGTTGGCGATGGTTCTCTCGCCATTCAAGCAACCGAACGTAGGATAGGAAATTCTTGCGGCAGAATTTTCTGAACTGACTGTTGGTGAGTTCCTGTCTATTTGATTCGAAAAAGTTCCAGAGTTTTAGCAACGCCATAAAATCAGACTGTTCGTGCCAATTTTGTCGATGCTTCTGATCTGAAGCCTGCTGGTGCTCATGAGGCCGTTCTCGCGGGTCCTGAATTGCCAGCACACTCACAATCGTCAACACTTCAGACAGACAGCCTCGCTTTCCTGCTTCCAACAACATGCGTCCCAAACGGAGATCAATGGGTAAACGAGCCATATCCTTGCCTAGCTGTGTAATTCTCCTACTCTGATCAACGGCCTGAAGCTCACCCAGGAGATGATAACCATCGTTGATCTGACGCTGTTCGGGTTTTTCGACAAATGGAAATTTGCTGATATCTCCCAATCTCAGATTCAGCATCTGCAAGATCACAGCAGCGAGATTGGTTCTCAATATTTCCGGGTGTGTGAAGTCACTCCGCGACAGAAAATCTTCTTCCGAATACAGACGAAAACACTCCCCTTCCGATATTCGTCCACATCGTCCTTTCCTCTGATCAGCACTCGCTTTGGAAATTGGCTCAATGGGAAGCTGCTGGACTTTTGATCGCACACTGTATCGTGATATCCGCGCATATCCCGGATCGATAACATATCTTATGCCAGGGACTGTGAGTGAAGTCTCAGCAACGTTAGTCGCAAGAACGATGCGCCTCCCCTTGTGACGCTGAAAAATACGATTCTGCTCTGACACACTGAGGCGGGAATAAAGGGGAAGTACCTCAAACTGATTAAGCCCTGATCTGCGGATTAAACGCGCCAACTCTCTTATTTCACGCTCCCCGGACAGAAACACCAATATGTCGCCAGGCGTCTTTTTCTTCTTTTCGAGTGCCGCAATTTCCTGCAGGGTTTCCAATACACCCTGATAGACTAATTCGTCTGCATCTTCCGTTTTTGAGGCTGCTGTGAGGGAACGATAATGTACAGTGACAGGATAAGTCCTGCCGGACACTTCAATCACCGGAGCATTTGAAAAATGCTCTGAGAATCGCTCTACATCGATGGTTGCCGAAGTAATGATTACCTTCAGATCTGGCCGCTTTGGTAAAATTCGCTTGATGTAGCCCAACAGGAAATCAATATTCAGACTGCGTTCATGTGCTTCGTCAATGATCAGTGTGTCATATTGCTCAAGAAATCGATCCTGCTGCGTCTCGGCAAGCAGTATCCCATCGGTCATCACTTTAATGTGGGTATGAGGCGAGGTGCGGTCTGTAAATCGCACCTGATAACCAACACTCTCGCCGAAAGGGACCTTGAGCTCTTCCGCAATACGATGGGCAACCGTTCGTGCGGCGACTCGACGAGGTTGGGTGTGCCCCACTACCCCAAAAATTCCCTGACCCATCGAAAGGCATATTTTCGGCAACTGTGTGGTTTTGCCTGAGCCGGTTTCACCGGCGACAATAACGACCTGATGTCTGCTGATCGCTCTTTTTATATCCTCGAGTCTCTGGCTGACAGGCAATTGTTCCGGGAACCTAGGCTTTGGTACCCGGGCTGCCCTCTCTTTGGCAACGGATACAGATTTCAGAATCTGGTTTTTCAGCTGAGTTCGATTTTGTTTGGCAAACAGTGCCTTTCGGAATCGAAAACGGTCCCGGATCATGCACTCGTCGAGCGCTTTCGTTAGTTCACCATGAAGCTGACCACTCACTGCCTGATCGCCTGAACTATTGTTGGAATTAGTTTACCCACTTGTATCGCGATTCGACATTAGCAGCCTGTGGTACAAACACTACACTAAATGATAATCCTGCGAGAAATGCAGTACGCGGGATTCGGAGGTGAATCCGGTAGTATCACCTCCGGTTTTTGTCTGTCTGTTAGGTAAGCTCTGGGTTGGACTTTGAAAGCTATTTAGTCAGGAAATTCATCCCATCTTCGATACCACGAATCGTCAGTGGGAACATCTGGTCATCCACAAGTTTCTTGGTCAGCGCGACAGAATTGGAGTATTCCCACGTGTCGTGCGGAGTCGGGTTTATCCAGACAACCCTATCGTAGGTGTCCATCACCCGTTGCATCCAGATGGCACCAGCCTCTTCGTTCCAGTGCTCAACACTGCCACCCGCGTGAGTAATTTCATAGGGCGCCATAGTGGCATCACCGACAAATATTACCTTGTAGTCATGGCTGTATTTATGCATTAGATCAAACGTATCGATACGTTCGTTCATACGCCGTTTGTGTTCTTTCCAGACACCGTCATAAATAAAGTTATGAAAGTAGTAGGTCTCGAGGTGTTTGAACTCTGATCTTGCCGCAGAAAACAACTCTTCGCATACCTTGACGTGAGCATCCATCGATCCACCATTGTCGAGCAACAACAGGACCTTGACAGTGTTCTTTCGTTCTGGCCGCATAATGATGTCCAGCAAACCACCATTTTTTGCGGTCTTATCAATGGTCGTGTCGATGTCAAATTCATCTTCAGCACCGGTTCGGGCGAGTTTCCTCAACCGACGTAAGGAAATCTTCATTCCTCTCGTCCCTAGTTCGACATTATCATCGTAGGCTTTGTAATCTCGTTTGTCCCAGGTGCGCTTGCCCCGCTTCTTCTTACCTTTGCGCTGCTTACCTTCTTTACCACGACCGTTTTCGCCTTTGCCTTCCTTGTCTTTCTCTTTACCTTCGCCCTTGGCGGCTTCCTCAACCTGCCGTTTAAATTCCTCAATAAGCTTTTCCAGACCACCAAGCGACTTGATCTTTTCCAGTTCTTCAGGTGTCAGGCTCTTTTCAAATTCACGGCGTAGAAATTCGTCAGGAATCATTGACGCAATCATGGAAGACAGATCTTCCAGGCCCTTGAAGTAGGTGCCAAATGCCCGATCGAATTTGTCATAGTGCCGTTCATCCTTGACCAGCGCCATCCGACTCAGATAGTAGAAGTCATCTATATCAGCATATACCAGCCGGGATTTAAGAATTTCCAGCAAGTGCAACAGCTCCGTAATCGAAACTGGGATCCTGGTATTCTTAAGTGCTAGAAAAAAATTGATTAGCATGACATCTAACCTCTCTGGGGGCCGCCTCCACCACTGCTCTGCCGTCTGTTCATGAATGCAAGCCGCTCAAGCAACTGCACATCCTGCTCATTCTTAACCAACGCACCATACAGGGGCGGAATCGCTTTGGATGTATCTCGATTTCTTAGAATCTCCTCGGGTATATCGTCGGCCATCAACAATTTAAGCCAGTCGATTAATTCAGAAGTTGACGGTTTCTTCTTCAATCCCGGGACCTTTCTAACGTCAAAGAAGATTTCCATCGCTTCCTTAACCAGGTCCGATTTTATCTCCGGGTGATGCACGTCAACGATTTCCTTCATCGTTTCACGGTCTGGAAATTGAATATAGTGAAAGAAACAGCGACGCAAAAAGGCATCCGGAAGCTCTTTTTCATTGTTACTTGTTATCACAACAATAGGGCGCTTTTTGGCGATGACAGTCTCTCCGGTCTCGTAGACGTGAAACTCCATCTTATCGAGCTCCAGTAACAGGTCATTTGGAAACTCAATATCTGCCTTGTCGATTTCGTCGATCAACAGTACGACCTTTTTATCTGCTGTGAACGCGTCCCACATCTTGCCTTTCTCAATATAGTTGTCGATATCGTGTACTCGATCGTCGCCCAACTGAGAGTCCCTCAATCGGGATACAGCGTCATACTCATACAGGCCTTGTTGAGCCTTCGTGGTCGATTTAATGTGCCAGGAGATCAGTTCCAGGTCGAGAGACGCGGCAACCTCCTCAGCCAACATGGTCTTACCCGTGCCAGGTTCGCCCTTTATCAACAATGGTCGCTCCAGCGTGACGGCAGCATTCACCGCCATTTGCAGTTCTTCTGTAGCGATATACGTACTTGTACTTGAAAATTTATTACTCATATTAATTTATTACTCATATTAAACAGGCCAAGGAATTCAACCGAAGGAATATAACTTCCGGTACTTTAATTTGCCAGCCGTTACTTATCAAGGATATAAAAAAACGACTCCCGGTAATGACCAGGCACCCCCAACAGCCTTCCCAATCACGTGAACAGATGTCCCACCACCAGGAAATACCAAGTCATAGAGATAGATTATAACGAATATTCAACGAGTTTATGATGTCCTGTTTGATCTTCTCGGTCAATGAGCTTCCTTCTATCGAATCCCATCCTGGATACGCATATTGTCTGCAAGGTCATCAATCGAAGCCTGATCAGCCATCTCAGACAGTGCAACTGCCTTAGCTTCAATCAGCTTTGGCAGAATCCCTGTCACAATGCGTTTTTTCTCAATGGCATTGGTTTGTGGGTTTTTATCGATATCAACCACCCCATCAGTTAACAGAAATACCGCACCACCCAGAGGTCGAGAAAGAGAATATAAACTGCATAGGGTGGACTGCTCGCCTGGCTTGCCCGTACGATGAACAAACACTAAAGGGATGTTTCGTCATTCTCAGATTTTGTGTGACCGGTTGCGCCTGACGTGAATAATCGTAAGCACTATCAGCATGAAAAAGGCCGAAAACAGGAGTGCCAGACCGCCCTTCATATCATTTTTGGCTTCTTCGAGAAACAAATCCATCAGAAACACGACGATGGCAGGCGCATACAATTCGGGAGCCTCTCCCACATACCACGGAGTGAAGATTAAAACGACGACTAAACCTCGCATCAGATCCCGCCAACCCTGATGCTTAACCGGCGAGGTCCACTTCCACCAGACGAGACAACAACCGACACCAGCCAGGGTATAGATAGACCACGCAATGATGTACTGATTTGAATCGATAAAGCTCATGGTTTCCTATGACCGTGACTCCTGCTTCTCCTGATGCAAGACTTATGTTTCAGTGTATCAAAGTACCAGATTGCAGAATTCATTGGGAAACCCAATGAATGATGTATTCGTCATGGCCTTCCGGGTGGACATAGCGTTCATCGATAACCTTGCCGGTTACCGTGATTCCAGCCTCTCTTATCGCCTCCCTCTCACCAGCAATAAGTGGATGCCACCAGGCCAGATCCTTGTTCTCTGAGAGTAGTCGATACGCACAGGTATCCGGCAGCCACCGAAATTTGTCAATATTCTCGATATTCAGTTGTACACAGTTGGGAACATTAACGTTCCGATTCGCATAATCAGTACAACGGCAGGATTCTTCTTCAAGATAGCAACACACGATCGATGTATAGAAGACATCTGCAGTATCTTCATCTTCCAGTTTGTACAGGCAGCATCGGGCGCAGCCATCACAAAGACTTTCCCATTCACTGGAATCCATCTCTTTCAGTTGCTTCTCTTGCCAGAACGGTGCATCCATGTTGATTTCAGATTGCCTCGGGTGACTTTCCCAGTTCGCCTTTTTGTAGAGGTGGAAACTGCAGATGAAATCCTTGTTCTGTGAGATTACGCATCACCAGACCAGCATCTTCTTTCGCCAGCGCTCGACCCTCAGAAAGCACAAAAGTGAGCGCAAGTTCAGGCTCGCCGAATGTTTCAAGCAACTCAGCCGGTATTCGACTTAAACCATCACCTTTCGCCACGTAAAGATACATTTCGGGTTGACTGGCACTTTTGTAAACATCACAAATTGTATTCATTTCAGCTCTAACTGAATATCCTTTTCATTCCGAGAAAGTGCTTTAAGAAGTTCATCGCCAATGATCTCTTTACGCCAGCCACTCAGATCAATTGGCAGACTGTACTGGCCTTGGTCATTAACAGACCGCAGCAATTGTTCCAGATGTCTCCTCCTGGCAAGCATTTCCGGTACAACACTGTGCTCTTCAGCCTTTATACCAACGATTTTTTTCAATACTTTCAAGGTCTTGGAGCTTATTGGTGAGACGGATCTCTCAAGCAATGGTGGCAATTCGTGTTCAGGCACCCGGTGGGATTCATCAACAACTGATTCCAGGTCACTACCGTACTTTCGTAACTGTCGAGGTGAGATCTTAGCCAGTTCCTGAAACGCATTCTTGTCCTTGAGTGATTGCTGTGCAATCAGAAACAGCGACTTCTCTTCGACTATCCTGTTTCTTGGGACATCGATCTGCCTTGCCTTGTTTTCTCGCCATGCGCATAGTGATTTAAGCAAACCCAGTTGGCGACGATCCAGATGAAAGGTATTTTTCACTCGATGGTAATAGTCTTCAGGCTTCATTTGTGTAGCAATACCAAGTGGCAACTGGCCGCATTCCTGTTCAACCCAGGCCGTTTTGTTATCTCTCTTTAGCATTTGACCCTGTATCTCGTAGACTTCCAGCAGGTGAATCACATCAAGAGCCGCATATTCCAGCTGAGCCCCAGTCAAGGGACGCATCAACCAATCAGAGCGGGTTTCATCTTTGGGAATTCGTACCGACAGGTAATGTTCAATGACACTTTGATAACTGATCGAATATCCAACACCCAGCATTGCTGCTGCAATCTGAGTATCAAACACAGGATCTGGAATCGCATCAATGCTGTGCTTTAAGACCTCCAGATCTTCAGAACAAGCGTGAAACACTTTAGTCACGGATCTATCATCCATCAATCGAGCAAGACTGGAAATGTCGTCTATCTCAAGCGGATCTATCAGATAACAGAACTGGCCATCATAGATCTGAATCAGGCCAACGATTGGATAGTAGGTCTTAAATCTTGCAAACTCGGTATCTATTGCGACAACAGATTTGGTTTGACAGTGACTAACAATATCATTCAGGCGCGACGATGTCACAATATATTCATGTTTAGAATTCATATACTAAACAGTTTTCCGCCCGTTTAATGCGTGCGCTAAAGTACCACCATCAACATATTCAAGATCGCCGCCAATCGGAATGCCCTGCGCAATCCGTGAGACGTTGATGCCCTTTAACTTGATCATCTCGGAAATGTAGTGAGAGGTGGCTTCGCCCTCAACTGATGAGCTGATCGCGAGGATGACTTCTTCTACACCATCTGCACACCTCACTATCAGATCATCGATGCCAAGCTCATTTGGACCTATCCCGTCTATCGGTGACAAAGTTCCCATCAGCACGAAGTATTTACCTCGATAGTGACCCGTGTGTTCGATAGCAATCACATCACCAGGATTCTCGACAACACACAGAAGGCTTGAGTCCCGACTGGTAGATTCACAGATTGGACAGACATTGATTTCTGTAAAATTTCGGCAATGATGACAGTGACTCACCGAATCCATAGCCAATTGCAGCTTATCGGCAAGATGTCGTGCACCATCCCGGTCTCGCTCAAGCAGGTGTAACACCATTCTTTGAGCAGTCTTTGGGCCAACACCGGGAAGGCACTTCAATGCTTCTATCAACTGCTCGATGACTGAAAGATTATCCACGTTTTAAAATGGCAACTTGAAACCAGGTGGCAACGATATGCCGCCTGTTATTTTAGACATTTTGTCTTTCTGATTTGTTTCAAGACGCCTGACCGCATCATTTACTGCTGCAGCAAGCAGATCTTCCAATATTTCTTTATCTTCCTTCATGAGGCTGTCATCTATCTCTACACGTTTAACATCATGACGACCAGTCATCGTGACTTTTACCATACCTGCACCTGACTCGCCCAGTACTTCAGTATTGGCAAGCTCTTCTTGGATCGACTGAACCTTTTCCTGCATTTGCTGGGCTTGTTTCATCAAATCACCCAATCCACCCTTCATCGTCATCTTAATCTCCGGTTTTCTTCTGTCGTGCTGCAATCGTTTCTCTTTCTAACCTACCATCGAAACTCTCAACGATCTGTTTTACCTTCTCATCATTTTCGATCAACTCAACAGCCCTGGCATGTGCTTTTTGCTGATTAAGTGCATCAACCTCAGCCGGTGTCGCTGCTTCAGGCTGCCCAATGGTGACACTCACCTTCAGCTCAGTGCCAAACATTCGAGACAGTGCAGATCCTATCCTCGTTTCATGAGCATTATTCCATAGGCTGGCATGATGTTCGTTTAACACTAACTGACAATCAGGCCCGGTAACTGATCGCAGAACACAATTTGATGCTAAAGACAGCGTGACGCCAGTCAGTCCCAACTTCGGCAATATCTTGACCCAGTTTTTCGGTTCCAGCTCTGCAGCATCTTCAGCTGATTCAGGGCCAGAATCCACAGGGATAGCGGATGAATCGGCTGACACTTCGGATGGGTCAAACTCAGGATCTTCTGTTTCTTCTGTTTCAGCCGTTTCTGCTGTGTCTTGCAGTTCTGACGATCTTGATACACTCTGATCCTCTGACGTTTGCAACTCTACCTGTTCTGATTGATCAGGTCGGTCAATATTGCTGGCTTTCTCTTTATTCTCAGTTTTCTTGTCAAGACTTGCGATTACATCCGCAACCTTATTGTCAGACTTCTCTAGCGTAGCCGTTTTTTTTTTCAGATCCGCAATATCCTGTACTTCACCAGTACTCAGTGACGAAGGAGTGAACGCCAGCATACGCAAGACAATCATCTCAAAACCCGTTCTGGGCTCTGGAGAAAAAGGCAGATCCCGCTGACCAATCAGTCCAATCTGGTAGAACAACTGCACATCCTCTCGACTCATGGATTCTGCCACCGCCAACACAAGTTCCTGGTCACCCTGACTGTTATCAACTGAATCCGGCACCGCCTGAGCGACCGCAACCCTGTGCAGGACAGATAGCAACTCAGACAACAACATTGTGTAGTCAGGCGCAAATTCAGCGAGCGCACTGATCTTATCCAAAAGCGCGCCTGCATCTTTCTCGATCAAACAATTGATCATGTGATACATCTCTCTATGATCAATACTGCCGAGCATCGTCTTGACATCTTCATCGTTGACTGAATTGTTACCAAACGAAATCGCCTGATCAGTAAGGCTCAAGGCATCCCGCATACTGCCATCAGCTGCTCTTCCTAGCTGCCACAGTGCCGATTCTTCAAACGCGACATCTTCTGCTGTTAATACCTTGCGCAGGTATTTAACGACGCGTTCTGCTGAGAGATTCTTCAGGTTGAACTGCAAACAGCGAGACAGGACTGTCACCGGCAACTTCTTCGGGTCTGTTGTGGCCAACAGGAATTTGACATGTTCCGGGGGTTCTTCGAGTGTTTTTAATAACGCATTGAAGCTGTGGTTTGACAGCATCTGAACCTCATCGATCAGATACACCTTGAATCGATTCCGCGTCGGCATATATTGGACATTATCCAGCAACTCGCGGGTATCCTCGACTTTGGTTCGGGAAGCCGCATCAACTTCGATCAGATCGACACTCCTTCCTTCGGCAATCTCGACGCAGGTACTACATTCTCCACAGGGTTTTGCCGATACGCCTTCTTCACAATTGAGACACTTGGCCAGGATTCGCGCAATGGTCGTTTTACCCACACCACGGGTGCCGGTAAACAGATAGGCATGATGTAATCGATCATTATCGAGTGCATTAACCAGTGCACGCAGAACATGCTCCTGCCCTTCCAGTTCCTGAAAGTTTGCGGGACGATATTTTCTGGCTAATACTTGGTAGCTCATTAACGACAGATATCACAACTAGGATTGGTGATTGTACGAGTAATTGGACAATAGATCACTTCTCCGCTTAGAGTTTGGTCTGACACAAGAATTTAGCGGGAATTTCCTGAATGACTTTCCTCTGTATTGGGCATCGAGGTGCCTCCGGTCACGCACCCGAGAACACTCTGAAAGCGTTTGAGATGGCAATTGAGATGCAGTGCACCTGGATCGAACTCGACGTCTACGCTGTAGAGAACGAACTTATCGTCATCCACGACGATAAGCTGGAACGGACCACCGACGGGCACGGCGACGTCATGGATGCCAGTCTCAGCTACCTCCGGTCTCTGGATGCCGGTGACGGTGAAAAAATCCCTACCCTTATTGAGGTTATTGAACTGGTCAATCATCGAGCCTGTATAAACGTTGAGCTCAAAGGTGCAGGTACTGCAGAACCGGTCAGTCAGCTTCTGATCCAATTATGCCAGCGTGGCTGGCAAGCTGAGGAATTCCTGATTTCTTCGTTTGATCATCCCGAACTGGCTAAAACAGATAAGATATTTCGCCGTGGCGCATTGTTTGCCAAAAAGGTCGATGACTATTTCGCTCGGACAACTCGTCTTGGTGCATATGCCTTAAATCTTTCAATGAAGATTACAACCGCAGAATTAGTAAGACAGGCACATGATCAGGGACTGATTGTGCTGGTCTATACAGTAAACAAACATGAAGATATGCAGAGGCTAAAAGCAATGGGTGTTGATGGTATATTCACCAATTTCCCAGACCGTTTTCCCAGGTGAGTCAGATGAGTGAAGTCTCCATTCTACCCGCTGACGAAAGCCACAAGTTAACCATTGCAAACCTGCTGCAGTACTACCTTTATGATTTCTCGGAATTCGAACCATCAGAAATGAATGACGATGGAAGCTTCGACTACCCTTACCTTGATTTCTATTGGCGTGATCCAGGTCGCAGCGCCTACCTTATCTACCACAGAGAGGAACTGGCTGGCTTCGCACTGGTGCATCAGGAAAAGGATCCAAACAACGGTGAAGAGTTTCTTGATCTTACCGAGTTCTTCATCGTGAGATCCCTGCGACGTCAAAAACTCGGGATGGATGCTGCGATAAAACTATGGAACCAGCTACCTGGACTCTGGCATATCAAGGTTCTAAGCAGTAATAAAGTAGCCCAGGCCTTTTGGAAACATGTTATTTCTTCCTATCGAGACGAGCGCTATGAGTTATCCATAACAGATGGTGAATTCTGTTTTCAATTCATGAGCGGCTAAGGGTTGTTGGCCAGATCATCAATCTGTCGACTTAGATAATCCTTCTCGTCAGTTACAATCTTTTCCAGTACTTCAATACGTCGTTTCGAGTCTTCAAGTTCCTGTTCAAGCAGAGCAATATCCTCCTCCAAATCTTCTATCTTTTGCGTCAGCTGTTTTGAACCACCACTTTTACTAGCTCTAATGATCCTAACAAGCCCATCTGAGAGGATCGCTACAATAACAATGGCCCCAACAAATCCCCAAAAGGAACTACCCATGTTCTTTCCCCTCGCTTGATTTCTCGGACTGCTTTCGACGACGTACGATTTTGCCGGAACCTGTAATGCGTTTATAGATATCCGGATAACCTGAATAACTGACTGTGCCGCTGCCGCTAATTGCAACGGAGAGTTCATCGTTGACTGTAACCGTACCGTTGCCTGAACCGGTAACCTTAATATCAGAGAAGTCACTAATGAGTTTCTCGGCCAAATAATTCCCTGACCCGCTAATAATGATTGACTGGACTTCGACATCACCAACTACCTGGATACCACCCAAACCGGATATTCTGGCATCGAACCGATCCGCCGTTAACTGATCCAATAAAACCTGGCCCGAACCAGACACATCAACAGATACATGATCATTGTCCAAATCGGGGATGACAACGCGGCCACTGCCACTTAAGGTGAGTCGACGAACATCTTTCATCTTGAGATCATAGGAAATCACTTCTTTGTGAACCCGAAGTGAGATGATTTTGGGATTTACATAACCTAGTCGAAGAACACCCTTGTCGACAACAGACTCAATGTTCTCAAGAACGTATCGGGGCGCATGGATGGTCAGCGATTCATCATCACATTGAGTGATCCTGAGAGTTCCAGGCCCCTTGAATCGAACCTGATCAAACCTGTCGACTGCACGAACTTCTATGGTCATCAGTCGTCTCCTGAAATCTTCTTTATTTCGCGTTCTAATTCGAACTGTGATGACGTGACATGAGTCTCCATTAATCGCAGGCGGTCCTCAATGTCCTGAAACTTGTGTCTCGCTGTTTTCAGAGCATACAGATTGGAAACCTCAGGCTCGTTCGCACGATACTCTGACTTTCTTTTCCTCATTGGACGCACTTCCTCGTCAGCCTCATGGCGTTCGTCAAATCTATCCGCTGCTTCACGATAATACGGTTTCTTATCCATCAAAAAGTAAGTAATGAAGTAGGTTGGCACTGCAACCTGGGGTACAAAGATCAAGCCAAGCACGGCTCCCAGTCGTACCTGCCACGTCTCAACACCCAAGTATTCAGCGGTTCCAGCACAAACACCACAGATCTTTTTGTTGCGGCTATCCCGGTACAGGCCATAGCCGGTACGTCGCCGCTTGCGTCGTCGCCAATGACCGAAATCGAATTCCAGGCGTGCATCATAATTCTGTTTACGACGATTCTTTCGGAATTTGTTTCGATGTGAACGGCGTTTTGCTTTGTGGGTTCTTGATTTAACTTCCTCAATAGCATCAGCAGTTGCTTCCATTGCAGCTTCACGTGCAGCTTCAGCTTCCCTGCGTGCCTTCTTCGCTTCGGTTTCAGCACTGCGCCTGCCGTCACTAATGGATTCACCTTCTTCAAACAACTTTCGGGATTGTTCGCCAATCCAATCCTCAGCCTTGCGAGACCACTTTTCAGCCACATCGTCAACATAATCCTCTATAGATCTGTCGATTTCTCTGTCTCTGGGACTTCTTCTTCGATGGGCACGTTCAGCCAAATCCTCGGCTCTTTCAGCGGCTCGTCTGGAGTGCTCGCCTTTTCTCTGTGCTCGTTGTTCAGCTCTATCCGCTAGACGATTTGCCCGCCTTGCAGCTCTTTCTGCATCACGTCGCTCTCGATCCGACCTGCTCACTTAATATTCCCCTCAAGCCTGACGTTTTTGTTCTCGCCACTCTGGACTTTCAACGTCCAGTATAGCTTCCAGGGTTTCGATCCTTGAAGCCATCTTGTCAGCAACTTCTATCATTTCTTCCAATTCAGCCCGCTCACCCGATGTCAGCCCATCTGCTGTTTTACCAACGGATTTGTAATGCATGATAATCCAGATCGGGGCCACAATAATGAGGAATAAAAGGACCGGGACAAAAATAAATTCTGATAAAGTCATGGCATCAAGCCTCGTATTTGCGTAATTGAAATAGGACTCTATTCATCTTTGTCATCTGAATCGTCATCAGTCGATTGACCCATGCGTTCTTTGAGCCTGGCCAGTTCTTCATCGACCTTTTCATCTGATTCAAGATCAGCTATTTCATCAGCCAGATTTCTTTGTCCCAGATCATAGCTCTCAACCTCGCCTTCCAGAACATCTATCTTACGCTCGTAGCGTTCAAACCGATTCATGGCAGCGTCGACATCGACCTCATGTAACTGGCGTTTCACACCGATTCGTGACTTTGCGGTTTTGCCTCGCAAGATCAGGGCTTTTTGCCTGGCTTTTGCATCCGACAGTTTCTGCTGAAGCAAGCCGATGTCGCCTGATAATTTCTGCAGATTCAGATCGATCTGCTCGAGGTCGGAGTCAACCGTACTAATTTCTTCCAACGCAGCAGTTTTCTCTTTGAGTGCTGCTCTGGCAAGATCTTCGCGGTCTTTTGCGAGGGCGATTTCTGCTTTCTGTTCCCAGCTCTCTGCCTCCTTTTTCATGCGTTGCGTACGCCGACCCAGTTCTTTCTTGTCCGCAATCAGTTTGGCGGATTGGGTCCGCACTTCAACCAACGTCTCTTCCATTTCCTGAATAATCAGCCGAACCATTTTCTCAGGGTCTTCTGCTCTATCCAGGATGACGTTAATATTTGCGTTGATTATGTCTGAGAATCTGGAAAATATACCCATCTTCATTGCCTCTTTCTTGTCAAAACCGTGGCAGTCGTTTCTGCTGATAAAAGCAGTTCTTGCTGCCGGTTAAACACTATTTCACATGTGTAGATGAATTCCTGTGTTTTCTTAACCACATTCCGTGCCAACCTCACTAATACTCTATGTTATTGTATTTACAAGGTTTTATTTTGGTACGCTTAATGCTGTATCATTGCCTGTCTAACGACCAGCGTAACAATTAGCGAATTAAACCAACAATTGGCTTTTTGACTCAATCTGAGGAATTTAAATGTCTGCAGGACAACACACTGAACGACTGATAGGTGAATCACCTGCATTCCTCGAGGTCCTTGATTTCACATCGCAAGTCGCACCCTTGAGCAAACCTGTACTCATTGTCGGCGAGAGAGGGACAGGAAAAGAACTGATCGCTGCACGACTCCACTATCTTTCGACCCGCTGGGACCAGGAATATCTTAAGATGAACTGCGCGGCGATCAGTGAAACGCTGCTGGAAACGGAACTATTCGGTCATGAGGCTGGTGCCTTTACAGGTGCGCAAAAACTGCATCGTGGTCGATTTGAGCGTGCCGATAAAGGTACTCTGTTTCTGGATGAGCTGGCAGCGACCTCACCGCTGGTACAAGAGAAACTGCTCAGGATCATCGAATATGGAGAATATGAGCGCGTCGGTGGGAGTAAGACACTTCTAACTGATGTTCGACTCATCGCGGCAACCAATGAAGATCTGCCAAGCCTCGCTCGAAGAGGAACGTTTCGCGAAGATCTTCTGGACCGGCTGGCATTTGATGTCATTACCATACCGCCACTGCGTTCAAGACCTGAGGACATTCACATCCTTGCAGAGCACTTTGCAGTGACCATGGCGATTGATCTGGGTCGAGAGTACTTCCCCGGATTTACACCGGCTGCGCGCAAAGTATTGCGTAGCTATCATTGGCCGGGGAATATCAGGGAACTTAAGAACGTTGTAGAAAGGAGTGTCTACAAGACACAGGAGTTAGATTCACCTGTCGATCTGATTTCTCTTGACCCATTTGATTCGCCTTTCAGACCGACTGGGCCAAATGAAACCCTCAGTGTGTCGACTTCATCAGACTCAACCGATCAAACCACGACAGTTGTCCCGCCGGTTCCCAGTGTGAGTGACTTCCCTATCGATCTTCGACAGTCAGTTCAGGATTATGAGGTCGGACTGATAAAAAATGCCCTGGCGAGTAATCAATTCAATCAGAAGAAAACAGCAGAAGCACTGGGGGTCACCTACCATCAACTTCGCGGATACCTTAAGAAGTACGACCTGCTGGGTAATACCTGATATCTACTCACCAGTGAAGTTAGGCTGACGCTTATCGATAATCGCATTCACTGCTTCAGCATGGTCCCTGGTCTGATGCGCAAGAGCCTGTAGTGATGCTGACAACTCCAATATGGATCCAAGCTGTGTATGTTCACCTTCCTTAATCAGTCGCTTGGTCATTCGAAGCGCGCTTGGGGGATTTACCGCGATGCGACCAGCCAGTTCATTTGCCGCAGCCATCAGCTCTTCTGGCGGTACAACTCGAGACACCAATCCCCAGGCAAGTGCGGTTTGTGCGTCGACAGGTTCTCCCGTGAAAGCCATTTCATTCGCTCTGGACAGGCCAATCACTCTTGGCAGGAACCATGCGCCACCATCGCCTGGTATCAAGCCTACTTTGACAAAACTCTCGGCAAAAACGGCCTTCTCTGAGGCAATTCTCATATCGCACATCATCGTTAAATCACAACCTGCACCAATTGCTGCCCCATTTACAGCTGCAATAATCGGTACCTCAAGACCATGGATTGCGACCGGAATACGCTGTATGCCATTCAGATAACCGTCGCGTATTTCTGTCGCCGTACCGCCGAACATGCCTTTTTTGTCGCGCATGTCTTTAACATTGCCACCTGATGAGAAGGCGCTGCCAGCGCCGGTTATTATCGCCACACGTACTGATGAATCCCCATTGATTTTTGCACAGGCATCTTCTATCGCGTTTACCATTTCATCTTCAGAGATAGCATTACGAGTTTCATGCCGGTTAAGCGTTAAGGTAACGATGGCACCTGAGTGTTCATACAGCAGTGGATCTGACATTGGATTTTTCCGATAAACTTGAAACGATCAACGCTACCACAGTGCTTTATAGAAATCAGCTCACCGGGTTCGTTCACACTACTTCTGTTTGAAGATGATATGCTTCGATCATCTTCGTGAGACTCTGAGCGTAATGTCCAGAATCCTGATTACAACTCTCATTCTTTTGTTTACCTTTTCTGCTTCTGCAGAACCAATTGAACAACTGCTTAAGCAGAGGTTGGGATATATGAAAGATGTCGCGGCTTACAAATGGCACAAACGTATGCCCGTTGAAGATAAAGCGAGAGAACTTCTGGTACTTAAAAACGCGGTAGAACACGGGCTGAGATTCGGCTTCAAACCCGAATCGAGCCGTCAATTCTTTCAGATTCAGATCGAAGCGGCAAAGGAAATTCAGCAGTATTGGATTACGCAGTGGAACAACCAACCTCGCGAGGCTCCGAGCGTTACGCCTGATCTCAATCATGAAATTCGCCCTGCATTGATTCTGTTGGGCAACCAGATTACCCAATCACTTGCATCTGTGACGCACATCAATTCGGATCTCATAAGAATTGAGGGTTTGTCCACCGAAACACTTGGAAGACTCGCAAATGCCATCATGCATATTCAACGATTTCCAAACAGACTGGCCCAGGTTCTCAGCACAGGAGTTCTGAGGATTGGCACAACAGGTGACTACGCACCATTTTCACTTAAAGCAGAAGATTCATACCAGGGAGTCGACATTGATATGGGAACAAACCTTGCCGAGTCGTTAGGTGTTGAGATTACCTGGATTGCGACAACCTGGCCAACACTGATGTCAGATCTTGCAGAAGGTAAGTTTGATATCGGTATGAGTGGAATTTCGATCAACCTGGTCAGACAGCGTACAGGCCTTTTTTCTTCTGCGTACCATCAAGGAGGAAAAACCCCGATCATACGCTGCACAGATATCGACAGGTTTAGGACATTGACGGATATTGATCAGCAAAGCACTCGACTTGTTGTCAATCCAGGGGGTACCAACCAGCTTTATGTGGCGTCAACGATCCACAACGCAAAGATCAGAATCCACGAAAATAACCGGACTATCTTTTCAGAAATCGCCAACAACCGGGCAGACGTAATGATCACAGATAACATTGAAGTGGAGCTCCAGAGCAAACAAAACCAGGAGCTCTGTGCTGCCATGCCGGGACAAACACTAACCTATTCAGAGAAAGGCTACCTGTTGGCACAAGACATTATCTGGAAGGAATATATCGATGTCTGGCTCTCTCAGCAAATAGGTGATGGAACTGTATCCAGGATCTTCTCCAGACATCTGGCAAATTAGCCCGAATACATTGGCACTTCTTTACCTCTCAAAAACGCTGAAATCATAGCATTCACAGCCTCTGGTGCTTCCTGCTGAACCCAGTGCGAGACGCCGGGCAGGTATCGGATGGTGAAATCCTCAACGAACTCGTCAGTGCCATAGGTTGATTCCTTCGAAAGAGCAACATCTTCTTCCCCCCAGATCATTAACGTTGGGGTTTCTATGGAAGGATAATCCTGACCCGCCAGACGGCTTCGATCTCTCAGCAGTCCACGGTAGTAGTTGATCATCGCCGTCAGGGCCCCGGGTTGAGCTGCATTTTTCCGGAACACCTCACGAACCTCGACGGGAAACCTCGATTTATCAACAGCACTTTCATAAAACAAATCTGCAATTCCCTGTGCTTTATTTCTGCCTAAAAGATATTCGGGTAACCATGGAATCTGAAAGAAGAACACATACCAGGATTTTTTTAGCTGTTTGAAACCTTCACCCATCACTCTTTGCATAGGCCCAGGATGAGGTACATTACAGATGATTAGCTGTTTGAGTGGTCGAGTCTTTTCCATCGCAAACTGCCACGCAATAACTGCCCCCCAATCATGTGCCAGCAAAACTACTTCTTCATGGCCTGCAGCGTCAATCAGACCAGCAACATCTGCGGTCAAATGATCCATCTTGTAATTACTGACTGATGAGGGTCTTGAACTTCGCCCATACCCTCTTAAATTCGGTGCCCAGGCTTCATATCCTAATTCAGCTAACAGGGGCAGCTGGTATCGCCAGGAAAAACTGTGTTCAGGAAAGCCATGCAGACAGATGGCCAGCTTCTGACCATCACCACATTTATCCACTTCGAATGTCAGCCCATTGGCATCGACGAATTCGGTTCTAATTTTGATATCTTTCACTGAGCTATCAACGATCACTGTCATGTCTCACCTTTTTGATGTCTACTAATGCACCGTTCATTAACACTGATGGTGGAAGAAGCAGTTCAATCATTACACTCGGGCTGATTCATCTCGGAGTATGGCATGTCGCGTCTGAATTTTAAATTTGGCATTATTCTCGATCCCTTCCGGGCATGGGATGAGAATCCGGCCGCCGTTCTTGCACATGATCAGGAACTGATTGAACTACTGGAGAAGTGCGGCTACCACTATATCTGGCGGAATGAACAGCATTCTGGTGGTCATGGAATAACGTCAAGTTCTGACGCTTTTGCCGATACCATTGCTCGGAGTACCGGAACCATCAGACTTGGCAACCTGGTATCGAACCAGTCACTGCAATATCCCTTTTCTCTCGCCAGACGCATCACGCAGCTCGATCATTTAACTCACGGCAGGTTAGCATTCTGTATTGATCCTGGCCCTCTTCCTTCGGAACCCAGTGAATCAGGTATTGACCCAATCAATCAGCTTGACAGGGCAACTGAGGCAATCAAATTACTGATGTCAATGTTGAAAGGTGAGCAACTTTCTAATGTGAATAACGGGTTCGACATCAACGAGGCACAAACCCAGTTTCAACCCTACTCTAAACCGATGGTTGACCTGATTGTAGCGTCCCACCTCTCACCGGCTGCGGCCCGTATCGCGGGCACATTCGGTCTGGGTTTGTTATCTATCAACGCGACATCGCCTGGAGGCTTTAATGCGCTTGCCAGCAACTGGGAAATATACGAACGGAAAGCAGCAGAGCACAATCAGGTAATTGATCGGTCAAAGTGGTCACTGGCAGGACCAGTGCACATTGCGGAAACCAGGCGAAAGGCACTCGACAATGTACGATATGGCCTGGTGTCATGGATAAATCACTACCAGGAAACTACCCGGCTTCCCATTATCCCAGACAACAGCAAAGATCCCGCCAGGATTCTGGTCGAAAATGGCCTGGCAGTAATAGGTACCCCAACAGATGCAATAGCTCAAATCAAAAGGTTGGACAGGCAAACTGGCGGATATGGTTGCTTCCTGCAAATGGCGCACAATTGGGCAGATTGGGATCAAACCCGAAAAAGCTACGAACTCTTTGCAGAAAAAGTGGTACCTGCGTTTCAGGACCATAAGATATGAATCTTTCAGGGAAAAAATGGAATTCCAGCTAGATCATGCGCTAGGTGGCAGCATCGAGATCATTATAGCATCACGGGCGTTCGGGCTCTTCTATCTGTCGCAATCACTACTCGCAGCCAGACCAGCATTCATGAGATGGGATGGCTGAAAATGATGAAAGTCTCCGGGTACCTGACACTCTCTGTGATCATGCTCATTGTCGTCGTGTTCGGGAAAGCAACAGAAATATGATTGATACCACATCATTGGGTATCACGATCAGGTCCCTTCAGAGTTACACCCCCATCGACGACCAGCGACTGGCCAGTGACGTATCGAGCCATATCTGACACAAGATACAACACGGCGTTTCCCACATCCCACCCAGTGCCCTCGATCTGCAGCAGCGAGGACTGACGCCGGATTTCCCTTGCCGTGTCGCTCATACCTCTCCCATAAACCAGGGGCGTAAACACAGGCCCGGGGAGGACACAGTTCACTCGGATCCCATCCGTTGCATGATCTACAGCCATGGCCTTACTCAGGCTGATCACCGCACCTTTCGAAGCAGAATAAGCCGTCAAACCTCGCGGTCTTATCGCTGATATCGATGAAACGTTTACGATTGAACCACCACCACTATCTTTTATGGCCGGGATTGCATACTTGCTCATAAGAAACATCGTCGAAACGTTTATCTGCATGACTCTTTGCCACCTTTCCGGATCTTCATCTACGACATTGCCACGACTACCAACACCGACGTTGTTGTCCAAAATATCCAACCGCCCGAATCGTTTAAGAGTATCTTCAACAATTTTCCTGCAGGTATCTGCCTCAGTGATATCACCTGCCAAAGCAATACCCCGACCAGAGTCCATCATGGCGACGGTACTCTCAGCTCGCTCAATATCACGGTCAACAACAACCACACTTGCTCCTGCCATTTCCATGAGCAGAGCTGCAGCACGACCGTTGCCAATACCATCATCAAGCGCACCGCCACCCGTGACAATGGCAACCTTACCCTCGAGCTTATATCCAAAACGATCAGTCATCTGCCTATCCCTCTCATATCTATGGGTGTCACTAAATGTGGATCATAAGAGGATTCCTGCTTCCAGGTAAACAATGAGTGTGAGCCGGGACGCTGACCAATAACCTGATGACCAATAACCTGATGACCAATAACCTGATGACCAATAACCTGATGACCAATAACCTGATGACCAATAACCTGATGACCAATAACTTGATGACCAATAACCTGATGACCAATTTGGAAACATTTTGCTGAAAACGGTATGACGACAGGTTTTCTTCAAACGGATCCGATGATAGTCTCAAAGGCGACTGAGTATTCATGGACACGTAATTCTGGACGAACAACTCATCCAACAGATAAGAGAAGCGCGCGAGCGTGCAATGGGCGCAGCCAATCAGGACGATTCTCAATATCTCAGCGCGAGGGAACGCCTCTCGCTTCTGCTTGATTCAGAGAGTTTTGTTGAGTACGGCGTACTCGCTGGTGCAACTTCAAAAACTGAAGATGAGTCCGTTGCCGACGGCCTTGTAGCCGGTGCGGGAGAAATATCTGGTTGTCCCGTTGTCGCTGCATCCTATGACCGCGCCATTTCGAACGGAACCCAGAGTGATCGTAACCAGAGGAAACTGGGGAGACTGATCTATCTGGCAAACAGGCATCGCTGGCCACTGGTCCTGTTCGTCGATGGAGATGGTGCGAGACAGGGAGATCACAAACCACCCCCGCCAATTGTCATCGCACCACGCGGTCGATGGGATGTATACGACGGATTGGCAGAACTGTCTGGCTGGGCACCGACAGTCGCTATCCTGACTGGCCGCGCACTGGATGGAAACGCCGGAATTGCCATGCTGTCGGATTTTGTTGTTGCAACCAGGGAGTCGACTTTTGGTTCAAACAGCACCTCAGGTACCGTGAGTCGTTCGGTAGATGATTTTGCCAAAACCGGCAACATTGATCTTTTGGTCGAGGACGAACGAGCAGCGATCCTGGCTGCACAGAAGTATCTTTCCTATTACCAGATAGCAACAACAGAAGGCAGAGCAGCGGCAACCTACGATGATATCGCCTCGATTGTCCCGGACAATCGTCGACGCCCTTATGACATGCGCAAGATTGTTAATGCATTTGCTGATGACAACAGCGTTCTCGAACTCGGAGCCACCTGGGGAAGATCCATGCTGACAATGTTTGCCCGCCTGAAAGGTCGGTCGGTAGGGATATTTGCAAATCAACCCAGGTCGCCCTTAGCGGGCGCCATCGATTCCGATGCCGCAGACAAAGCTGCCCGATTTATTGAACTTTGTGACGCTTACGAGTTCCCTCTCATTTCTTTTGTCGACAATCCCGGCTTTATGGTGGGTCCTCAAGCGGAACGTGAAGGCATGGCCAGACATCATGCCAGGCCGCTTGCAGCACTACACCACAGAACGGTACCGCTCTGTTCTGTGCAGATTCGAAAAGCCTACGGTCTTGGGCCCTTTGCCATGTCCGGATGGGGATCAGGACGCTCGGTTCCTGAGTTGCGCCTGGCCTGGCCAACTGTCGAATCCGGGGGCATGTCACTTGAAGGGGCGGCATATCTTGTCAAGAGAAAGGAGATTCTTGCCGCCGAAAACAAGGTAAAGGCGCTGGAAATTCGTGATGAATATGCCGAGAAAATGCGAGATCAAACCTCGGGACTAAAAGCAGGTCGAAATTTCATGTTCGACGATATTGTGTACCCTACAGAGACACGTGATCGCATCAGTGCCATCCTCGAACGAATTCCGAGAGATCTCGGTCATACTAAAAAACATCCCATTGATCCTCATTAAAGCTACGGACCTACAATGGACAAACTGATTGAGGCTCTAAAAGCCGTACGTGAAACCAGAACGGATTCATCTCGTACTGAAGTTGTCACCAGGGTGCATCTGACCGGTCGTATGACGGCGCGCGAACGCATGGCGGCTCTGCTCGACGAAGATTCAGCGGTTGAGTACGGGATTATTGCCGGGAAAACCCAGGAAGGAGACTGGGTCGCCGAAACAGGTGGTGCGGATTTTGTCGGAACCATTAACGGTCAAGTCGTCATCGCTTCATCAACAGACTATACAGACCAGGGGGGAGGCTACGGCGCCGGCAGACTGGCTCGTCTTTTTTCACTCGCTCATGAACATCGATGGCCACTGGTGATTTTTGTGGACGGCGGTGGCAGTCGCGCCCGTCATCCCAGAGCAGGTAAAGGGCATCTCGAATTTGGCGGACCCATTGGTCGATTTACGATTATCGACGGCAACGCGGAGTTATCAGGATGGGTACCAACGATAGCAATTGTATCTGGGCCCTCGTTTGCGGGTCATGCGAGTCTCGCCGCTTTTTCTGACTTTCTCATCGCCACAAAAGGCTCATCAATAGGCCTTGGCGGGCCGCCCATGGTTGAAGCAGCGCTCGGAGTCAGAGTAAGTGCAGTAGAACTTGCTGGTGTTGACATGCAGGAGGAGACCGGCGGTATAGATCTGCTGGTCGAAGATGATGTAGCTGCCATTGCTGCTGCAAGAGATTATCTTGCTTACTATGAAGATCTCGAATCGGGAGAACCAGCAGCAAATTCGGTACAGATAGATTCCATCGTTCCCGTCGAGGGGATCTATGACATGTACCCGGTCATTGAAGCGATTGTTGATGCGCACAGCATGTTTGAGTTAAGACCAGCCTTCGCAAAATCTCTAATCACGCTATTGGCTCGAATTGACGGCAGAACAATCGGCGTGCTGGCCAATCAACCTCTTGTTGATGAAGGCGCTATCGACAATGATGCAGCAACTAAAATATCGCGTTTTGTTGAAATCTGTGATGCCTATGAATATCCAATTCTCTCTCTCATCGACACGCCCGGTTGTGTTGCAACATGGGAGACCAAGGGTGAAGACAGCATCGTTGAGCCAGGAATTACTCGATGGCACACTCGGCCAATTATTGCTCATCAGAATCGGACTGTACCTCTTTTTTGCGTTCTTGCAGGACGAGGTGGCGGTCTGGGGCCAAGCCTGATGACAGGTTTCTCAAGCGGACGAGGAGTCCCTGCACTCTGTCTTGCCTGGCCAACTGTTGAAGTAGGGCAAGATGATGGATTTTCTGCTATGCAATACAGCAAGGCTATTGATGATGTTGTTGCGCCTTCAGAAACTCGCGAAAAAATCAGCAGAGTATTGCGTCATTTCAAGCGTGATCTCAGTCGAGTGGAAAAAAAACACCCGATTGATTCCTGGTAGGCCCATCAGCCAGATATTCCTCAGACCAGGCGCGGGGCAGTTCTTGATCCGGGGCAAGTCAGTATCAATCTGATTTGCCCGATCCAAAAAGGCTGTTTATTGGTATGAGCATGCAGCGTTAAACGATCCTATTCTTCCCATTCATCCCGGGTACGTTGATCAAGCGTAACCACGACACCAGAGAAATCAGTAAGCGCCATCCCAGCCTCACCGAATATCAGTAAAACTTCCTGCTCCATCAGTGAATCCAGATTTCCTCCGTCGCGCTCTTGCCCACCTGTTCCAATATCGACAAAACGTCCAGATCGATACGCTACCAGGTATCAATGTAAGGGTACTTCTTCTCCGTTCGCTCCAGCACCGGCGGTAAGCGCTTCATGGCGCTGGCAATCCAATCGCGAGTATCGGCCGGGTCAATGACATCATCCAGGCCGCCCCCGGTGCCGGCGTTGACCGCTTTGGCTGCCTCATATGACCTCTCTACCCGCAACTCAAACTCTTTTTTGCGTTCCTCCGGATCTTCAATCGCAGCAAGCTCCTTGCGATACCCCAGCTTCACTGCACCTTCGATATTCATACCTGCAAACTCGGCAGTGGGCCAGGCGATAGTGAAGAAGCCAACTCGTGAACTCGCACCGCACATCGCCTGCACTCCAAGCCCATAGGCTTTTCTTACAACAACCCCGAAGAGAGGCGTGGTGAGGTTTGCACCAGCATTGAACATTCGAACACAGTGACGAACAAGCGCTGTGCGTTCAACATCCGGGCCGACCATCATGCCCGGGCAATCCATCAGACTCAGTACCGGAATATCGAATGCATCACAGAGCTGAATAAACCGTGCCCCCTTATCTGCGCCATCAGAATCAATGGCACCCGCGAGGTGGTGAGGATTGTTTGCGATAACGCCCATTGGCCTGCCCTCAACTCGAATGAAGGAGGTAATAACGCCGATTCCAAATTTCTCACGAATTTCGAGCACCGAGTCCTTGTCGGCGAGTGTGTTGATGATCCCTCTCATGTCATACAGTCGCAGGCGATTTTCGGGAATTACGTGCCGTAGTGGTCTCTGATCTGGCGCCTCCCACTCTTTTACGATTCCCTGAAAATAGGAAAGGTACTTCTTGGCGACCTGTACGGCTTCCTTCTCGTCCTTAACCAGAATATCCACCACACCATTAGGCACCTGGAAGGACATTGGACCTATTTCTTCAGGTGTATATATACCAAGCCCACCACCCTCTATCATCGCAGGGCCACCCATGGCTACCGTGGTGCCTTCTGTGGCAATAATTACATCACAGCAGGCAACAAGTGCCGTGTTGCCTGCAAATGTTCGACCATTGATAACGGTGATTAATGGCACAAGACCGCTCAACTTGGAAAATTGGGTAAATGTATGGGTATCAAAGGCAACACCCGGACCGATTGCATCATCGCCAGGACGACCTCCCCCTCCCTCACCAAAAAGGATCAAGGGCATCCTGAATCGATTGGCCAGTTCAAACATTCGATCCTGTTTGTAATGATTTCGACCACCCTGAGTACCAGCAAGTACCGTGTAGTCGTAGTGAACGACCATGGCACGTGCACGTTCCTCATCGAAAAGATCACCATTAATTGTGCCGGTCCCGGCAAGCAGACCATCTGCTGGAGTATCTCTGCGCAATGTATCCATATCATGTCGTCGATGCTGACGTGCGACGATGAGAGGCCAGTATTCTTTGAAAGAACCGGGGTCCATCAATTCATCAATATTCTCTCTGGGCATACGGTAACCACGGGCATACCGTTTGGCGACAGCTTCCTGACGATTCTCATCCAGCGTATAGGCATGCCGCATGTACATCTCTTCGAGGTCAGGACGGATAAAGTCAGGATCGAGTTCTTCACGGGCAGTCGTTTCTCCGCCAGTAACCTCAGCCTCCTCGATAAAGACAATCGGATACCCCTCGCGCACAACATCACCTGCAACCATCGTTATTTCTCTGACGATGCCGTCACGATCCGCGGCTATGACATGTTCCATTTTCATGGCTTCAACGACAGCCAGTGCTTGCCCGGCTCTTACCTCATCGTCGACGGACACGTCAATGGTAACAATCGTGCCCTGTATTGGGGAACTCATGCCAATGGATCCATCCGGACCAGACATTTCAACCGTTTCAAGCATTTCGTCTTCCTGGGACTGTTCTGCCTTAACTTTTGCATCATGATTAAAAAGTGCCAGCGGATCGCTGGTATCGACTTGCGCGCCTGCGAGCCCTGACTTATTCGCAGTTCCTTCGCTCTGATCTATCTGCACGAAGCGTTTTACAGTTTTCTGAGGTGCGGCCGCGAGTTCGACGAGATGTTCATCAACCCAGCGCGTGTGAACATCGCCATTCACGAATTCATCGTGACTCAGGATATTCTGCAAGAACGGGATATTTGTACTTACACCTTCCAGCCGGAATTCTGACAATGCTCTAATGGTGCGATTGACGGCCACGCTGAAGTCATCCGTTGGAGTATGAGTAATCACCTTGGCCAGCAGTGAATCGAAAGCAGTGCTGGTCTTGTAACCGGTGTATCCAAATCCATCAGTGCGGACACCGGGTCCATTGGGTGCTTCATAGACAGCAAAAGTGCCACTGGCGGGTCGCACCGCACCGTTTTCTTTAATTGTTTCCATATTGACTCTGGCTTGAATAGCGTACCCACGAGGTACCGCAATATCGGGGTCATCCAGACCGAGCTCAGTCAGCAACTTCCCCGCGGCGAGCCGAATCTGTGCCTGCACGAGATCAACACCGGTGACTTCCTCTGTAACGGTGTGTTCGACCTGCAGACGTGCGTTTGCCTCAATGAAAACAAACGGATGTTCTCCCTGGCTGGTCTCATCGACCAGGAATTCGAATGTGCCGAGATTGCTGTAGCTTTCTTTTTTAGCAAAACGAACCGCCGCATCAATTATATTGCGTCGCAGTTGCTCAGAAAGACCAGGTGCTGGTGCGACTTCCAGTACTTTCTGGTTGCGCCGTTGAATACTGCACTCACGCTCACCCAGGTGCACAATATTTCCATCGACGTCCCCTAGAATCTGTATTTCCACGTGCCGTGCACGCGTTACGAATTCCTCAACATAGACATCTGCCACACCGAAGGCGGCTTTGGCTTCTCTCTGGCACCGTTCGTAGACTGTCTTCAGCTCCGCCGGATCTGTTACTGCACTGGTCCCTCGACCACCACCACCAGCGATGGCTTTAATGATGACTGAAGCACCCTCGCCCAACGATTCCATGAAGGTTCTGGCTTCATCAATAGTTACCGCACCGTCTATTCCTTTGAGTACTGGAACATCCGCCTCAATCGCTGCAATTCGAGCTCGGGCTTTGTCACCAAACAGACCCAGGAGTTCAACACTGGGGCCAACAAAGGTTATCCCCTCTTCCGCACATTGCTGTGCAAAGGTCGCCTGTTCTGAAAGGAATCCATAACCCGGATGGATCGCATCGCATCCGGTTGCCTTCGCTGCAGCAATTACCGCCTCACCATCCAGATAGGCTCTGGCTCCTTTACCCTCAAGTTGGAAAACCTCATCTGCGACTCGAGTGTGCAAATTTGATGTATCGTCTTCGGAACAAACGGCAACGGTTTTGAGTCCCATATCCGCTGCCGCCCGGGCTATCCGAATGGCGATTTCACCGCGATTGGCGATAAGCAAAGCATTGAAGCTCATGACTACTCCTCAGTCATCCGTTTCAGGTTCATTAATCTTCAGGTCGTCAAGGGTACCAGTCACACCTGCCTTGACCAATGACTCATATTCGATCTCGTCTATTCCGAGTTCCTCAGCCAACACTTCGCGACTATGCTGCCCAACACACGGCGATGCACGCACTGCTGCATTGGCTGCGCCGGAAAAACGCCATGGTCTTCCCGGCAACCAGGTTTTGCCTGCTTCAGGATGGTCAACGAGTGAAACGAATCCGGATTCAGCAAAACTGGCGCATGGTTTACTATACAACTCGTACAATGGCACCACTCTAGCTGCTGTGATGCCGAGGCTTCCTAAGCGCATTTCTGCTTTCTTCGCATTCTGTGTGCTGCACCACTCGCCGACAATCTCGTCCAGCATCTGCTCGTTTTCCTTGCGCAAAAACATGGATTCAAATTGATGACCAGATAAACGTTGGTCGCCGATGTGTGACACAAGTGCACGCCATGCAGTCTCATCTTCTGTCGCGATTGCGAGCCATTCATCATCGAGCGTCTGATAATTGTTGTGCGGTGCTATACGGGGATGATGATTTCCTCTGGGTTTCGGCATGTGCCCCGTAGCATCATATTCAACTATTGCGTCACCACACACGACCGAAATCGCCTCCATCATCGAAAGGTCTACCCGTTGCGGCTCACCGGTTTTATCCCGATGGTTGAGTGCTGCCATGATCGTCGCCACCAGAAAATATCCAGCGATGGGATCCGGATACAAACCACCCGTATTCATCCCGGGGTTCCCTTCGTATCCATGTAGCGACGAGAGCCCGGCCATTGGTTCAGTCGTCGCACCATTGGCTGGATACTCCCGATAAGGACCGGATTCACCATATCCGGATATCGACGCCCATATCATTCCGGGCCTCATTTCATGCAGCTTCTTAAGGTTTATCCCCCAGGACGGCAAGACAGTAGGCCTGAAATTGTCAATGAGAATGTCGAAGCGAGGCAGCAACTGCCAGAGTATTTCCATACCCCTCGCCTGACGAAGATCAAGTGTTAGCTCTCGTTTATTAAGGTTAACCGAATTGTAGAGACCTTGAGTATTCAGTGCGTGTTGCGTCCTGGTCACGTCTGCAATACCGGCAGGTACTTTACTTGCAGTTCGCCGCCAGACATCCGGGCGATGCAATGTACCTAGCTGAACGACGTCGGCACCGAGTAGTGATAAAAGTTCTGTACCAAATGTTCCAGACCAGGCCTGACCAAAACTCAACACTCTAACACCCACCAGGGGGCCTTCTGCCGGGGCGTCTGCACTCAAACCATCTGAACTTAACGTAAACTGTTTGGATCCATGTGTTTTGAACTTTGCCTTGTTGGCATCTTCATTGAATCTTGGCGCACTGCGCGCTACGCGCCAGGGTGAAGGCGTTAGCTTGGCAGGCGCACCCGCAGCGCGAACTGTTCGATCTACAATGCGAGTTTCGGTCAGGAACTGTCTGGCTGCATATTGCTCATTTTTCCCAAGATCATTTACATCCTGCATGACTCCGATCAGACATCGGAGCCTCGACATTTCATGAAAAACATCCCAGCGTTTCAGCAACTTCAGTGAATGTTCCATCCCAGCCGCGACTTCTCGAAGATCCTGGGAATGACGACCCAGATCTGGAATCAGCGCCTCGACTTTTGCCAACTCGGGCAAGCCCAATGCTCTCATCGCCTCTGGCCAATTACGAAAATCAGCAATCCCAAAATTCATACGGCCATCAGCCAGATCCCAGAGAGGTCCGGGTCGACCACGAGGTCGGCCACCTGTGGGACCATTTGAGAAACCCATGTCTGCGTAAATTGCCGCGATACCCCAGGGATGTACCGTTAATGCAAAAGCTTCCAATTCACTGACATCAACAACCTCGATCAAATCGTTATAATTTCGCCGACCAAGAGCCGCAGCAGCAGCGATATAACCAGCGACTCCACCAACATATCCCGTCTGTTCTCTGGGCATCTGCAAGGGTGCTTCACCACTATACCGATTAATGAAGGACCAGCCAGTGCGCGCACTCGCCGTCAGATTATTTCCCGGTCGGCCTGATAAGGGATCTTTAAGTCCATGCGCAGTAATGGAAAGATGCACTGCGTGCCCCTTCATCTCTTTTAGGGAATCAGCGAAGACAGTATCCTCTAACGGATCTGCTGTAGTGATCAGAATATCAGCACGACTAACCAGTTCTAACAGTTCATTCTTGTCGGTAAACTCTACTGAACTCTTATTCCAGTTCACATAGGCATGCAGCGTACTACGCTCTAATCCAGGCTTGTTGTCGAGAAACGGAGGTTCACATCGAAGAGGATGACCTCCGGGTGGTTCTGCGAGAATAACGTCAGCCCCGAAATCACCGAACAAACGCGCAGCAAAAGCACCAGACAATCGATCCGATAAATCAAGGACACGCAGGCCTTCATAAGGTGATGTCATTAAACCCCCTCAGTGAACTCAATCCTAGATAGGCATGCCTGAAGCAGCAGAAACTCGCCCACGAGAACACATTGCTAAGTCAGTTACCCTACCATATCAAATTATTGAAACGATGAGTCAAAGCCTTGGGTCGCGGTAGAGTACCGTTAAACCTGGATACAAACTTTGGATGCCAATACAGATTATGTGGCTGGACTGGTATCAATCCTCCTTGTCCAATACCCGCCTTAAATTAACCGCCACATTATTGTCCTGCCGATCTCTGAACTTGCTCCTGGGGACGATTGCACGTACCGGGCAAAAGGGCACGCACTCGGCACAGCCATCACAGACACGTTTTAGAATACTAAACTGCTTCTTGGTCTCAACAATCGCCCCTAAGGGGCACATAAACTCGCAAACCCCGCAGTCCACACAGTCATTACTAATAATGTGGATCTCTCTTTCCTCAGTGTCACTCGTACTACCCTGCTCAGCTGCTCCGACTTTCGAAGTGCCATCCTCCATCAAGCTGATGCATCCACGGAGAATTCGGTCTGCACTCTGGAAGACAGGTTGAAGAACTCCTGAAACGTCTGATTGTAGCGGTAAAAAAGGTCTTCGTTCTGCTGATCCGACGCAGAAAGTGCCAACGCTCCCGGCAACTGTAAACGATTCAATGTGTGTTCAAGATCAGCCTCACCATGAGTCCGAATGTTCTCGATCATTTCGCGCCAGACCGCATTATCTGCAGATAATTGGAAGTCGGCATCGGCGGATTCACTCTCATCGACTTCGCGCACAGAAGTCATACCATAATCCTCGAAGGCAAGAATGAAGCGACGAGCGTCATCACCGGTCCCCAGCGCCAATAACATGGTAGCATCACAGAAACCCATGCGTCGGAACGTATCAGCCTCGATTTCAGCCTCTTTCTGAACAGCATTGAACCATTCAATTGATGGAAACTGCATAGTTAATCCTCTCAAGTAACTTACTTGATCAACAATATGGGTTAATAAGGTGCTTCCGCAGGTAGCACGATCCTGGAACGACGGTCCAAACCAGCCAGATCGCAACGGTTCAAATATTCATCCGTGATTCGCTTCCAGACAATCTTCACTGCTTCCATGCCCTTATCGATATGTTTAATACCCCCACCCGCCAGAACTGCCAGTGGCTCAATGATGAAGGAATTACACAAGAAGCCTGTGAAACCTCGCTCGGCTATCTCGGCAACTGCATGCAGTTCACGTTCAGCTTTTTCTCGATCCGGATGATTTTCCAGGAAGTATTTAAGGTGCATAGTGCCGTAGGAAACATGGCGCGCTTCATCCTGCATACAAAGTCTGTACATTTCTTTCTCGACCTTGTTCTGCGCAAGAAATTCACCAGCACGGAAGATGTCCAGAACCAGTCCCTCACCCACCACATGCATAAGGAAAGAACCTTGTATGTAAGAGGGGGCATGGAGAATATTCGCAAGACCCAATTCTGTTTCAGCTCTAGCGTGGAGCAGGCCACCACCATTGGCAAGCGCCCGCTTGCGAAAAACCTCCAGATGCCGGGATTCGTCCATGGCCTGAGTGCAGAGGAACATCTTGACCTCATGATAGTGCTGGTTCATGCGCCATAGCCATTTTGCAGGAAAGTCGCTGGCTATCATTTCTACTTCTGTCAGGAAGGTACAGAACTCACATTGTGCCCGTTCGAGATCATTTGGCAGAGGTTTCAGGTCCTGCCAGGGGATATCACGAGTCACACTCCATTGCCGTGAAACAGCCTCTTCATAAAGTGGCGCGACGTTATCTGCCCAGAGCTCATACTTGGAGTTCATTGTGTATCCCATGCCAGGATATTCAGGATCAAGTACGGCACCTCGGGGCGCCATGCTGTCGGTGGGTGCTACGTCTTCGGGTTCTCCTGCATAGGCCTTGTTGATATCCATCAAAGTAAGACCGCGGGAACTCAAGGAAGAGCGAACTCCCCAGGTTGGTTCCTGGTCTTGCAGCCACCGGAGGTTATATTTACCGGCTTTCAGATTGTCGATGTATTCCTCTTGCTCTGGAGTATAAAGGGGAGCATTTTCATCGGGTCGTTCTCCGCTGAGCAAACGCTCAGCCTGCGCCGCGGTCATTTTTCGATCAAGCAGTATCTGCACCTGGAAAGGTGAGAATAACTGCAGCATGCTTTCGAGTTTATCGAGTGGCCACTCATTTTCAGTGGCCATCTTGGCAAGTTTATCAGGGACTGTAACACTTTCGGTCAGTTGCTCAGACATAGGTTCCTCCTGTTTTTGACGGAGACTCGACGTGGTCGCCACCAATTCTGCCTCCGATATTAACGCGCTGATACTGCTATTTCAATTAGTTCACCAAGGCCCCAAGCGACTGATTCAGCGCCCAGTCAGCCGCACAAAACAGCGCTAATAGCCTCTTCGAATCCACTTTTCCGGGTCAACTAGTACCGCACTATTTCCAGGATAGTTTCACAGCCATTATTCTAATCAATCAGCCCGAAAGGTCAGAATGCTTCAGGACAAGGGCTATCAACGGTTCAGAGGATCAGCGGTTCAAGTGGCAGAGCCCAGCGCACCCTCTTCTCTCAAGGTTGAAATATCATCGTCAGCGTATCCAAGCTCGGACAATATCTCGTCTGCATGCTCATTCAATTCAGGCGCTCTCGTGGGACCTACCTGCGGTACAGTCGATACCTTTACAGGATGATTGATAATCAATGGCGTATCAATATCAGGTGCTTCGGGCCGGACGGCCATTCTATTCTCAAAGATCTGCTGATCACAAATGGTTTCCTCAACGATCGCAACCAGATTCACTGGAAGGTCCAGTGACTCAAAAATGGGGAGCCACTCATCTTTGGTTTTTGTTTCTACAATTGCCTGAAGTGCATTACCAAAATCCCCGCGGTGTTGATACATGAGTTCAGGTGTGGAGAATCGATCATCAGCCAGGAGATGAATAGCATCCAATGCAGTGAGGAGTAGATCCAGCAGTTCCTCGTTTCTTATCATATTGAACTGTAGCCAGCGATCATCTTTCGTTCGATAAGGTCGCATCATAGCCATATCAACTCGATTGAGTTCACGATAGAGAGGCATGTCACCACCTGCCAATACCCCCTGAGCAATGCCAGATGCTGACCAGAGTCCATTGGCTAACAGAGACGTGTGTACCATACCACCTTCGCCGGTCCTTTCGCGCCGCAGAAGCGCTGTCACAATCCCAGCGTACAATGCCACACCCGTGGGGTGGTCTCCCATCCCCGGCAGGCCTTGTGCCGGTTTGGTGCCCGGTTCACGCATCAGATCCATCAATCCACTTCTCGCCCAGTAAGCAAGCTGATCGAATCCTTTACGATCTCGTTCTTCACCCGCTTCACCATAGGCTGTCAGAGACGCATAGATCATTTTTTTGTTCAGCGGCTTCAGCATTTCATAGGTGAGGCCAATGTCCTCTCGAACTGTGTAGGGTTGATTGGTAATGAAAACATCACATTCCGCAACGAGTTTATGCAGCACTTCAAGACCGCCCCTGGTCTTCAGATCAAGTGAGATGCTGCGCTTATTTCTGCCATCCATCTGCCAGAACCAGTTGCTGTCCGCATATGGCGTTGCCGGAACATCCGAGAGCATACGCAACATATCACCCTGACCAGGCTGTTCCACTTTGATGACATCAGCACCGAAATCTCCGAGCATCATCGCCGCCGCGGGTGCCGCTATGACCGTCGCGCAATCAATAACTTTCAAACCTGAAAACAGATAATCGCTCACTGTGAATCCACTTGTAGTTACGACTTCTGACAGATTCTACTCGAATACATAAAAGTGAGCGACGTCATTCAGTTGCCTGCCAAAGAATCGGAAATCCGGCATAGCACAATGAAATGATGTGTTATGGTCTTTGCCCGGGTGTGAATGCTAAATTTACCTGCGACTTAGAAGTTTTCACTTGGCATAATTCGACATATTCAGAACTTGTTAAATCAGGCAATCGCAGAGGAAATAATTAACATGGAAAAAGTAAGAGTAATCGGTGGCGCTGTCACCCTGTTCGCCAAACAACCGGACCGAAACATGAAGTCGCTTGCAGAAGAAGCGGTGACTGGGGCCCTAAAGAACGCAAATGTTGAGATCAAGGATCTGGGTGGCGCCTGGGTTGGTAACTGCGTGCAGGGTATCTTTGACGGTCAGGAGATGATCAGGGGACAGGTGGTTCTGCACACCATGGGTATTCACGGTATTCCCATCATTAACGTCGAGAACGCCTGTGCATCATCTGCCACGGCACTGAATGCAGCTTGGGCTCAGGTGGCCCTTGGCGAAATCGATGTTGCCCTGGTACTCGGTATGGAAAAGATGTTCTCCCGGGATAAAGCAAAATCCATGGCTATCTTCAATGCCGCGATGGACGTAGAAATCCTCTCAAAAATTGCCGCATCTCTGAAGGCATCAGAGGCTGACAGTGAAAAAAACAGGGGGGGGAATGATACCGGCAAGAAAAAGAAGACCGAAGACAAGAGTATTTTTATGGATCTGTATGCCAGCGGTGCGCGCGCCCATATGGAACAGTACGGCCTGACGCAGCGTCAACTGGCCGTTGTCGCCTCAAAAAATCATTTCCACTCGTCTATGAATCGATTGGCGCAGTACCAGAAAGAATTCTCAGTTGACGAAGTCATGAATGACGTGGAAGTAGCTTTTCCACTAACCCGCCTTATGTGTTCCCCGATTGGTGATGGCGCAGCTGCTGCGGTTATCTGCTCGGATTCCTTTGCAACGAAAATCGGCCGAACGGCAGCGCCGGAGATTGCTGCCTGTTTACTCACCAGTGGGGAACCACTGACACCTGGGGGGGATGGATCACTGACAATGCTGGCAAAGAGCGCCTATGAACGGGCCGGCATCGGACCGCAAGATATCGATATTGCCGAAGTCCATGATGCTACCGCGTTCGGGGAGATCAGCAGTACCGAAGCACTGATGTTTTGCGCGCCTGGTGAAGGAGGTCAGTTCGCAGAAGCTGGTAATACGACCTTGGGTGGTTCGATTCCCGTCAATGTTTCCGGTGGTCTCGAATGTCAGGGGCATCCGGTCGGAGCCACGGGCATTCGGCAGGTGGTTGAACTCTACTGGCATCTGACAAACCAAGTCGGTAAACGTCAAGTCGAAGGCGCAAGAATAGGCCTGGCCCAAAATGCCGGTGGCTCAGCACCGAAAGGTGCGGGCGCCCTGTCAGTGACCATTCTTAAAGTCTGATGACTGTGTGAAGTCAGCCCATATGGTACCACCTGGCCCTTCTTGCTAAGAGAGACTTCAGCTAATTTAAGCTAAGGATATACGCCGCAAGAAACTTGACCTGAAAATCCCACACTTGCAGGCTGGGAATGGCCGCTGGGCGATGCCGGTAACACGACAAAAACTTTTATGCCTGTCTGCCTGCCTGTACTTTCGCAGTTCCAGAATCAGATGAGGATCGTCAGGCGAGCATCAGCGAAAGTCAGTCAAGATGCGTCCGTAAAGCAGCCAGGACTACTTCGGGCCCTGATCGGCGTTGATAGTTCTCAGCCTGATCCATCCACAGCACCTTGCCTTCAGCATCGATCAGCAGGGAAGTTGGCACCGGCAAGGCTTCGGCCTCATCATCGCCCAATGGGCCGGAATGGATCAGCTGATTACGCAATCCAAAGGCGTCGGTGACCGCAAGATTCCTGTCTGAGAGCATGCGCGCCTGCAGGCCGTGAACCCCGCGTCGCTTACGAATGACTTCCGGGTGATCGGTACTGACTGTGAGTAGCTGCATACCTCGCTTGTCGAACTCTCCTTGGAGTTCCGCCCATCGCCGTAACTCGGCGACACAGTAGGGTCACCAGTGGGCCCGGAAGAACTTGATCAGCACTGGTGTGCCGTAAAGACTGTCAGAGGTAAAGCGGTTACTCTCGTCATCAATCGCGACGAAGTAAGGAATAGTATCGCCCACGCTAATCGGATTCTCTGCGACTTCCTGTCGGCTGATGGCAACAGTGAACGGCAGGAATAAACCCACCAGGATCGCGATGACTGCAGCGACACCGCCGAACCAGCGCGTGCCAACGATGAAGGCGGCAACTCCCATTACCGGGCCTAGCAGGAAGAAGACAACGAACAAGGTTCGATCCTCAGGGATGGCCACCTGGTTGGCCAGGCGGAACCAGATCACCACGGTCGCAGCGACGAGTGCAAACGCGAACACGCCCAGGCTGGTCCCCAGTTTCTTCCGGGTTATATTCACTGTTATTATCTACCTCCTTTCATACTCGGCCTATCATCCATACTCGGTCCTATCATCGACTGAGCGTTATGACTGATTGAACACGGGTTTGCGTTTCTCCAAGAATGCCAGCATGCCCTCCTTCGCATCAGACGTGCCGCGATTTACTGCCGTCGCACGCATTTCGTCCGCCATCGATTCATCCAGTGTCCTGGTCTCAAAACCGACGATGGTTTCCAGCATGGACTTGATCGCCAGGCGCGGCTGCGAAGCCAGTTCCTCACCCAGTGCCTGGGCTCGTTCCTTCAGCTGTTCCAGCCGCAGGATCTCGCTGACGAGACCGATGCGGTAAGCTTCTTCACCGTCTATCTTTCGACCCCGCAGAATCATATCCAGGGCGTAGGTTCGACCAACCGCGCGCGGCAGCCGTGCCGAACCACCCCAGGCAGGCACACTGCCAAGATCCATCTCGGGCAGACCAATCTGCGCACCGGCGTCGGCCGCGAGGCGGAAATGACAGGCCAAGGGCAGTTCCAGCCCGCCACCCAGGCAGAATCCGAACAACGTGGCGATGGCAGGTTTACCACCGCATTCAATCATGTCCAGCACCCGGTGACGCTGCCCGAAGAAGGCTTCAGGGCTACCGGCTCGCTGCATCCCCTCCGGAATCTGTTTAAGATTCATTCCAGCGGAGAAATGATCTAGACCCTCTGCCGTGAAGACCAGGGCGCGGACATCATCATCAGCCAGCACCTCGGGTAACTGTTCTTCCAGGCGATCGATGTACGCGAGGCTCATGAGGTTGTAGGGCGCATCGTTGATGCTAAAGGTTGCAACGTGGTTGTCGACGGAGTAGAGGTACGGATCAGGCATAACAGCGACCAGTGGTTCCAAACATGACATTTCTTTTTAAAGAACAACTATGGCATATCATTGATTCATTCGCTACGCCTATGTCGCTTACAAGTCGTTACTTTGATGCCACCCGGGTCGGCGAAGACCAGCCGCGCTGTTGAAGGTTGCCGGCATGTCATCTGGTGGTTCCACACCCGCCCCGTTGGCAAGCAGCGTGCTCCATCTGCAGGTCGGATCTTTGAACACACGAACATAGCAGAAAGCTGGCGTGTCAGCGGAAAAATCGGGCTCAGTAAACATCCGTCGCGGTTCAGCAGCACCCGCGATGCCCGTCCCTGTTATCTACGGAAAATACAGGGGAATCAGTTTTCGCAGGTCGTCGTGTCTAAACCGGGCGGCTGGACGAGGCGAGTCAAGCCTGGCTGGAGAGGAATGCGTAAAAGGTTTGCCTCGATTATCATGGAAATGTGCCTGCAAGCTCAGGGAATGCGCTTAAGCTTTAGACCTGTAAAAAAGACTCGCGCGGGAATTTAGAGAGTAGTCTTTTCCAATTCGCCTGTCAGGCTACAAGCTTGATTAGGTCCGATTTCCTAAAACGATACTGATTACCTTCCTTAACGAACTTGATTTTATTATTTCGTATTCTTCGTCCATTAGTGGATTCCGAGACGCCCCGAAACTCGCAAACTTATCGTAAAGTCAGAAGCTCTGGATTGCCTAATTAGCCCATCAGGGTCCGACAGAAGAATATCTACTTCCTGTGGCGAAATCTGTGTCGTCGCTACTTGTCCTGAGTGTGTTGATTTGCAACTATGGTAGCGGTACCGGCTCAGGCTTGATTCGCCATATTCCCTCTGCCGGTGTCCTGGTTCGCGAGCTGATGACTACAGCTGAAGAAGGCTTGGTGCGGCTCAATTAGCTAGCGCAAAAAACTACGGAGGCAGAAAGTGGAAATAACCCTCGATAAAAAGGGCGACGTGGCCCTTATAAAAATGGATGACGGCAAGAGAAATGCGATTACGCTGCAGGCCGTAAAGGATTTGAACGACGCCCTGGATAAGGTCGAGATCGAGAGCAAGGCGCTGGTGATCGCTGGTCGCGAGGGCACTTTTTGCTCTGGGTTTGACCTGGCGGTAATGATGGGGGATGACAACGACAAGCGCATGGAGTTGTCCAGAGGCGGCGGTAGGTTAACCGAACGTCTGTACGCTTTTCCGATGCCAGTGGTTGCCGCTTGCACCGGTCATGGATTTACCATTGGTGCAATCTGGATGGCGGCATGCGATCGGCGCATCGGTGAGCAGGGCGATTACCTACTGGGCTTGAATGAGACCAAGCTGGGTATGCCACTGCCTGATTTTGCCCTAGTACCGCTAAAAGAACGCATTAAACCAGAGTACCTGTTCCCCGCAATTCTGGAAGCCAAACTGTTTGGTCCGGAAGAAGCTGTCACCGCGGGACTACTGGACGAGGTAGTGGCGCCTGGCGAGGCGATCAACCGAGCCAGTGAACTGGCGGCCGAATGGGCTCAATTGCCCGGTCATGCTTACGCTGCCAATAAGCTGGGGTTGCGCAAACAATCGCTGGAAATTATTCGGGCTGAAGTTTTATAGGACCAGAACCGCCATTCAATCACAGCCAACATCAATTCCATCAAAACAGGGAGCTGAAAGCATGCTTGTAAACTATAGCGACAAAGTCAATGAGCTTCGTGCCAGAGTTGAAAAATTCATGGACGATCACATCTATCAACATACCCGTCGGTATGCAGAATTAGAAGCTACTGGACAGATTAATGACCCTGATGCGATCGCGTTTGTGCAGGAGTTGAGAATGAGGGCCAAAGAGGAAGGTCTATGGAATCTGTTCTTTCCCCACCTGCGCGACGACGAGCCGGGCCATGGCCTGTCAAACCTGGAATTTGCACCAATATTTGAGATCATGGGTAAAGTTTTCTGGGCTCCTGAGGTGTTTAACTGTAACGCGCCTAATACCGGCAATATGGAATTGCTGCACTTCGCCGCCAACGAGGAACAGCGCCAAAAATGGCTGCGCCCGCTGCTGGAGGGTGAGTGCACCTCCTGCTTCGCCATGACGGAACCGGACGTTGCGTCCTCCGATGCCACCAATATTCAAACCAGTATCGTGCGCAATGGCGATGAATACGTTATCAATGGCCGCAAGTGGTTTATCTCAAGGGCCATGCATCCTGATTGCCGTTTCGCCATTCTACTGGGCAAAACAGACCCTAATAATCCCAATCGGCATTTACAGCAGACCATGTTGGTCGTACCCATGGATTCCCCGGGGCTTCAAATCATCCGCGATACCACCGTGTTGAATGGCCACCACAGCGGCGGCCACCCGGAACTGCTGTTAAGGAATGTTCGCGTGCCAGTCGCCAATCGCCTGGGCGAAGAAGGCCATGGCTTCGCCGTCATGCAAAGTCGCATGGGGCCGGGCCGTATCCACTACGGTATGCGTGCTATCGGCATGGCAGAGGTAGCGATGCAACTGATGACATCCAGAAGTAAGGAGCGCGTTGCCTTTGGCAAGCACCTGCACCAGCACGGCATGACAGCCCAGGCCATAGCGCGCTCGCGTATCGAGATTGATCAGGCCAGATTACTGTGTCTAAACACCGCAAAAACACTTGATGAAGTCGGCGTAAAAGCCGCGCGTAAGGAAATTGCGATGATCAAGATTGTCGGTTCAGAGCTGGTCAAAAACGTATCAGAACGTGCGATTCGGGTACACGGTGCCATGGGGCTTTCAAACCAGACTCCGCTGGCGGAAATGCTCACCTGGAGCTGGGTCATGGGTATTGGAGACGGTCCTAATGAGGTGCATCTGGAGGCTATTGCCAAAATGGAAGTCAGAGACAACGATTCGGCTGCTTCTGTGAAGCACTATCTAACGCCTGGAAGCTAGAGGCAAGCTGTTAATATAGACCACTTCTGGGAATGAAGCTGTACGGGCCTTGCACCGAATATCCTTAACGTATTTTTCTGTATTTGACATGCTCATTTTGAAACTCCTCTGCTTCAGTTTAAACTAGCAGAAGTGTATCTTTTAATGTAGTGCTAGTGGTCCGCTATAGGCTGACGACGCACAGTAACCCATTAACCCACTAAGTTTTGAAAGTTCAAAAAAGACCGCGATGCACCCCTCGCTGACTTTCTGTAAGATCTCATTACACAACGAGCCAAGTTGATAAATAGTCGGGCTGCAGAATAGGTCATGACACAAACACAAGAAAAGTTTGACACCAAACCCGCTGCACAAACCGGCGTTGTCCCCACATTTATGGTGGCGGTTGAGCAAAGTTTCTCCAGCGAACAACGTGTCATCCATGATGATTTGGCATTGAAGATCATGCCGTCCCTTTATCAGTGGTTGATCAAACTGTTTCAGAAGCCCGCTTTACGTGACTGGCTTATCAATATTTCGGAGAAGCAAGCCGCAGGCATTTGGAGCGCGATGATGTGTCGCAAACGCTATATTGACGATAAGGTTGTTGTGGCTGTCTCCGATGGGCAAGTGGCGTCCATCGTCAATCTGGGCGCAGGCTTTGACACTCGCCTTTACCGCTTACCGGCGTTGAGCGCTGTACCCGTCTGGGAAGTTGATCAGCCAGGCAATATCAAAAGCAAAGGAAAGGGCGTTAAAAAAGCGTTAGAGGCGATTCCCGCTCACGTTACCCTCGTACCGATAAACTTTATGGAACAAGATGTTAGTGACGTACTGAGGACGCAGGGTTATGCAGGGGACAACAAAACCTTTTTTATCTGGGAGGCGGTTTCGCAATATCTGACAGAAGCGGCTGTCCGCCGAACCTTCGAATTCCTTTCTAAGGCCCCTGCAGGCAGCCAGTTAACTTTCACTTATGTGCGAAAAGATTTTATTGAAGGTAAGAATCTGTACGGGTTAGAGAAGTTTTACACGGAGGTAATCATCAAGAACAAGCAATGGCTCTTTGGGTTTGATCCAGAGGAAGTAGACAATTTCCTGAGTGAGTACGGTTGGCGATTCATGGAACATCTTGGTTATGACGAGCTGGCAGAACGGTATATGAAGCCAACCGGACGCGAGCTGCCATCAATGATGATTGAGCGCATGGTTTATGCTACGAAGATGTGAATCGCCTCTAATTTACTAGACACCTCTGAACGTTACGGGGTTACAGAAAACTACTCATCCGGGTACAACGGCAATAACTGCCAAACTGTACTAGAAAGTAAAACTAGCCCCTCCTGACTCACTCTGGCACTCTACAACATACCAAATTCGAAAAAAGTATCCGGAGACATAGATGCAGTTAGTCGACTCGATTAGACAGAGACGAAGTATCCGTCAGTTTTTACCTAAGCCCGTACCCGACGAAGTCATCCAGGATATCATCGCAGAAGCAGTATGGTCGCCTTCCTGGGGGAATACCCAGCAATGGGAGATGATGGTGGTCACGGGTGACAAGCTTACAAAACTCAAAGAAGAAAATAAAAAAGCGCTGTTTGCCGGCCAGAAAGCTCAACCAGAGATTGCTTTCCCTGAAGTATGGCCGGATGCTCACAAGGCCCGCTACGGGGAGATTGGGAAAGCCGTTCTGGAATCACAAGCGACCGATCGTGATGACAAGGAGGGCCGCCTCCAAAACACCAGTCATATGTTTTCCTTTTTTGATGCACCTGTCCTGCTCTATTTTATGGTGGATAAACAGCTGTCATTGGAATATGCCGTATTGGATGTGGGACTAATTCTGCAGAACGTGAGTCTCCTGGCTTGTGACAAAGGCCTGGGGAGTTGCATTATGGCTGTATCGGTCATGTATGCCGATATTGTCCGGAAAATACTACCCGTACCAGACAACAAACGTCTCGTTATTGGTACTGCCCTGGGGTATCCCGATCTTGAAGCTCCCATTAACAACTTCGAACGACAACGAGACTTGGAGCAGGTTGTTACTTGGGTGACCTGAGAGTTCCAAAATTTTCTGGTCAGAGTAAAAGCTTCTGAGCGAATACACCCGTAGTTGGGAGGAGATTGATTCCGGAAATATACCGCCAGCCAGCGCAATGTTAACGGGCATTGCAGTCCTATAGAAAATAGCCTGTAGCTATCAAATCATATTTGCAGATTTCTCAGAATAGCGTGTTAATGGTTCCTATACTCTGGCAGCGGCTTTCTGCGATCTGGCTGAGTTAACTTGTCAGAACCTTCTGATATTATTCTGAAATCAGTGCAAAAGAGACTTTAGATGGCAAAACTTAAAGCGAGTGTTCTATCCGATATCGAGATTTCTGAGATTCATAAAACCAGTCTTCACATATTGGAAAAAACGGGCATTGTGGTGCATCACGATCATCTGTTGGATCTGCTGGCCCAGGCCGGCGCCACTGTGGATGCCCATGCCAAGCGCGTCAGACTTCCTGAGTCACTGGTCATGGCATCCATAAAACAAGCGGGCAAACAGTATATTCTCCATGGCCGGGACAGGGGCAAAACCGCACGTTTCGGCTATGGTGACTTTGTAATGATGTCGAGCCCGGGACAGTACAGTTGGATTGACCTTGACTCGGCACAGCGACGTGAAGCCACACTTGGTGATGCTTACAACGCCATGGCCCTCGCTGATGCCCTGGAGAACATCACCATCGTCGGCTCCATGGCACAGCCCAAAGAGGTGCCGGAGTCCTACAGGGACGTCTTTCTAACAGGAGAGCTGCTCAAGGCCACTGGCAAGCCCACACGGTGCTGGGTTAAGAACGGCGCCAGTGCAAAGTACGTCCTGGAATTGTATCGAACCGTGGCAGGCGGCGCTTCTGCACTAAGGGAATACCCCATGGTGGAGACATTATTTGAACCCATCAGTCCGCTTCAGTTACCAGAAGATGGGCTGGATATTATGGCGGAATTTGTGAACGCCGGGCAACCGGTCTGTGTGGGCCCCATGGCCATGGCCTCTGGTACTGCCCCGGCCACCCTGGCAGGGACACTGGCTCAGGAAAATGCAGAGATTCTGGCTGGCGTTGTAGTGACCCAACTCCTGGGTCCGGGCACACCGATGACCTACGGTGGTATTCCGCATATTATGGACCCGCGTACCAGCATCTGTTCGTTCGGTTCCCCGGAACAGGGGCTCATGGGTGTTGCTATGGTCCAGATGGCGCAGTCCTATGGCTTCCCTGTGTACATCAATGTCGGTCTTACGGATGCCAAAGTCCCTGATGCCCAGGCCGGTATGGAAAAGAGCGCCACCCTGTTACTCGGGGCGCAAGCCGGGGCGGACACGTTCGGACACTGTGGCATCTGCGGCACTGACCATGCGGGCAGTCTTCTGTGGCTCTATATGGACAATGAACTGGGACATTATCTCAAGCGCATTTTGAGAGGCTTTGACGTGACAGCGGAGACCCTGGCTGAAGACGTGATCGAAGTCGTGGGACCGGCTGGCAATTTTCTGGCAGAGGAGCACACGGTCAATCACTTTCTTCATGAACTGTGGCTGTCCGGACCGGCCTGGACCCGACAAAGTTGGGACGGCTGGCAACAAAAGGGCAGTCAAACATTTGCTGACAGTGCCAGGGACCTGGTCAAAACCATTCTGGCCGAACACGAACCCGACCCCATAGATCCAGGACTCGCCCGGGAAATCGATCGAATTGTAGACTCTGCCAAAACAGAGTTGGGATAAAGTCACAGGACTTATCAACTAAGTACTGGACATCTAACGAGTCGATTTAGCTGACTTCCTGCCAGGTATGCGATATCACAATTGGAATGAAGATTCGACTAAAGGAAAGATTCTAAACAGGGTATATGCATCTGCTTGTCTAAGTTACAGCAACATTTTTACTCCAGATTACAACTCTGCCCATGCCAATCACTTTCATTTGGACAATGGCTTTGGGGTTGGATGCTGAGAGACTGACTTCATAGCTATTTCCCAAGTTTACGGTTATCGTTTGGTCTAAATAATTCTCATGTTTGTAGAAACCATCGCATGAAATACCTAATCGGTTTTATTATAGGCATCGTCCTTACCACTCTGGCTTACGAGCGGGAGACTGCTACTGAGGTCGCTCATGATGTTGTGGTTGCTAAGGTCACTGATGGCGTGAAGGAGATTGATTACACCTTCTATGAAAACCTTTATAAATCTGCCATCACTGTTTTCAAGGATACTTATGACTCTCCGACGAATGAAGCCCCTGACGCCTATTATGTCCAGATAGGGGCTTTTTCAAAGCTGGATAACGCCAATAGCTTTAGGGCTGAAGCAATCCTTGAAGGCTATTTGAACGCCGATATATTTGTTGAGACTGTAGGTGATATACACAGGGTTATGATTGGCCCTTTTGCTGAAAAGCATGAGGCAGAATTGGCGATAGATTGGGCGAGTGGTAAGAAGTTTTCGGGATTGTTGCTGGCTAAGAAGGAGTGACACATGTTTTACCGTATGAAGGTTATTAAAGAGCTTGCCTCAATGTTTAATACCTTAGGTTTGGGACATGCTCATAGAAATAACGAATTTCTTACAAATTTTACTGTCGACCAGGGTACTCGGACCGCTGCGTCGCTTCGAGAACCTGCTAAAATAGATCCACTGGCTGACAGGTATGTATACTAGCTAGCACATGTATATAGTCGTAGATAGATCGATTGCTTACAAACGTACGAGGGTGCGAGAGATGTTGTGTAGATTTCGACGAGCGATACTGTTAACCATCTGTGTAGTAACGACGAATACCTTGGTGGCAGAAGACAGTCCACTGGTAGGAGGCATGCTCGAGGCAACCGGTTTCGGTACGGTTTCGATAGAACATGTCAATTCTAAGGTCCAGGCAAAGATGATGGCTCGGCGAGCCGCCAAGGTAGACGCCCAAAGGAACCTGCTGGAGACTCTGGAAGGGGTAAAAGTCACCTCGGGTACCACCGTCAAGAATTTTCAATTGAAGAGCGACCAGATCGCCAATCGTGTCAAGGGGATGCTCACGGGTGCATTTGTCACGGATGAATCGATACAGGAAGAGGAAGGTACATTCGTGGCAGAAGTTCAGCTGGCAGTCTGCATCAACAGTGAACTACCCACATGCAAGGAGAAAACGACCCTTACCCAGATTGTCCGCAGCTCTCTGCCACAGACTCTGGAAGCCGATCTTTATGGCCCCAACCAGCCTGCGCAGGAGCAAGCGACACCATCCCAGGCCGAAGCACCGGGCGGTGCCTACACCGGTTTGATAATCGATGTCTCCAAGCAGCAGTTCTTTCCCTATCTCGACGTTCGGGTAAAAACCTCCGCCGGTAAGGAACTTTATGGCCCGGGTCACTTTGATCCCAAGCAAGGTGGTGACTGGCTACACTGGGCAAGGAACTTGGAGTCTGCAAAGTCGATGCAGGAAGTCATCGGCACATCACCTTTGCTGGTGACCGCCACCGACGTTACTGAATCAGACATCATCGTTTCTGACGAGCATGCAGTAGATATCTTCAAAGCCAATGCGCAGAACGGAAATTTCCTGAACCAGGGAAGAGTGATATTCGTAGTCCGGTAGAACTGACCAGAGTCGCCATGTTGGATCAAGATTCCGATGTTCAACTAGAAGTTTGTGAAGATGTCAGCTCCTAGTCTCTTTCGACATTTTGCTGTCACACTTTTCGTGTCGATAGCTCTAGCCAGCCCAGATCTGATCGCCGAAGAGGACGCCTTTGATGCACTGGATCGCTCGCTGGATGAGAACTTTGAGAAAATAGACCGGACTCTAGAGGAGCAATTCCTGCTGCTCGACCAGGCTATGGAAGACGCTTATCAGAGATTCTCTAGAGAGATCGAAGCCGAGTGGGGAGAGGACGAGGTCGAATTGCCAAGCAAGAAGGAGTGGGTCGACTACAGCGATGACATGAAGACTAGGCGGAAAATCGATTTTGAAGCTGGCGTGGTCAAACTGGAGCGCCTGGTCAACCCCGGTGACAAGGCCGATAGCATCATCACAGATATGCAGAACGCTGTCACTAGTCTAAGGACGGATACATTGGCTGATCTGGCAGATAAAGATCAAGCAGTGGTATACGCTCGTGAATCTCTAACGGAAGAAGCTATAGACCTCAGTACACAGCCCATTGATGCAGCTCAACCGGTGTTGAACGGAATGGACCAGTCAATTCCTGATCCTGCTGACATAGGGGTGATGGTGAGTCAGGCATTAACATTCTCCACCCAATCGAATGTAACGCGACCTGCTAACAACGCGACAACAGTAATTCCTCTGGGCAACAACAAGACCAAAGTTGTTGTAGAGATCCCGCTGGCAAGGAACTATCGGCAACAGTCGGCAGACCGCTACGAATCTTCGGTGATCGCGGAAGCTCAGAAACAGAAGATTCCCCCCTCTCTCCTGTTCGCCATAATGGAAACCGAATCCAGTTTCAATCCCAGAGCTACTTCCCCGGTGCCCGCCTACGGCCTGATGCAACTGGTTCCCCGGTCTGGCGCCATGGATGCGTATAATCTCGTCTATGGGGACAAGATTCTTCTAGATCCAGAATACCTCTATCAACCCGACAACAATGTAGAGTTGGGGTCAGCCTATCTCAATCTCTTGCTGAGCAGGTACCTTCGGGCAGTGGAAGATCCAGTCAGCAGAAAATACTGCGCAATCGCCGCATATAATACCGGTGCAGGCAATGTTGCCAGGGCATTTACGGGTAAGAAAAACGTACGTGAAGCAGCCAAGCTGATCAACAATATGAACTCTGACGAAGTGTATAACCATCTAAAAGCCAACCTACCTTACGAAGAGACGCGCCACTATATTGAGAAGGTTATAAAGGCGCAGAAAAAGTATGCAGCATTCGACGACACCCGCCTGATCTAGCGACATAGCACGCGTATAATCCAACCAATAGCAATCAATCATGAGCGTGTGATAATGGACAGGCGAAATCTCATGCTATCTATAAGAAGTGACCCCAAGAATCTGAACAATGATATAAGTGGATAAGCGCCTTCAATTGAGGCATCTTTGATGCCAGTGTATGTCGTCAGCCCATATGGGACCACTAGCACTAAATTCTAAAAGACACTTTGCTGCTCATTGTTGCTCCAGTCTATCCCGGCATACACACCACGTTACCGAGGCTCCCAAATTATAACTCTTAACTGTTTATAACGACCTGCCCCTCGCCTTGTACGGGCTCCGGCGTCATTCCAACTCGGAGGTAGCTCTCGGCCGCGGTAACTCTGATTAACTGGATATTTGTCATCAACCTGGCCCAAGCCCCTGGCCCGCGAGCCGTGGGCCCCAGCAAGCAAACAACATTTGCTGGCCAGCTTTAGCCTGGCTCGGATCGGTGAGCCGGGCCCCTAGAAAGTACAGCTGGATCCCGCCAAGCAACATCAAAACGAAGCAATGAACGCGGCAGTTCAGATTTCAAGCAAGAATCGATATAGAACAGCGATACACAAGCACAATCTGGGGGCACATATGGGGGCACATTTGATATCGGAGAATATAATTGTATTTATAATCAATAGGATACAACCTCTATTCGGTAGACGCCGCCTCCACCAATTAAGTGTCCAACCCAATCCATTCACGTCCAGTACATCTCGCTAAATCCCTGCCTTCCAGGGATTTTCATTCATCAGGGTCACTCTCCGGAACCAATGAATATGTGCTATGCTCGGTACGCCGGAAGCGCCCATCTGACGCGAAGTCTTCAACTCAAATATCAAAAAAAAGTACGAAATGGCTGAAGAAAAAATAAGAACCTACGGCGTTGACAGCGCTGACAATTATTGGCGGGAAAGAGAAGCTGAAGGACGCGTATCTGAAAAGCGTGTGCATCGATTTATTCGAGATCTGGTCGTAATAAATGTAGGTGATTCCGGCAATGTGCTAATTTGTGGCGTCGGTGACGGTCATGAATATCGACTCTGTGCGAAGCATTTCAATACCTGGGGTGTGGAGATGTCCCGGTATGCCATTGAGCAATACGATTTTGATACTCACAACATCGTTGAAGCGAATCTGAACAACGGTATCCCGGACTTTGAAGAGAAATTTGATGCCATAACAATCAGCATGGTTCTGCATTGGCTGGATGATCCTGAAGAGTTTCTTAGCCAGGCCAAATCCTCTCTAACCGAAAATGGATGTCTGGTGGTCGTCATCCCCAATATTACCTACTATCAGTATAGGTTGAAGTACCTGTTTGGGCATTTCCCACCTATCAGCGCCAGCCATAAGAACTTCCAGACGCCCATCGAGGTAGAGCAATTATTCAGACGTGCCGGATATCGAATTATTGAAAGGCTGTCCTCTAAAGATGCTATAAAGACCAGGACCTGGCCTACGTTATTTGCAACTGATATCGGTTATGTCATCAAACCCCTATGAGCGATTCGGTTCATGAAAATCGAACCCATCTCGACATTGAGAAATACATCTAACGAACTCTCCAAGTTGACAGAAGGTGAAAACACCTGGCTGTTAAAACGTTACCAGGGGAAAGACTCCCTGTCTCATCGAGAAAACGAGGAAGCCAGGCTCAGGGCCTGGTTAGCCGGTGGGTATCCGGTACCTGAGATAGCCGACCTCAACCTGCCCTCTGAACAACAACCCTATCTGGTTATTCAATGGCTTGAAGGAGAATCACTCGGTGAATTTCTCACTTCTGATGAGATTCCAGATCCTGAAAAACTAGAGCGGCTCCAGAGAATCATTGCGCAATTCCATTCAAGACATAAGTATGTACAACAGCATCAGGATCTTGCATTCATTCACCATGATCCCAATACAGGCAACATCTTCTTAACGCAGGACTCTGACTACTACATAGACTTTGAAGAGAGTGTAAGTCAGGGATCTAAATCGATCACTGATCTTAAGGCAATTGAACTGGCAAAGCTCATCAGATGGTCAGCTCGCGACATGGGTCGAGAAAATCTTCCGGACATACTTCGTCTAACCGTGGAAATCTATGGCGAGGACAGTGAGATCATTGCAACGTTGATTGACAGGGTTTATCGACAGCCACTTCAGTTCTTCCAACGATACAAAGACAGGCGCAAGAAGATTGCGAATGTGCATGAAATCACAAAGTATGATCTTGCAGACGGTTTCACAAGGGTGCTGGAGGACTCGGCCTGATGGGTGAACCTCAACCGGTCATCACCATAGAACTTAATCAACAGCTGACTCCCATTACCCTGCGAGCACCATTACGCATGCTGAAGGGGAAGCGGCTCGTTTTTGAGGGAGAAGCTTCGGGACCGTCACGTCGATTACTCGTCAAGACGTTTTCAAGCATTCGACATCTGGCCCGCGAAATCGATGGCCTCGATCTGCTCTCTTCAAACGATATTGAATGCCCGACCGTAATCTTTAGTGGTCAGGCAAACGACCTGACAGGCTTCGAAAAGTTTGGATTCAGGGACCATCAGAACATCCATGTCTTGGTGCTCGAGTTCTACCCTGATGCAGAAAACTTCCGTACCGTGTGGCATAAACACATCACTGACGAATACAGGATTCACTTATTTACACTATTGTTTACTCTCATCGGCAGACAACATCAGGCTGGGATCACCCAGAATGATCTTCATCTTGGGAACTTTCTGATTTCGGATGACCGACTGATTTCAATCGATGGTGATGCCATCGTCTACAACAAGCACCTCAGTTTAGAGAGCTGTTATGAACAACTGGGGATAATTCTATCCCAGGCCTATCCACATTTTGATTCCATGCTGGAGAAGCTTCTGCCAGCCTACTTCAACACTCGGAACCTGCCTGCAGACAAGCAAGCAGAGAAGAGTATTTTTCAGGCACGGGCAGCAAACAGGGAGGTCATCAAGCGGAGCAAAATCAAGAAATCCCTTCGCAACAGTACAGACTTCAAGGTCGAGAAGACCTTTTCAAGACATGTCTTTATTAACCGGAATTTCCTGACTGAAGCTTTCGATAATGATCTGGCACAACTTCAAACATCGGACCTAACTCATGAGTGGGATCGTGATGGAAATCGCTATCGGGCTTTTTATTACCGCTGGCCGGGTTTCTTTGCCAAAAACGACGCTCGTCAGCAATGGCAGGATGCCCAGGTATTGATGGCGGATGGAAAGGAAATCCCGCCACCCGCCGCGCTGGTCATATTAACTTTTGGTCCCTTTCAGAGAGGTGGTTACTATATTGAAGTGATCCAATCCTGAACAAATGCTTCGTTTGCCAATCCTCACCATCCCCCAACCAGTGTGTTGCAGTCACCACCGACAGTCTGACTAATACTACCCGGCAGTGAAAGAGAACTGCGAAACATCCCTCTAACGCCGTTAGGTTTGTTAAAGCTCCGGACCCCCTAATTTGCAACGAATGCTGACCAGTTCTTACAGAGGGGTCCAGCCAGATGAGTACAGGAACCATTAACGGGCTATTCTGAGACGTCTGCAAGGATGATTTGATGGCTACTGTGTTAGTGGTCCCTATGGGTTGACGATGTACAGTCTTGTCCAAAAACAGACATGCAGGGAGGCAAAAATCAGATTACGATATACGGCAACCAAAAGCGCATTTCTTAGCAATGCCAACCTTTAACGAAATGTGGCAAAAGATGTTCGATCCGCTAAATGAGCAAACTTTATGTGCCACCATGCTGAAAACTATGTCACATTTCTGTATGCATTTTGAGACAAGAGTTGGTGACATGGGCTACTACAGTTTCTAAGAGAACTAACTCAAAACAGCCTGGAAGCAATCGAAAGAACACCTGACCAATCAGGTAGCATCACCTGGGATGTTGACTGGGTTCAATACGACCTCGGTGATCTTATGAAACTAACCGTCATCGATACTGGTGATGGTATGACTGGACCCGAGATGCTCCGGTTCATAAATCAGCTATCATCGTCTGGTTCTGAACAATCCATAACTGCGAACTATGGGATTGGAGCAAAGATTGCTGCCGCAACACAGAATCCCTCTCCACCTTCCATCAATAGTCGGCAACCAAGCCCGTTTGAACGAGAATCACTGTACAAGTTTGCGACCGTTGTATTATTAGGCTATGTCTAGGCTCAGGGCGTACCGCAACTATCGCCCTCAAACAGGCCCACATGGTCGAGATGGACATCGATGGCGCTCTGGGCGAAATCGAAAGCGACACGCCCCATCAGATCGGTCTCAGCGATGGTGAAGGTATGTTGGAAATTCTGCCAGCTGGTCGTGAGGTTGACCTCGAACTGGCCACCGCTAGTATTGATCCAGTCATCCATGTTGGTGTCCGAGTAGGCAGTCATGATCCTGGTAGCGTCGGCACGGGCGCGGTAACACAGCGTGTATTGCTGATTGGCAATTACCATGACGCTATGGCTGATTTGCGCATCCCAGGGCTGTGCCGAGGCCTCGCGGACCTGGACGTGAACCTCGCCACCGGAAGCAGAGATCGAATTCGTCGCGATCTCGACGGTATTCCAGTTTGCTCCGAATGGATCGCCTAAAAAGCTACCACCACTCTTGATGAGGTTACCAGACCTCGGCGGTAGCGGGTTCTGCTCTGAGAAGAACATCATGTCGTTGCTGAACAGTCCCTGCTGATTCTGGATCTGAAGGAAATACGCACCACCTGCCTCTGGGGCGGCCGGGAGGTTGATCAGCAAGGTTTCGTCATCACAGTTGGGTAGACTGCCGGTCTCGCAGCTGACCTCGGCAACTACGCGACGACCGTTCACGAATACCTGAGGGTCCGGTTCAATGTGGCGACCCCGGATTCGGAGGGAAAGCGTATCCGACAGGAAGGGAATCTCCGGTACCTGGCGCTGGGCGTGGATTTCCTCGATTGGCCAGAGGGCGGGTTGGGCGTGATCAGGTGCTGCGCTGATACCGGCTCGTCCGGTCAGCGTCAGCACGAGTCTACCGTCGCCGGCCAGGCTGAGCAGTGTCGATCGAGTGAAAGCGTCCGAGTTATCCTGCAGCCAGTAGGCCTGGCCGTCGTAGTAGACCGCCAGGGGTGTCACGGTGTCGCCTTCTATCAGAATGCCTTCTCCCTGCAGGAGAATTGCATGCTCAGCTGCCTGTATTTCTAAGGCATCCAGGATTTGGTCCGTCAGAAATGCGCCGGCTGTGCTTTCAGATAAGGTGACCTGACGACCGAATCCACCCGCATAGCCGGTACTGCCCTGAACTACCATTTCCCAGATGTCGTCGGAAGAACCGGCCAGATCCCAGATGTCTTGTTCGGGGAAACTATTGTCGATCCCCACGAGATTCATCAGGTCAATGATGTTTAGACGAGCCTGCGGCGTCACCATCCAGCGGTCATAGGCGCCTCGCCAGGTAGGTGCATCCATGCCGGTACCCGGTGTATTGGTACTCACCAGAAAGGGCATCTTGTGGCAGGCTCCACAGGTCTGGGCACCGGTGGTACGCCCGGCGGTGTCATTGACAAAATTGAACTCGAAGAAGCCAGCCTGTGCCTGCTCCGTCAGCTCATTGTGAAACGGCCGGGTCTGTGAAGGGGGAAAGGGAACAGTGAGCAGGAACTCGGCCATGGCATCCCTGTCGGTAGCATCGAGCGCCCCGGCCTTACCTTCATCGTTATCCGGGCAGTCAGCCTGATCGCACATTGTCCCGCCCAGGGCGCCATCCGCCAGGTTTCGGGTGCAGGTTACGGGATCGTCGATGTCACAGGTGGGGTCGGTAGGGGTATTGATCGACGCGGTATTGTTTCCGCCGTAGGGGTCTCCCGGTATACCGTCCCAGTGATAGGGTTGCGTGTCCCGCAACCCCCTGACGGCCATGGTGAGACGCGGTTGAATCTGTGTACAACCATCCACGTCGCAGATCGGGGTCTGTAGGACCCAGATCAGCTGATCTGTATGGCCATCAGGATGACAGCTCTCACAGGAAAAGGTACTCGTGCTTGAAGCGTTTGCATCAGTGAAAGCGCGACGACCCAGCTTGATAACAGCCGGTGTCGGGTCCGTGAGTGCAATGGTATCGATGACGTTTGGAGTGGCGGGTGCTGAAACGTCAACAATCGTCACAGTATTGTCCACGACGTTAAGCACCCAGGCGGTTTCAGCGCTGCCGTCTCCGGTGGGTTCAATGGCTACGCCTCGGGGTACCGACCCGGTTTCGATCTGTCCCAGCACTTCGCCGGTAGCTGTATCCAGCGTAAACAGTTTGCCGGCGCTGGCGGCTGTCGCGACGATGAGTGCGTCATCCTCACTGACCTGGATACCATAAGGCGTCGCCAGTGCTGTGCCAGGCGCCGGATGTGTAGGAGGCAGCGGTTCCAGGTCGATACGCGATGGTGGTGAGCAGCTGCCGTCCGCACAATCGATTCGGGTTAACTGATTCAAGAAGGCACGATTCTCCATCTCAGGTAGCCCGTGTTTAAGGGTACCTGCTCGACCGTTGGCATCGTTACGGGCATCTGCCTGGGCGACAAATACCGTACCGTTGCTGTCAGCAGTCAGGTCATACAGCAGTGTGCCAACAGTATTGATCTGGTCAACCAGTTCGTCCGTATCGGTGTTGAACACAAAGAGGTCGCGGTCTGGCAGGGCCGGGTTGCGGATGATATCCGCGTCATAATTCAGCGACAGGACATTATTGTTGGTGAACACATGCTCGAGAGCATCGAAGGTACAGATGTCGCTAGGTACGAATGGAGTACAACCGGACAGCTGGGTCTGGTTATTGGATTCGAACGGGATTACATACAGCCAATTTCCCTGGACAGTGAGGGCGCGTGGGTCCTGGGCACGGATATTCAGCCGGCTCACGATCGCGTAAAGGGTAGCATCAATGATCGCCACCTCGTTGAGCGTGGACAAGGCCACGTAAGCCTTCTCGTTGCTGGCAAAGGCGATACCGACGGGTTCATCGAAGCGCGTGGCCAGCTGATCGTCCACGTCTTGGATGGTGGCGATCACCTGGTGGAAGCTGCTGCTGCCAGGGGCGGTATCAACGACACTGACGGTGTCTGATACATGGTTGCTGACCCAGACCTCCCTGCCGTCTGGTCGGACAGCGAGGGCCACGGGATCAATACCAACGTTGATCCTCGTCACAATGGCCCGACTGCTCCGGTCGATCACATCCAGGGTGTCTGCCGGGGTATTGGTGACATAGACAAAGTCACCGCTGATAAGTATCGGTTTGGCATGGGGACTAAGGAAACTGGGGTGGCCGACTTCCGTGCTGATGCTCGCATCAGGCGTGTCCGGTGTATCGCTGCTATTACCGGATCCCGAGTTGCTGTCAATGTAGTCCGCTATCTCATCAGGATCCGAACGGGTAGCAGTTGAAGACACCGCACCACTAATCAGGCTATCGCCAGAGAACCCAAACAGCCTTCGGATGATCAATAGACCATCCGTTAGCGCGTTCGTCTCACCGTCCCCATCTACATCCAGTCCCTCAATGAAAGCATCAATCCGCTCAGCAATATCAGTAGGATCCGTATAGGTTGCCGATGATGACACTGCACCACTAATCAAGCTATCACCAGAGAATCCAAACAGCCTTCGGATGATCAATAAGCCATCTGTCAGCGCGTTCGCCTCGCCTTCACCATCAATATCCAGGCTCGCCAGAATCACCGGGTTATAAACACTCTCTGCCGAAAGGTTATAACCTTCGGATGTGTCCGCCACACTGAAACGAATCGGATACGTATCCAACGCTTCAATCTCTGCCTTGCTATCTATCACCACATCAAATAGATCAATAGGCACTTCACCAGGCCACACTGGACCACTGAAGCCTGCCCAGGCAACTGTAATGTATTGATCTGTCTCTGAATCACCATCAAAGTCAAACGCATCGTCCTGCGGATCGTTGATACCAATCAGCTCCGTGTCAAAAACGTTCTCCAGCGTCACAGTATTCACATAGCTCGAGTTGTAGTGCACTCGAATCCCAATACCCGACAGATTTGGGTTCAGATCCGCGGTCGTATACCGCATCGTCAATCGACCCGAGTGACCCGAGACCAACGTGGCCGGCTTATCCGCATACAGTACCTGCGCCGCACGTTCGGAAACGGTTGGATCAGAGCCAGACAGGAACTCTTCCCAGTTCAGGTAGCCGTCCTGATCCGGATCATAGTAGGCATTCTTTGGATCATTAATATCCAACCCGTAGAGTTCCTCCCACTCATCGGGTAAATCATCACTATCTAGGTCACTGGCATAACTCGAATCATGGGGGAAGGCATCATCCGGATCCGAGACACCGTCATTGTCATCATCCGTATCAGCATGATTACCTATACCATCGCCGTCGGCGTCACCAAATTCACTAGCATCCAGAAGAAACAGATCTGCGCCATCAGCGATACCATCGTCATCATCGTCGGTGTCTGCATTGTTACCGATGCTATCCCCGTCCGTGTCCAGTGTTTCAGAAGCATCTAATGGAAAGGCGTCTATTGAATCTTCAACACCATCATTGTCATCGTCGGTGTCGGCACCCATACCCAGGGCAACACAATCTGAATCACAGTCGTTGGGTGCACCGTCAGCGTCAGTATCCGTTAACTCCCCAACACTGATTAGAGAGTAAGCGTCATCAACGTCCAGGACACCATCATTGTCATCGTCGGTGTCGGCACCCATGCCCAGGGCAACACAATCTGAATCACAGTCGTTGGGCGCACCATCGGCATCCGTATCCGTTAACCCCGCAACGCTGATCAGAGGATAGGTGTCATTAACGTCCAGGACGCTATCACCATCGTCATCGGTATCTGCCGTCATACCAGCCGTGAGACAGTCGCTATCACAGGTGTTCGGAGCACCATCGGCATCCGTATCCGTCAACCCCGCAACGCTGATCAGAGGATAGGTGTCATTAACGTCCAGGACGCTATCACCATCGTCATCGGTATCGGCATTGTTACCGGTGCCGTCACTGTCGGTGTCCACTGATTCGGTTGCATCAAGCGGGAAGGCATCGCTACCATCAAGGACCCAATCGCCATTGCTGTCCGGATTCAAGGGATCAGTACCTGTGTATGGCAAGTGACCAAATAGGAGATCCGTGGGCACAGTGGTCTGCCCATCCCAGTTCGCTCCCCAGCACTGGACACCATTGTCATCAAGAGCACAGGTGTGATTATCCCCTGCTGCTATAGTTCTAGCAGGATTGCGTTCCTTCAGGTCATCTAATCCATCCCCGTCACTATCTACGGCGTGAACTGATTCCCCGTTCAGAAGTGCTACGCAAAAGAGCATTGAGTACAGGACACGTTTGAATAATTGTCTGTGGTGCATAGGAACGATCAGTGCATAAGTACTGCTTGTTAGAGAGAGAAGTAGAACGCAATAATCTTCTTCATGGGCTTAAGTGTATAGCAATTCAACACCTTCCGCGTCGGTTATATGACCTACAGGTGATTCGATGGCACCACTGGCTGCACAAAAGGGCTGCCACAAGGGAGGAATACAGCGTTACTACATTTACATCTTAAGGCATCTGACCTCACCGGTTGATGATCGGCAGGGAGATGCGGAGTCAGGTGAGATGGTTTAACCGGTTAAGGTGTTGGATTGTCACCTATTTTTTTGACAGGCCTGACTCCCTGCATTGTAGCCTCGACCTCCGCGTACCATCTCGAGCTTCGCTGCATTTCGCACAGCCATTCCTTCCATCGCGCACTGTGCTGCAATGTGAAATATTTCGGCTTGCAACCTCGGACTTTCATCGGTCCGGTCTAGTTCCCACTTGTTTGCGTTCTGGTCTGGGTGCACCATCCAGTCTTCCTCCTCTGGATCAATCCCAAATTGCTGCTCGCCCAAACGCACGCCCCCCGGCATACCTTCCTCATACTCCTCTAATATTCTTGCATCTCCCGTCAAGTCAATGTCTATGTCGGCCTGTAGCTGGTTGCCGTGTTCGTCGTCACTCATGATCACCTTTGCGGTTACGTCGTCGCCAACAACTCCAGCCGGCGCCTTCCCGTCCAAATCGTTTGCGGCTTGCACGGATCCCGCACACGCAACAAATACGGTTAAGAGTACCCCATAAAATACTGACCGCATGATTAGCCCCCTAATAACTGACAACAAAATCATAATTCACAGCTATTCAAATATCCAGAAAGAAATCTGAAGAAGCCCCCCTACAAAACTGAGCAACCTTTCGACACTTAACTGGTAGATCGATCGAAGAAATGATGAGTATAGGAACCATTAACCCCCTATCCTGAGAAACCTGCAAGTAAGCGTAATAAGTGCAATATCATAGTGACTACGTCTTTTAATCAGAAGTAATCATTCTTTCGATAGACCAAGAAACAAATTGCCCTAAACATCAATGTCAGGTTTTCTCCTTTACCAGGCCAGAGTTCAGGAACTCAACACCTTTCGCGTCCGTCATATGACCTACAGGTGATTCGATGGCACCACTGGCTGCACGGAGGACTTAAAGGGCTGGTCAGCCGCAAGAGAGGAATACGACGCTACTACATTTACATCTTAAGGGATCTGGGTATTCCCTGAACACCACCCCCGGGGTATCCCCACTTGTCAGAAGTCTCTCTTAGAAATCCGGTCAATTCTGTCTCATATGCTTTGACGGGATACAGTGAAGGTTAGTAAAGTGTAATATGGCGGAGAGAGAGGGATTCGAACCCTCGATACCGTGAGGTATACACACTTTCCAGGCGTGCTCCTTCGACCGCTCGGACATCTCTCCATTAAAGATCTATTTCAAAATAGAACAAACTACTCGCATACAACACAGTACGAATTCCACATCCAACATCCCTTGCCATGCTAAGGATGAGTTCGAAAATTGACTTTCCCTGGATAAGAGTAGAAGACACCTCAGCCACATCCCGGCACACGAACTCATCGTTACCGTTGCTCCCTTCCGGGCCTGGCGGGGTTCACAACTTGTTGTTGCGAGAGGGCCGAGGTGAACGTCGAATTATATTACAAAGCAGCCAACGGGTCTAAAGTGAATTTACCCAATGTTCTTCGGAGACAATGGCAATCGGGCTACCCTGCTCTCTGAGTTCAACAGCATGCTCAATGCTCCTGCCAAACGTCGTGTGAACCCAGTCTGGGCTGCACATCTCTCCAATTATCAGGTAGTCGGTGCCACGAGCGGGAGAATCCGCTAAAGAACCCCCTAGTTCAGCAATGGTCTCCTCACAATCCAAAGTTGACCCAAAAACAAATCGACCAGTCAAACAGAATGTCTTACCCTCAAATTCAATATCCGGTAATGGTATATCCAATGGCAGCGTCGTTGAGCGATTCGGTTCCTGGAATAATGAACTTTCGCCTGTGATGTCTCTCAGTGTACTTAAAAGCTCAGCTTCCTCTGACTCACTGAGAACACCATCTTTCAGCATCTCGGTTAGCCGCGCATAGAGGATATTGACCGGCCACCGATCGGCGATCTCCCGGTGATTCTCGATCCACTGTCCCAGGAAAATTGCTTCATTTTCGTCAACGATACCGTCTGCAATTACACCACGACAGACTCCGATCAACTCATCAATAAGCCTGTCTTGAATCCTGCTCGCAGTTTTTGATCGCGCGCTCTTTCCCATTACTCACTCCTTAAAAACTCCATCTGAGTCCCGGGTAACTGTCTCAGGATTTTCCTGAGCACAATCTTGCCATCCAATAGACTCGGCCAAATCTCTCTTCCATTCCCACGATGGTTTAAAACTAAGCTCCGACTTAAATCTAATCAATTCTAAATCCTCTGTCAGGTAGATACTCGATTCATTACCCTTTGTTCGCCCGGCTACCCAACAGACCTCAAAAACGGCTATTGGACACCAGGACCTGTTTAGGCAGTCATGCCCTTCACCGCCTTCATCACTATCATCCTTTTCAGACAGTCCTGTTCGTCTGTTCGCAACTCCTGCCAGTCACTGACCGGCAACATAGAGGGGGCTATTTCTTCTAAGGCCATGCCGCGAAATACTGTGCTGCATCCAATTCAGGCGCTGAACGCGTTTTACCGCTGATCTCTCCCACGTACAAAAAACCCACAATCTTCTCGTTCTCTTCGAGTCCCAGACCATCCATCACTGTAGGATGGTAAGCCATACCACCGGTTCTCCACATTGCACCAAGACCCTGGGCATGTGCAGCAACCAACATATTCTGAACGCTTGCACCTGCTGATAATAGCTGTTCAATTTCGGGCACTTTCGGATGCGTTTTAGGCGTAGTGATGATAACGATAATCAGCGGTGCTCGAGAAGGTTTCTGCCGCGCCTTCTCAATAGTGACATCACTCAACTCCGGGTCATCCTGGCGCTGGGCTTTGACAAATAGATCACCGAGTCTCTCACGACCAGATCCAGAAATCAGCAGGAAACGCCAGGGTTTCAATTGCCCGTGATCAGGCACTCTGAGGGCGGCATGAAACAGATTTTCCATCATTGTCCGGTCAGGGATTTCGCCTTCTAAACGGGGACAGGAGACCCGGGTTTTGAGCGCGTCTAAAGCATCCATTGATAATTCCGTCAGTTAGAAACAGGATTTTCCAAGCATCTGTACCATACTTTAATAAGGCTCAACGGAAAAGATAAGTATTCGCATGATCCCGCTGTCAGAGTCTGCTGTTTTCAGTGTTGTCGAAGCATTCGCCACTGTGTTTATCGGCGTATTGCTGCTGCTAAACTACAATCGTCGGTTACGTGTCAGGATTAGCTCGAACAACGTCACGATTTCTCAACTTAAGGAGACGACAAAAACTCTCAGCAGTGGGCTGGATTCATTGCAAGAAAAAAATGCATCGCGTCTCTCAATCGAGAGATCCGAAAACTGAAGCACAGTTACAATCGTTACACTGTGACAAGAAAACGGCTTGGGAATCTGAGAGCCAACAATCTCAGACGAGCGCTCTTAGATATCGATTCCTGATCACAGAGCTTAACATCGAAGAGTCATCTGACCAATCGTCTAAGTGGGATACACTTGAAGACAACTATGAGCTAATCCTCAAGGCGATTAACAACCCCGGTCCACACTTAAACAATTCCAACACGCAGTAAGGAAGTTACACCGCGACCACAATGCCTGAGAGCCTTATCCATCAGCGATAGTTTCAAAGCGATTCTGATACACTGTGGATTCATCGATTCAAACTCAAACTCATGATTAATGATCTCAGGCCCTACTATCTAAAGCGACTCTACACACGCCTGGAGCATTGGTATGCACGGCATTTTGTTGCGCCGTACCTGGAGTCGTTAGGCACCAACTACAATATGATGAAGCCATGGAACATCAACATTCATGGTGCGCATGTCAGGTTTGGTGAAAACACCCACATCATCACAGCAAGAGATCGAGTGGTATCAATGTCCACCTGGCATGTTGATGAATATCAGGGGCATATCACCATTGGTGATAACTGCCTTATATGTCCGGGTGTCAGAATGGACTCGGGATCTGATATCACAATCGGGGATAACTGTATGTTCGCTGCGGGCAGCTACATCACGGATGCCGATTGGCATGACCTTTATGATAGAACCAGGAGCGTTGGTGTCACCAGGCCTGTTACTCTGGCAGATAACGTTTGGGTTGGAGATGGTGCCACTGTCTGCAAGGGAGTCTCCATTGGTGAAAACAGCGTAATTGGTGCAGGCGCTGTGGTCACATCAGATATCCCGGCAAACTGCGTCGCAGCAGGTAACCCGGCTCAGGTTGTCAAGAAGTTAGATCCTGATATCGAAATGGTGACACGAGCCAGTATATTCAAAGATCCAACTGCACTGGATACTCACATGGATCAGATTGATCGCTATGTGCTTCATCACAACACCTTGTTGAACTGGCTACGTTCCTTTTTTGTACCGAAGCGAGGAGATTGAGCAATCCAGTGAACGTTTGATCCGTACAACTAAGGTCTGTTGTCTAAGATCTATTGTTTACGATCTATTGTTTACGATCTATTGTCGCCAAACACGCACATCAGCAGCCATATCGGTATCATGCGATCGATAGGGATTAATATCGATACCCCCCCGACGATTAAAACTGGCCTGAATAGTGAGTCGATCCGGCATACACCGGTTCATGATATCCACGAAAATTCGTTCCACTATCTGCTCGGAGAACTCAGCGTGCTGCCGATACGAGATGAGGTATTTGAGCAATCCCTCGTGAGAGATGTTACGGCCATTATACTGAATGGAGACACTTGCAAAATCAGGTTGACCTGACAACGGACAAATAGACTTGAACAGGTGTGTAAAGACTGCATCACTTACGATAGTGTCACTTTCAACTTTCAGAAAATCCGGATTCCAATAATATTCATCAGCATCAATATCCAGATGGTCCAGACTTTGCCCCATCAGTACGCCCAAACCATTCTGCTGAATCTGATCAGATGCCATGAGCGTTACACTCACAGGCGCTCGTGCTGCCAGGGTAAGATCGGATTCCAGGTTTGAAATCACTTCAGCCCGGTTCGAGAACTTTGTGTTGCTGTATGAACCAAGATAGAACTTTAACGATTTAGACTCGATAATATTGGTTGATTGGCAGGGCACCTGAAACTGGGCAACCGCTACCTCCGGCTTGCCTTTGTTGTTTAACCAGCTGAATTCGAAGGCATTCCAGAAATCCATGCCCCCGAAGGGTAAGGCTTCCTCGGTTATACCCAGTGCACTTCTCTGTTCGATACGGGGAATAGACGTTAACAAGCCGGGTTTATAGGTTGTTAGGTACTCGGTATTCCCACCCTCATTCTTATAATTCTTGGGCACGCTCTCATCGGTCATATGACGGACTATTCCTAGGATTTCAGGTCTGCAAGTCCACTTGATACCGCTACATTTGTCAACAACCTGTCAACAACCGCGGGCCCATGGCACATTTTTGTGGATGGCTGCTCATCTGGACTTTTTCCTGACATTGAGGTCTGAAATCGTTATGCTCAAGGGCTCTGCTACTCCACAGGGAAGAAAGAGCACTATTATGATATATCTGCGATACCTATTTGCCTTCTCTATGTTGGCAGTCTCTCTAAATGTACTCGCTAACCAGTCACTGGAAGAGGTTGTGGTCACAGCAAGCCGAACAGACCAGGCAGTGGCTGATGTCGGCTCAAATATCACACGTATTACGGAAATTGATGAGATTGGCTCGACTCACATCAACGAAACTATGCAGCGTGTTTCCGGGGTTTGGATCAGTCGCGGCAATGGACAAGAGCATTTGACAGCAATTCGATCCCCTGTTTTAACAGGAGCAGGTGGCTGTGGCGCATTTCTCACAGCGCAGGATGGCATCCCGCTTCGAGCCAGCGGGTTCTGCAATGTAAATGAACTGTTTGATGCTAACTCAGAACAGGCTGGTCGTATCGAAGTCATCAAAGGTCCGGCAACTGTTATGTACGGCTCAAATGCCATGCACGGTCTGATAAATATTATTACGTCAGATTTTGATAACTCCCGTTCTCTGACAACAGAAGCCGGGCCCCATGACTATTACCGGTTAAAACTCACCACAGGGACTGAGCAATGGCGCATAGACGTTAACGGAACTTCAGACGGAGGATACAAACATGATTCGGGTTTCGACCAGCAAAAGGCAACCGTAAAACACAGAGGGGCCGCGTTCGGCTTTGATGTTACGACGGTGTTTAGTTTAACCAACCTGAACCAGGAAACTGCTGGATTTATAAAGGGAACTGACTCCTATAAGGACGGCCAGGCGAGGAAGGAGAATCCTAATCCTGAAGCCTACAGGGACAGTGAAACTGCAAGACTTTACGCAATCATGGAGAAACAGCTCAGCTATGGTGCGGATCTGGTCGTTACGCCCTACCTGCGCCGAACCAGAATGGAATTTATCCAACATTACTTACCTGGCCAGGCAATCGAACAAAACGGTCATGAGAGCATCGGCATACTCTCAAACTGGAATCACAACAACTGGACAGTTGGTGCTGATATTGAATTCACCAACGGGTTCTTAAAAGAAAACCAGCCAAATCCTACACCAGGTAGCGCATTTCTTGTCGCCACTATCCCTCAGGGAGCTCACTACGACTATGATATTGATGCCAGAACACTAGCTGTTTTTGCTCAATATTCCAAAGACCTCACCGACAGAACCCAACTTAAGGTTGGCACTCGCCTAGAACAGGTCGAATATGATTACGATAACAATATGATGACAGGACGCACGGATGATACCGGTGCTGCCTGTGGCTTCGGCGGATGTCGGTTCAATCGCCCGGCTGACAGAGACGACTCCTTCACTAATCTGTCACCCAGAATAAATATAACTCACTATTTATCCAACGATAGTCAACTGTATTTTCAACTATCCAGGGGTTACAGGGCTCCCCAGGCAGCTGAATTGTACAGACTGCAGGGTGGACAGACAGTAAGCAGCATTGACTCAGAGGAACTGGACAGCATTGAACTGGGCATCCGAGGTGATCTGAATTCAGTTGTTTACGATGTGTCCCTCTATACGATGAAAAAAGACAACTTCATTTTCCGCGATTCGAATCGAGCCGCTGTGGACAATGGTGAAACTTCTCATCGCGGACTGGAATTCTCTCTCTACTACCCGTTTTCTGATTCTCTAAATGGTGAACTGATTGCTTCCTTTGCACGACACAAATACGAGAATAATCCAGCACTATCGGCCACGCCGGTAAAAGGGAACGATATCGATACCGCACCAAAGAAAATGGGATCAGTTCGATTAAACTGGCAACCGAACTCAAACATCAGCACTGAGCTTGAATGGGTTTATCTGGGCGAATACTACGAAGATCCTGCAAATCAACATACGTATGATGGACATTCGCTTGTCAACCTGCGATTGAATTTTGACATTAACGACAGAATCAGCACCTTCGTCAGATTGATTAACGTCGCCGATACTGACTACGCAGAACGGGCTGACTTTGGCTTCGGCTCAGACCGGTACTTTGTTGGCGAACCACGTACTTTTTATGCGGGGATTAAGGCCAATTTGTAGATTACCTCAATAAATCAAACATCCACAGGAACGCATTTGAATCATCAGACAAGAGAGACGATGCAATGAAGACTAGAGCGGCTGTGGCCTGGGAAGCTGGTAAACCTCTTGAAATCGAGGAAATCGAAATTGCAGGGCCAAAGGAAGGTGAGGTATTGGTTCGCATGATTGCAACGGGCGTCTGTCACACAGATGCATTTACACTTTCCGGTGACGATCCAGAAGGCATTTTTCCAGCTGTCCTGGGCCACGAGGGCGGTGGTATCGTCGAAGAGATTGGTTCCGGCGTCACATCTGTCGCTGTTGGAGACCATGTTATTCCTCTGTACACGGCTGAATGTCGTGAGTGTAAATTCTGCAAATCAGGTAAGACTAATCTGTGCTCATCAGTACGAAGCACCCAAGGTCAGGGATTAATGCCGGACGGTACTAGTCGCTTCAGTAGCAACGGAATGACAATCTACCACTACATGGGCACATCCACATTTTCCGAGTATTCAATAGTAGCCGACGTCTCACTGGCAAAAATCAGCAAATCGGCTCCTCTGGATAAGGTTTGCCTGCTAGGTTGCGGTGTGACCACTGGCATTGGTGCCGTGATGAATACAGCCAAGGTCGAGGCTGGTGCCACTATCGCAGTTTTTGGACTTGGCGGTATCGGTCTCAGCGTTGTTCAGGGTGCCGTACTCGCTAATGCAGGCAGAATCATTGCGATTGACACAAATCCCGACAAATTTGAGATGGCGCAAATGTTAGGCGCAACCGAGTGTGTTAATCCAATGGATTTTTCTGAGCCTATTCAGAATGTCATCGTCGACTTGACTGACGGGGGTGTCGACTATTCCTTTGAGTGCGTTGGCAACGTTGATCTCATGCGATCTGCCCTGGAGTGTTGTCACAAAGGATGGGGAGAATCCATCATTATCGGTGTTGCGGGTGCAGGACAGGAAATTTCAACTCGCCCGTTTCAACTGGTCACAGGCAGGGTATGGCGAGGAACAGCCTTTGGCGGCGTCAAGGGTAGAACTCAACTTCCAGGGATGGTAGATCAGTATATGAATGGCGAGATCAAACTCGATGAGTTCATCACCTACAGCATGGGACTGGAAGATATCAACAAGGCTTTTGACTACATGCATGCGGGCAAGAGCATTCGGAGCGTTATCATCTACTAGTTATCATCTACTAGAGGATACTCGGTCTGGCTTGAGCACCAGAATCACAGTCATGCGAAGCCGATCCCTTGATAAGTTATCCGGGCTTGTTTTTTCGACGATCAGTCTGGCGTCTTCTTGTTTTTTCATCAACATCAACCCGACCAGAACCACGTCTATCTGCATCATTCACCCGCCGATCTTTGCTTGAACCACGACGCTCTTCCTGTTTTTTGGTTTCGTCCGGAGCCATAGGAACTACCAAAAAATACCCTTGGACAAACGATACTAGCTAATCTGCTGCATATCAAACGAGTCGCCATCATCCTTCTTCCGGGAGCGTGATTTCGTCAGTCTCTGATTGCTTTTCTGCGCTGCTTCGCCAATCGCTTTCTGGTCTGCGCTTAGCAGTTTGATTTCTGGGGAGATCTCTTCAATCTGATCCCTGTACTTGCTGAGGTTAATCTTCACGCCCAAACACGCTGTTTACTATCAGTTTTTGGTAATAAGATCACGATTTCCCGGAGGATGGCTTGCCGAGTAACAGCACCTTGACGGATAGGTCGAACATCCATAGAATGCGCGGCTTCTACCAAAGTGTCCCCATCGTCTAGTGGCCTAGGACACCGGGTTTTCATCCCGGCAACAGGGGTTCGACTCCCCTTGGGGATGCCATATTGCGAAACCAGATCAAGTAATTGATAATACGGATGACACTATTCTAGAAACGATAATGCGGGTGTAGCTCAGCTGGTAGAGCGCGACCTTGCCAAGGTCGAGGTCACGAGTTCGAACCTCGTTACCCGCTCCAATTATAAACGGTATCCAAATTTTGGGCTCCGGTTTGGAGTCTGGGGACGCTTCGCATCCCACGAGTTCGAGGCTGGGCGCCCCCACCTGTTACCCGCTCCAATTATAAACGGTATCCAAATTTTGGGCTCCGGTTTGGAGTCTGGGGACGCTTCGCATCCCACGAGTTCGAGGCTGGGCGCCCCCACCTGTTACCCGCTCCAATTATAAACGGTA
>Ga0187833_10000147_pt1 | contig 77362 bp, 77 predicted proteins | sample ETNtaG_37_FD_167968 | JGI IMG/M metagenome (GOLD analysis project Ga0187833, IMG submission 167968) | Marine microbial and viral communities from oxygen minimum zone, Eastern Pacific Ocean - ETNP2014_SV_400_PacBio MetaG (Illumina Assembly) | ecosystem: Environmental > Aquatic > Marine > Hypoxic... | reverse complement strand
ATGAAAATGAAAACAATAAATATATTACTCGTTTTATTAATGACGTTTAGTTTCGCAGCAAACGCTCATGGTGATAAGAACAAAGACAAAGGTTTGTTTAAAGGTATAGATGCCGTTCTAAAAGACCTACTCAAACCTGATCATAGGTTTGAGTAGGTCTTTTAGAACGGAGCGAAGCCCTGTTTCCGCTTTTGCAGAAGAGCACATGTGACGCTCAACTTAACAAAAAGCCCTTTATCAGGGCTTTTTTTTGCCTATTGGGAGGATTTTTGTTTTTGACTATTGACTTAAATTGGTTACTTTGTTAGGTTTGCGATCGCAATAATGCCACAGAATGGATTTCACATTTTACCCAAGGAGTAACTATGTCAATGTTAAACATCTGGCTTGTTTTTGGCACACGTCCTGAAGCAATAAAGATGCTTCCTCTCGTACATGCAATGAAACTAGATCCTCGTTTTAATCCTATTGTCTGTGTGACGGGCCAGCACCGGGAAATGTTAGACCAAGTATTACACGTTTTTGATGTTACTCCAGATATAAATTTGAACTTAATGAAGCCAGGGCAGACATTAACGTCACTTTCATCTGATATCCTAACTTCGCTATCTGCCTTTATAGCATCTCCACCAAGCGGCATCCCAAAACCAGACCGAATATTGGTCCATGGCGACACGACCACTACCTTTGTCAGTTCTCTTGCGGCCTTTTATCACCAAATTCCAATCGGACATGTGGAGGCGGGGCTTAGAACATACGATCTTTCAAGTCCGTTTCCTGAAGAAGCAAACCGGCAGCTGACAGGCGTATTGACTGATCTACATTTCCCGCCAACACGAAGAGCAGAAGACGCGTTATTAAAAGAAGGTGTCTCACGGGATAACCTTGTTACGACGGGTAACACTGTGATTGATGCGTTAATGTGGATGTCAGACAAGCTTGACGAAAATCCAGAACTTGCTGGTGACATGGGATCATTTGTTAATGGCATTGACGAGAAGTACGACGGGTACATTTTGGTAACAGGGCATCGCAGAGAGAGCCATGGCGGCGGCTTTGATCGTATCTGCAACGCGCTTCGACGTATAGCAGAAGATTACCCTCATCTCGCTATTGTCTATCCGGTGCACCCCAACCCCAATGTTATCAAGCCTGTTACTGATGCATTGGGTGATGTAGAAAATGTCGTATTGATAGACCCGCAAAGCTATGCCCCCTTTGTGCATCTTATGCGAAATGCAAAATTAATATTGACGGATTCTGGTGGCGTCCAGGAAGAGGCTCCATCTCTTGGTGTGCCTGTTCTGGTAATGAGAGATGTTACAGAACGTCAAGAGGCGGTGGATGCAGGCACCGTAAAGCTGGTAGGTACAGATGAAGAGCTTATTGTATCAACCTGCAAGCGTCTGTTAAGTGATGAGGATGCATATAGTGCGATGTCATCAAAATCAAACCCTTACGGCGATGGTCAAGCTTGTAAAAGAATACTGGCTGCGATTTTAAGAAAACACCAAATTAAATAAAAGGAAAATAGTATGTCATCTATGACAGTTAACATGATTGGTTTAGGCTATATTGGCTTACCTACCGCCGCCGTCATGGCACTCAAAGGAATGAACGTTATTGGGACGGACATTAACAAAAATGCCTGTGAGCTTATTAATGACGGCAAAATTCACATTGTTGAGCCAGGCTTGCAGAAGTTGGTGTCATCGGTTGTGTCAGCAGGTTTGCTAAAAGCGCAAACGGTGCCTGCCGAAAGTGCAGATGTGTTTGTTATTGCTGTCCCTACACCTTTTAGAGACGGCTATTCTCCCAATTTAGATTACATAGAAGCTGCCGCAAAAAGTTTAGCGCCTTCACTAAAAAAAGGCGATCTTGTTATTCTTGAGTCAACCTCCCCCGTTGGTACCACGGAAAAACTATCTCAATGGCTTGCTGAGCATAGGCCAGATCTTGCGTTCCCCGTTTTTGAAGATAAAAACGATGGGGCGGACATCGATGTCAATGTGGCTTATTGCCCTGAGCGTGTTCTCCCAGGGCAGGTGATCCGAGAGTTAAGAGAAAATGATCGCGTTGTTGGTGGGATCACTGAGGCTTGCTCTGAAAAAGCCAAAGCATTCTATGCTAATTTTGTTGATGGTGAGTGTTGTACAACAAATGCGCGAACCGCAGAAATGACAAAGTTGACGGAAAACTCATTCCGTGATGTCAATATCGCTTTTGCCAATGAGCTTTCTACTATTTGTGATGAATTGCAAATTAACGTATGGGAGCTTATTAGTATGGCGAATCGCCATCCTCGCGTAAACATACTTCAACCTGGCTGTGGTGTGGGCGGCCACTGCATTGCTGTTGATCCTTGGTTTATTGTTGACAAGTCTCCTGAACGAGCACGGCTAATAAAGATGGCGCGTGAAGTTAATGACGGCAAACCTATTTTTGTTGCTCAGAAGTTATCGGAGATGCTTTTTGCCTATTTGAATAAAAATCCAAGTGCCTCTATGTCCAGTGTCAAAGTTGCCTGTTATGGTATGGCGTTTAAGCCAAACATTGATGACATGAGAGAAAGCCCTGCCGTTGACGCAATCAAGGCAATTTGTCGTGCACACAAAGGTATTACGCTGAATGTTGTAGAGCCTCATCTTGAAGGCGACTTGCCACCGGCGCTTTCTCAAGAAAACATTGTTATCTCAACACTTGAAGAAAGTATGGATGCTGATATAAAAGTTGTCCTTGTCGCTCATGACTACTTTAAGCGTGTCGATGAACTCAATGTGTCATCGGATTCTGTACTTAATGTTGCATGGCCAACAAAGTAAAAATAATTTGAATAAGTAAAACAACGAAGGCTCACATACAGTGGGCCTTTTTTAACGCAAGGAGCAAATTTTAATGGCCACAATTTTAGTTACAGGTGCAGCGGGATTTATTGGATACCATACGTCAGCAGCGTTGCTTGCGTGTGGGCATAAGGTTATCGGAATAGATAATATTAATGATTACTACGACATATCGCTCAAACATGAAAGGCTAAGTAAACTAAGCAACATGGGTGACTCTTGGGTGTTCCATAAAGTGTGTATAAGCGACAGAGAGGCCGTTTTCTCTTTGCTCGCAGGTGAACCTGTTGATTACATCATTCATTTGGCTGCACAGGCTGGTGTGCGTTATTCTATTGAAGCGCCACAGGCTTATATTGATGCCAACATCACTGGCACAATGACTATGCTTGATGTTGCTCGTGAAAAGAAAGTTAAGCACTTCCTTTTTGCATCATCAAGTTCAGTCTATGGTGAAGAATCTGATGTGCCTTTTAATGCGGGTGTTTCTCTTGCGGCACATCCTATATCTATGTACGCTGCAACAAAAAGATCCAATGAAATGATGGCACACGTTTACGCTCATTTACATGGATTGCCTTGTACGGGACTTCGATTCTTTACTGTCTATGGGCCTTTGGGTCGCCCTGATATGGCACCTATGAAGTTTGCTAAGGCGCTGTTGGATGGTGAACCTATTGATGTTTACAATCACGGCGAGCAATATAGAGATTTCACTTATGTCGGTGACATTGTCGAAGGCATATTGGGTTTACTCGATGCGATGCCAGAGCCGCTTAATCAAGAAGGCTGCCTTCCTCCCGACCGTGGAAATGCGCCTTACCGCGTATTTAACATAGGGGCGCAGAACCCGGTTCATCTTATGGATTTCATTCGGACCTTAGAACGCACTTTAGGTGTTAAGGCTAAGTTGAATATGCTAGCAGCCCAACCCGGTGATGTGCCGTACACAGGTGCCGATGTTTCACCCCTGAATACTTTGACGGGTTACACGCCTAAAACCTCTCTTCAAGAAGGCCTTGCGCGTTTCGGTGAATGGTATCGCTCTTATAGAGGTAAATAATGGAAGCCGGCGCATTCTTTGCTTTTAAAAAAATCATCGCTCTTGTGGCCACGCCGTTATCTGCTACCTTTTTGGCGGTAGCGTCGTTAACTATTGTGTCGAGACTTTACAAAGGGCGATGGTTTGCACGGTTTGGTATTGGAGGGCTACTTGCTCTTTATGTAATGGCAACCCCTCTGTTCAGTGTTAATCTGATGCTGCCTCTTGAAAATAAAGCAGGATCAGTGTGGTCTTATTCAGGTGATGATGAAGGTATTGCGGGCATTGTTTCACTTGCATGCTACCATATAGAATCAGGAAGGCTTCCGTTTTCAAGCCAGTCAGCTGAATGTAGTTTGCGGCGAAATGTGCATGCTGTCTTGTTGCACAAGGAAACAGGAATACCGCTTTATTTCTCTGGTGGGAAAGCGCCCGGGTGGAAAGAAAGCGAGGCAGAATTTAATCGTCGCTTTGCGCTTAGCATGGGTGTGTCTCCAGAGGAGATTACGATAATCCCCGAGGGCTTCGACACGCATTCTGAGTCTAAGGCGATAAGAGAAGTAATAGAAGGCGATAAAATATTGCTTGTGACGACCGCTAGCCATATGTTGAGAGCAAAGCGCTATTTTGAGATGCTTGGGTTCGACGTAATTACTTCCCCCACTCACCATAAAAGTCACTTTAGCGCAGTAGACTACAGTAATCCACTTGCATACTTCCCTGACGTTCGTAGCTTAAAACGAACCGAGTCTGCGATCTATGAGTATTTAGGGTTATTGTCTCAAATGTTTATTGAGGGAAGAGATGCGTAATGCATCTCTTCTTTTTGATGATTCGTTGTGACTAAATTTGATCTGCAAACTATATGGCGGCGTTATAAAACGCATTGTAGCGCTGCACCATTTTTTCAATGCTGTATTCCCGTGAAACCTTGTCGTATGCGGCGTTGACTTTGCCGATATAACTGTCTGAAGAGGTGAACGCCAGCTCGATGATTTTGCATGCTAATGAGTTTGTGTCTTTACCTAGAGTAAGGTAAACGTCCTCTGGCGTAATGAAGTCAGAAACGCCGCCTACGTTAGGGCATATGACCGGACGGCATAACGCCATCGCTTCTAGAACGGTCATAGGCATTGCCTCATAATCTGAAGACAAAACAAACACATCAGCCTTTGAGATGTATTCCGCCACATTGTTTTGATGCCCAACCATCGTCACCACGTTCTGAAGGCCAAGATCTTGTATGGTGTTCTGGATGTTTTTATCTTCACTGCCCCCGCCAACAACGGTTAAGCTAAGAGACAAGTCGGGGTATGATGTTATTGCTGTCGAGATAGCATTAAGTAACCTTATGTGATTTTTAACAGGGTGAAGTCGACCAACAATAACCATATTCAATGAACCCAAAGGCTTGTAGGGCAGAATGGATCTTTCTGGAATGCTAACTCCATTGAAAACAAAATTGACTTTTTTCGATGGGACCCCAACACAGTCAACAACCCATGATTTGAGATCGTTTGAAACAACAACATAATCATCAATAAGGTGAGCCATTATTTTTCGGAAGATGTTATGTTTCTTGTTTTTGCCTTCCGGGTGATCGCCACCAAGTCCATGATCAGCGTGCACGTGACGTTTAACTCCAGCCATTTTGGCAATAGCATGGTATTCTAGTGTTGCGAAATTATAAGTATGTATTACATCGGCTCGCCATTTTTTAAGCTGTTGAAACAGCTTTATATGTACTCCCCAATCGTGACCTGGCTTCTTATCTAAGCTGATTAGGTTAATGCCTTCAGGTAAGGCGTAGCGAAAAGACAAATCGTTCGTAAGAGAGATGATGCTGTGTTTGTGTGTCTTTGGATCACTGTGGCTGATAAGGTTGGCTATCACCCTCTCTAAGCCGCCACATCCGAAAGACGCAACTACGTGGACGATATGAATGGGTGATGTCATGAGATCTTATCCTTAATGTGTGCTCATTTGTTTATAGTGGGGGCATTATATGTTAAGCAGACGGTTTTTGACAAGCTTTCATTTCTTTGTAATGTTGTTAATCTTGGCTTGTTGTGGTATGTTCATTACACATGATCATAACTGAGCTCAAATCTGCATGGAAGACCGCATTAAAATAAAGACATATTCAACAAACCCTCTAGCGTGCATGCAGAAATTGTCACTTCCAACGGATGAATGGTCTGCTTTTATTATGAGAAACAGTCGCCATGCTTTTCAGTCACGTGCATTCTGGCGTGCCTACTTTTACGGCATGCCTGATGACTTGCCTCTTTTTGTTTGTGAAGCGCGAGACGATGCTGGGCATCTGGTGGCGTTACTTTGGGGTGGTGTTGTTGTGCGAAAAGCCCATCGTTTCATTAAAGAGCGGCGACTTGTGGCTTATCGCAGTGGTATTGATAGCGTAGATAAGGTTTGGCCCGAAATGAACGCTGTCCTTAAAGATGAAAAATGTGAAGTTGAAGACGCTGTCTTGCTTAAACATTGGCATAAACAAGCTAAGCTTTCTGTTAGCGAGTGGCACGCCATTATAAAAGGAAGTATTAGTCATAATGGTCAAGTTGAATTGATTGAAAAAGGCGGCATTGTTGATTTGACCAACAGCATCACTCCTAAAGGTTCGATTGGCCGAGCGATTAGGCAAACAGAGAAATATAGCCGCCAACATTTTAAAAGTGCGCTCAGCATAAAGAGAAATACCGGTGAGAATGCATGGCATACGCTAAACAAGCATGCCGTTCACCACGTGGAAAAGTGGAAAGAGACATCGACGCCTTCTGGATTTAGCGTTTTTGAATTTCGCGCCATATTGAGGCGTTGGATATGTGCCATTGACTCCAATGTTGCCGTCTATGAGGTTGCTGCTGGAGAGAAAAGCTTAGGTGTTGTCGTTATCATTGAAGATGTAAACGAATGGCGCTTTTACTTATCCTCTTTTGAGGAAGCCAAAAAAGGGAGTAATCCAAATCACTACCATGTGGGATATTGGGCTCATCAAAAAATCATGGAAATGGCTAAAGACAAAGGGGTTAAGGGGTATGATTTTATGGCTGGTGATGAACGCTATAAAGTGCAGTTCTCTAAAGGGGTAACGCCCGAATATTGTAGAGAGGTTCACCGTACATCATGTCGCCCAACGTTTTACCAGCTATCACAAACCGTCTATGATTTATGGAAAGCAATAAGTTCGCGAAATAAAAAGTAAGTATCATTGTTCTTTAAATTAACCGGTGCGCAAAAGAATGGCGTACACGGCAACGGAGTAAAACATGCGTTATGGTATAACACTCATACTACTGCTAGCAGTGTCATCAGCATTTGCTGCACGCCACAGTCAGGTTGAGATTGAAACAAGCGAAACACGGCATCTTGCCGTAGATAGCTTGACGGGCAGCGAGTATCTTCTTGGTGGTGTAACAGATGATAACGCATTAGTTTTTCAGCAAGTCCGTTTTTCAAACTCTCAGTGGCGCGCATTACAGGAAAAGAAGATCCCTTTAGATAGAGATGGTGAGTGGCGTGTGCAATCAATCAAAGCACTGCCGCCAGGCCAGGGTGCTTTTATATTAATGGAGGCTATCGATTGTGATGTAGAGGGTGAATGTGTCGTCGCTCAGCGAGAGTTAGGCAAGGTCAGTGCGAATTTTTCAGATTATGAGAAGTGGGCAACAATGCCCATTTGTGATGGGGAGCCTGTCATCAACACTAATTTGTCATGGCCTGCTGTTATGGATGGGTGCGGTGCGATAAATTTATACAGTGAGCCCGACACAATCATCTCAGATGCCACTCTTCCCTCATTGCCTGACGACGCTATAGCGTTGCCTTTGATTGTTGGTGGTGAGGTTAGTGAGGTTCGGTTTGGCGCTCTGATAAGCGGCACCTACACTTCCTATTCGCTAAGACTAAACAACGAGCAGTCGGCGTTAATATGGGAACAAGAATCTACGCTATTTGAAGTGCCAGATGGTCAATGCAAGCTTACCGGTAATGACAATTATCCTTTGTGGTGCATAACGGAAACTAAAACTATTTATCTTTTTGCCGATGATGGCAGCATAAAACAGTCAGGTTATTTTGAGAACGAATCGTCTGAATTGCACTTAGGGTTTGCTCATAATGGCCGTGCCTTTGTGTGGGAGATAAATGAGGTGGATGACGAGGATGGTAATTTTGGCGTGACGTTGGCTATTAATAATGTTGATGTCAGTAACGGAAAGCTCAACTCGCATTCTATTAGTGATAGAACTAACGTTGACATTAGCATACTATCCTCTGACGCGGGGCATGCCGCGTCTTTGCTATCAAATGACGAGGGGCAATTTACGCTTTCTATTTACTCTCAACTAGACGTGAATCACCCGCCTTTGTTCAATAAGCTTAATGGTGTTGCAGTCGCAACGGAGATGAGTGAAAGTGTCATTTTTGATGTGCGTGATGAGGAGTCAACGTCTCAGGATTTGGGGGTTACCGCAGAAGACACATTACCTTTTGTTGTTTTCGATGCAGATTCTCGCACGTTGACAGTATCGCCGAAACACAGTGATGCCGGGCAATATTCTGTTGCCGTTGACGCGGTTGATCCTCAAGGTAATGAACAAAACGTGTCATTGCCATTAAATGTTGTTCTTACGCCTTATGTGTGGCAAGTTTTTGAACCTACGTTATTTGAGCAGATTGAGGTTGAAGACCCTGTCTCTGTGACGGCGCTTTTTTCTTCATTAGGCCGTTGGCCATTAATTGAAGATGACTCTGTGGAGATTATGTTCACTTGGTTGAATCGAGAAAGTGATGACGTTACGGTTGTGTTTGATACCCTACCTGACTTTTTCGTTTATGATGATGATAGTGACACACTGACCGCATCGCCTCTTCAAGAGCACGTAGGCCAACACGTTTTGAATGCGAGGTTATTTGATCGCTTCGACAGTGAACAACCACCAGAAGAAGTGCGCCTTACATTTAATGTATTGGAAGTCGATGACCCTTTTATCGTAACCAGCGATGGAAATGGTCGCGTTAATGTTGGTGAGCTGTATAGCTATACATTAACTGTTGAAGATGAGGAGACGGCATTATCCCAGATGAGGATAGACGTTTTAGAAGCACCTGATTTTGTTACGTTTGACCGTGATAGTGCCACTTTATCAGGGACGCCCTCTCAAGATGATGTTGGGCCCAATGAGGTCCAAATGCTGATTACTGATAGAGGTGGGAATAGATTGCTTCACAAGTTTGAAGTGAGCGTTATTTCAACAGATAATGACATAGAGCGCAACGGTGGCGCTATCGGCATATGGGGAACGCTAATGCTGACTTTTGCCATGGTTGTGATAAAAAGGAGAAGACGCGCCTAGTTTTTGGCGCGTCAATACGGATATTTACCCCAACGTTCTGCTGAGATGAGGGCCTAGGCGATTCGCGACAAAAAGAGGGAGCTGCTTCCATAATTTTACAGCAAGCCCAAAGCCCTCTTTTTTGGGCCCTGGGGAATTGTCGCTTGGATATTGGTACCAGTGACATTTTGTTGGTTCGGCTCCCCACTGCTGCTTAAATCGATAAGGGCCAGAATCGATCGTCGATCGCCCAAAGTCGAAGATGTCAATGTTATGTTCTATCGCCTGAGATAAAATGTGATAGTACATGTAACTGTTAAGGGAAATCGCGTTTCCTTCTTTTAAACAGCTGGCCCACGGAATACTCCATCGCTTTGTATTTTCATGTGACAAGATAAAGCCCGTTGCGAGTGGCTTCTCATTAACGTACACAACCGTAATAATGCTCGAAGTGCTCGCGAGTACGGAACGGAACCATGCTTTGCTGAAGACTGGGGTGCCTAAGTCACGCATGTGTTCAGAAAAAACAGTGTAAAAGTCATCTAAAAGCTCACTCCCTCCAAACGCAGTACGAAGGCGATCACCCGACTCTTTGGTTCTGCGTTCAGCAAGAAGTGCTTGTGAACGAAGCTTGCTCCTCTTTTTACTGTTGCCAGCGCCAACTTTATTTATGTCACTTGGCAGTCTATAAAAAAATGTTGCTTTGTCCGTCGAACAGGAGAAGCCAAGCTGTTCATAGGTTGGATCGCTGTCCACATTTCTAATGACTAAGGAAGAGTAATGCCAAGCGTGCATGTGTTCCTTCGCCGCTTTGATAAGTGACGCCTTGGTGCTAAAGTTGGCGCTCAGTACACCACCATAATTATAAAACGGCAGTGACACCAATCTGTGTCCAAAAAAAGATGACCTCATACCAACCAGAGGTAACACCCCTACTAAAACGCCATTTTCAAATGCAGCCAAAATATGCACTTCATGATCGTAAGCTTCCATGAGAGGCTCAAGATAATTTAGTGTCATGTTGTGACCTGGTGGTGCATATTTATTAACAAAGGCATTGTAGTAGGCTACATCGTCTTCATTTTTAATGTCTAGTGAGCGTAGCTCCATGTTTACTTGTTCCTTAAAGCATTATTCATGGCGAAAAATATCACAATATAACCAAATAATCATGTTTTTTTTTGCTGTTAGTCATGCTAGGATAGTGTAAAAATAGCTGACACTTATATTGTCGAGTCAGTTTTAATGTAATATAACTGCTAATAGGATAGGCATTATATGCGCACACAGTTGAACGCGGCTTTGTTTAAATGCATGGCAAGAACGCTGGCATCAAGATGGAACCCTGAAAACAAAGTGGCATCACTCTACTTCCATCACATTCACCGCAAAGGGAGAGACCCCTTTTCCCCGGATGACTTGGATATACCAGAGTTAGAGTCATTAATAGAAGTGTTAAGACAGCATTTTTTCTTTATTGGTGCAGATGAAGAGTTGCCAACACACGCGCCGGCAATTATGCTCACATTTGATGATGGGTATTTAGATAACCGGGAGGCGGCTGCCTTTCTCGAAGATATCGGGATTAAAGCTAACTTTTTCATCGCTTCTGCGGGTATGGAAAAGGGGTTTTTGTGGCAAGATGTATTATCGCGCTCATTCAAAATTGATGACAAAGAGGCCCTGAGAATAACAAAAGAGATCGCTGGCGACTTAAACGTAAAGTTAGGTCATATACCCATCAAGCGTAACGGTGACGAGAAAAGTGCGGCGCGAACGTTTCATGAAGTAGCGAGCTATGTAAAGTATTGGGCACCTCACGCAGTAGATGAACTGGAGAGCGCGTTGGTAGAGCTTTTTGGTGTGCCTTATCGGTGCATGCTGCAAGAGAATGAAGTGCACGAAATTTCGCGACGGGGACATGTAATTGGCGCACACACCCACAATCACCGTATTCTTACCACGTTAACTAAAGAGGAAGCTATAGATGAGGTGATGCGTTCTAAAGAAGCGTTAGAATCCGCCACCTTCAAGCCGGTTAAATGTTTTGCTTACCCGAACGGCGCACCGCAAAAAGATTTCACTGAACGCGATGTGGAAATCGTCAAGAATGCGGGCTTTTCTTGCGCATATACAACGCAAGATGGAGGTATCAGTGCCAACACTGATCCTTACCAGAGGGGACGATTTTTGCCATACCGGAGACACCCCCTGCTTCGTGCAATGTCTACAATTAAGATCGCGGGAGAATAGCGTGAAGAAAAAAGTGTTAATGGTGGCGTTTGAATTTCCTCCTTGCAATGGCGCATCTGTTCAACGTATATTCTCCGTGTATAAAGGGTTTATCGAGCATGGGTATGATGTTGATGTTGTTACCGCTAAACCTCACGCGTACGCCAAGACATCTAATGACCTATTTGAAACCATCCCTTCGGAGCAACTAAGCCGCATTCATAGAACGATGGCGCTGGACGCACAAAGACATTTGTCAATAAAAGGCAAACATATCGGTGTTACTGCTACACCGGACAGGTGGGCAATAACATGGGTGCCTTCAGCATCTAAGAAAGGAAAGCAGTTAGTAAAGAAAGCGCCTTATGATATTATCTGGTCAAGTGCCCCTATGGCGAGTGTTCATTTTATTGCATCGCGCTTGGTTTCATTGCATAGAAAAACCCACTCATCACCTGTTTTATGGGTGGCTGATTATCGAGACCCCATTACTTATCTGCATCGTGAAGGGTATAGAACGAAAACAAGAAAAGAGCGCATTGAAGCGAGTTTTGATGAGGCGGTAATGCGTGATGCCAATGTTGTCACTGCGGCAACAAAAGGGATCATCGATCTTTACAAAGACTGCTATCCAGATGCCATGGAAAGTATGAATACTCATGTGATGAGCAATGGCTTCATGGCCGACTTTATGGAAACTCAGCGGCAGGCTGTTCAAGATGCACCACATGAAAGCGGTGGTATGTTTTTAAGTGGTGCAAAGAATTTGTATTATGCGGGGGTGTTATATACCGACGGACGCGATCCTGTGCCTGTATTAAGAGCATTGTCTCGCGCCAATTCAGATGGAAAAAAAATGATCGCTCTCCATTTTCAAGGCAGTGGCAATGGCGAGGAATATCGTGATGTTATTACTGAATTGGGGCTGCAAGATGTCGTGTTTTTTCACCCGGGTGTATCGCTAACCCATGCAGTAAGAAATATGCTTTGTGCTGATGGTCTGCTTCTCATTCAAGACGAAAAGTTCAATCAGCAGATACCTGGGAAGCTCTATGAGTATCTTGCAAGCAATACGGGAGTTGTAATGAAAACCCCACACGGTAGTGCCTCTTCAATCGAGGGTGGTGCTTACGATAATGTTTGGCAAGGTTATTCAGAGGATGACATGGTCACCGCACTTAGAGCATGGCGAGGCAATGAAGAAAAAGTGCAGCGAGATGTTTCCGAGTTTTCTCGTGAAAAAAATGTTGCCGCAATGATTGAAAATATTCAAAATTTAACAGAGGGTGGTTACCGCGCTGCCAATGAGGATGATTTATGAAACACTTAATGTTACCGCTAATATGGGTTATGGTCGCTTTTGTTATCACGGGATGTGCAACAAGCGAACTGCCTCCAAGCAAACTCCAGGGCGTCTCAATTGATGAAGACGGCAATTACCTCTATAGGCTGGGTGTAGGAGATGAAGTCAATGTCTTTGTCTGGGCCAACAGTGAAGTTACAGGAGATTACCTTATTGGCCCTGATGGTAGAATTAATGTTGCTTTGCTTTCTCCCATTCCTGCCGCAGGGTTAACAACAAAGGAATTGCAAGATAAGTTGGAAGCGTCGCTGTCAATTTACATTAAAGAGCCTCGCGTGTCCGTTATGCTAAAACGTGCTTCTGGCAACATCAACGAACAAGTTAAGGTAATAGGTCAAGCGATTAAGCCCGCCGCACTTCCTTATAGACATGGCATGACTGTGCTAGATTTGATGATTAGCGTAGGTGGCTTGAGTCGTTATGCTGCGGGCAATGACGCTAAACTTATTCGAGTGGTTGACGGCTCGCCAAAGCAATATAACTTAAGATTGGAAGATTTGCTTGAAGATGGTGATATGAATGCAAATGTTGATTTGCTTCCTGGTGATGTAATCCGCATTCCAGAAGCGTGGTTTTAAGTTATGGTTAGAGTAGCTTTGTTGGTCTTAATCTATGCCTCTTTTGTGAGTAGCGCTGATGCTCGTGTAGGTGCAAGTGATGATGAAAAAAGGTCAGAATGGACGTTTTCCCCTTCCATACACTTAGGCGCAGGACAATCGAAAGTAGACAGCCCCGTGCCTTCGTTAAACCGCAATAATTTTGTCATGCTTGGCCAAATAAACAACCAGATTGATTATACTGGCACGAAGTTGAACTCTACGTTAATTAATGAGCTTAAAGTTCAACGCTATTCTGAGGATGATGAATTCGACTGGGTTAATTCTAACTGGTTGTGGGAGAGCGAGTATAAGATGCGCGATGACCGCTTACAGTTCGCCCACTTGTTCATAAAGAAAATCCAACTTTTCGACACCGTTAGAGGTTCCTTTGCAGATGATTGGTACGCGAAGGATAATGGTGCTGTGCGTTATAGACGGAATTACAGAGTGAACTACCGCCTGCCAGTGAGTGCGCCAATTGATGCCAATATTCGCTACACGCACAACGATGTGGACCTTAAAGCGCCTGAGGTGTTTGATGAAGGCGCCCCGCAAGCTGGCGGTGACTTTGAACAACGCCGTCTTGGTGTGGAGTTTGGTCACTATCAAGGACTGCAAAAACTAAAGTGGCGTGTTAAAGCTAATCGTGATCTTTCTATCCGTCAGCAAGATAACCGATTTTTGGTCTATGAGGTAAGAGGAAGAGCATCTTATCCCGTATACGACAACTGGAATGCAGTGGGAACAGGGTTTTACTCTCAACATGAAAACCCTGATGGTTTTGAATACGGGTTAGAAAATGAAAAAATTCAATACCGCACCGTAGGTTTAGGTTTGGCATGGCAAGCGCCATTGAAAGACAAGCGGTTTCAGATCACACACGAGTGGGACCAAAGCAACGACCTTACGTTTTGGGGTGGAGAGGTTGAGTGGCGTTTTTCCGAAAGGTGGGCCGTTACCGGGTTCATGTCTCGTCGCTTTTATGGTGATGCAAGCGGTTTAGATATATACTATGATGTTGAACGAAATCGATTCAGCTTGAAGTATCAAGAAGCTGTTGAGATTGATTTCTTTTTGCTTCCAGACTCTGAACTCTTAGGGATCTACATTTGTGACATCCAAGAGGATCTTGATAATGAGTTTGACCCGGAACGATGCACTCTTCCGGAAGGGCTTAATACTAATGTTGGGCCTAATCAATACTTGTCAATACAGCGCCAAAATACATTTCCGGTAGAAGAGCGTTTGATCTTGCGCAGAGGATGGGCTTTTAGGTGGGATTACTTAGGACCTCGTTGGGCTCATACGATTTATGGTTTTGATAATGATCAAGAGGATCTTGAGTTTGATTGGCGGCAAGAGAATGTGGAAGGGTTTTTTGAAGGTGATTACCGTTTTGCGTCTAATTATTTCTTCAAGGTAAAATTTCATTTCCGTGGAACAGATTTACTTCCTTCAGAACAAGGGACAAGAAATCGTTTCTACAGTCTTGGTTACCACCATGAGCTGAATAGTAAGGCAGACTGGTCAATTTCACTTATTCACGTCAATCAAGACAGTACATTCAACCAATTTTCCTATGAAGAGAACCGCGTGTCGCTTGGCTACACGCATCATTTTGGGAGAACAAACAGGCATCGCCGAGACTTGTTCCAATACGAAACCAACCCCGGTGCCGTAGATTATGGTATTAATTCAGGTTGGTAGTTAATATTTAATATTTAAATGGCCTCAGCCGCCTTCTCAGAGACATTAAAAAAGCCCCTTGATAGGGGCTTTTCATTTAATTCACATCTATTGTTTTGCTGTTACACCAATGGGTTTGATGCAGGCATATTTTCCTGGATTGGTGAGTCCAGTTGCTCGCCAGGAAATTCATCTACAGGTGAAGTCGCAGCGCCACTTTCAACCGCAGGGGTATGCTGAACACCACTCTGCGTCTGAACCGATGCAGCTTGTGTGTCTGGTGAGGTTGGCTGTTCGCTTACAGGCTGAGATAAATCTTGACTTGGTGCTACAGGGGCAACCGCTACGCTCTCTTCAGGCTCTTCATCGTCGCCAGTATAAACGTCTTCACCAGGCAGTCGAGGCCAATCTTTGTGTGGTTGCTCAATCATTTCAACCGGCATTTGCGCCACGATAGACTGTAATTCACCTAATGCTTCTGACACTTCTTCATTGCTAAAAGAAACACCGTCTTTTTCAATCTTTATTTCGATGCCTAGACCTTGGATCTTTGCGCGCAATGATGTCATTGTTTTATCAGGATTCTGACGCGTTCTGATAAAGTCAGATTTAAGATCAACAAGAGAGAATTCTGCTTTTCCGTTCGTGATAGTAAACTTGAGTTGCGTTTTTGTGTCTGCCTCGAATGCAGAAATTTTATCTTGGATTTTTTCCAAGATGGCGCTCTTTTCAATGTTAAAATCAACCAGAGTGCTAATGGTGTCCTGAATGCCTTCTAATCGAAGTTGATCAGCTTGTCGTAAAGCCATAAGTAGTCCCTTAATTAGGATGTTATAAATAAAGCCATAGCCGGCTAGCTCGTGAACTTGGAGTATATCACATTTAGTAAAAAACGGCTTGGTAACGTGTCGCCATGGATTGTGATTTTCAGGGGTCAACCTGCCTCTTCATTAAAATAAAGTTGACAAAACTTTGTTATAGTGGTAAAAATGAATGAGGTTAATTACGGAGTAATCCTATGACTATTAAAGCTATAGGGATTGGAGCGATAATCACAATCATGTCATTTTCGGCAGGATTTCTATCGCACAACCATCTTGTCACCCAAGCGATGGAACGCTCAAATGAAAAGATGAGCGATTTTGACGCTAAGGCCATTCCAGTAGTGCTAAAGTCTGACGCAATTGAGTTGGCTAAGTTTGAACAATCAATGGGAATATCTCGCCACCGTGATGAGTGTGGTGTAACACTGCTCATCAAGGGAGAAAAGCTTTACTCAGGAGGTAAAGTTAATTTTGATGTGTTTTCCCAATATATAGAAAAAAACGACGAAGACAAGGCTTACTTAATGCTACATAAACTCATCAGAGATTTTACGCATGTTGAAAGCACATGTCGTAATTTCGTTTAGTGACGTAGCGCATAATTAAAGTCACGTTATTTTTGTGATAATATTACCTACAAATCTTTATTTATTGAGGCCAACAATGAGAAAAACACTGCTTGTTCTTTTTGCTGTAACGCTAAGTGCATGTGTCGATATTGCATCAGAGTCAATGCGTGTTGATGATGCTTTAGTCAAATACCAAGTTAGTGAGGCGAATGCTGCATTCCTTCCTAGTTACTCAGATGTTCAACAAAACTACCGCTTGTCTCACATCAAGAGCATACCGAAGTTTGATGACATCACGGAAACGATGACGTTAACGACAGCCTCTGGTTTTATCGTAAATGTTGATGCAAGAGATGATGTTTCCTCGCATTGGAGTGAAGGTAAAATGGTCTACCTCATTAGAGTGCCCGGGGAAGATAACGACGAGCAGTTAGGTTGTGTAGTGGGGATTAGAGGTGCGGTATGCTTGCCTGTAAAAAGCGTGAACTTGAAAGTTTAGCGTATGCGAATTAAAAGCGCCGCCGACATAAGTCAGCTTGGTCCCTCAGCTAAAAAACAGATTGAGGCCGCCCTGAAAGAGCAGGGTGGCTTCAACAATAAACGTCGCGCCTCCCATGAGGAGGAGCTCGTAAAGAAAGATAAAAAATCAAAAGTCGAGCCTGTTGGTTCAGATTCAGTTGCCAGTCAAAGCCCCGCAAAAAAGAAAAAGAAGCCCTCTCGCGTCATGAAGACGGCTGAAGGTTTAAATTATTGTAAATGGCCTTCGACAGATCCTTTTGTTCCAGTCTATCAACTGCTGGAAAGAAAATTCGGCCGCTTTGATGACGGTGGTTTACTGTTGACTGAGATGATTATCGAGGGTGGCGATTGCAATTGGCGCTTCGATATGGTGCTTCTGCCTGAACTTGAAGAGATGGAGATTAGACAGCTCGATGGCCGAACCAAACGCGTTCTCGTTGGCGCACCATTAGTGACGATTGAAGCCGATGGCTTCGGTTTTCACCGTTCAAAGTCAGCCTTTCAAAATGACAGGTTGAAGCAAACTCATGCACTTAAAAATGGCTTCACTGTCAAACGTGTTACAACCGATGATGTGAGAAGTCGTTTTGATAGTATTGGACGCGATGTTGATGAGATAAGAGGGAACCTTTGCATTTATCCAAATAATTATAAGATAAGGCGAAAGGGGAAAACGCAGTATGTTTTTTCATGGATAAAAGGAAACGCTAATCATGGCTAAAGGGTTGATTATTAAACCGGTGTGGCTTGATAAGATATTTGAGCAAGGGAAGTGTTGGGAAATGCGTTCCTCAATGACGAAGCATCGGGGGAAAACGTATCTTATTGCGTCTGGAAGTGGTGTGATTACAGGTGAATGCAATATTGTAGATGCGTTTCCTATTACGGAAAATGATGCGATGTTAAATAAAAAATGCCATCAAGTGGATGATTTGTCGCTATTAAAGAAATGGCGTTTCGCATGGGTTTTAAAAGGTGTGGTGAAATACAACAAACCGGTTCCTTATTCTCATCCTCAAGGTGCTGTGATTTGGGTTAACCACCCTAATGGTATTGTTAGTCAAGTGTGACCTTTAGCAAGATTTGTGGTTTAAATTTGGTTTGTTTTGATTAAAAGGAAATTTGTATGACTCAATTTACTAATGACGTGGAAGTGGCGATTGACGAAAAGTCGTGTTTTAGTGATGGCGTACCCTTAAGTTGGGTGCTTATTGGCGGTGCCTTTTTACTTGTCGGGTTCATCGCGTCACTCATTGCAGGGTTTACGAATTACCCAATGATTGAAACTTTGCATCTTGCGCTTGGCGGTAGTAAACCCAGCTCTGAAATGCTGCATCCAGCTATTGCTGCTATGGTTTATTTTAAGTTGCTGATTGCGTTTGGTTTAGTTTCGGCGTTTTGCCTTTTTGTGCTAAGAACAAAAGCAAATGGCAATAACGCCCAAGCGTTAATTGGGGCGCTTGTTGTCTTTGCTTGTATTGTTGCAGCCGTCGTTTCGATAGGCAGTATTGCAAGTGTGCCTGGCGCGTAAGATGCTTTATTTCTGTCGCCTCATCATCTTTGATTGAGGCGAGAAAATACAAGGGTTCTATTATGTTCGGATTAAGTGAAGGCGGAATGATTATTTTGCTGATTTTACTTGTTGGTGGTTTGTGGTTCGTTAAGCGACGTGAAAAAGGAAAGCGACAAGGTAGAGGTGGTGAGCCTGAAGGCATTTTCTACTTTGGGTCTTCTGATGGCGATGGCGGTGATGGCGGGGGCGATTAGCCGAAAACGAATAAAAAGCTTTGTTATGTTGTAGATAAATGTTAGCATGTGCGCAACGTATTCACCGTATAGGTCAAAAATCCATGCACATGCAAAGCACAAAGAAAAATGGTCTTGCCATCAATGATGTTGAGGCATCTATTGTTCTTATAACAGACTCATTTAAAGGTATTGAGCAACCTCACCAAATTATTGCATATCGCAGTGCCAGAGGCTTTCACGTAAGTGTGATAGGCGCGCATGTTGATTTTGGTGTAAGCAGTTCAGTAGAAGCCTACAGTGTGCCTTATGGCACCATGCTAAGAGCATCTGATTACCAAATCCCCATTGAACACATATCCTACCTTACTGACCCTGACAGTAAAGGTATGCTCGCCGGGACAGTCAGTAGCAAAGTTGTTAAAGCAAAAGCCGACCTCTACAAATGTGAGTCAATGGCTGCTCTTGGCGAAGATAAAGATATCCGAGCGCTCTACAATGACAATTATTTTTTTGACGAAGAACACAAGGGCTATGTTAGAGATGTGCTAAAGCGAGCGTGTGTTCTTGGTATCATTGATTCATTTAACGACACTGTTTGTCGATCAAAAGATGTTGCCGCGAGAGTGAGAAATGCAGGCTTAACAAGTTGTCTAAACCAATCACTGTATGGCGATAAAGCAGAAAATATTGTCGCCAACATCAAAAGAGCCCAAGAGATAAATCAATCTATGCACGAGCCAATTTTTTATTAGCAGCTGATTTTCCCGTAATGCAGACCGACTATTGTGATATCATGCACATATGATGATAGTCTGTTGTTGTAAAGGGAGAATAATATGCGCGTTTTATTTACGGCGGCATTCTCATTAATCCTTATGGCGGGATGTTCTGAGGAGGCGCGAGAAAGCCACCAGCCTAGCAGTGGTGAAAAAGGTTTTAATTTTGGTATAGATGTTGACCATAAACTGTCACCAGAGCAAATAGGAACGTCTTTTGATTACTTCGATAGCCAGTATGAGATTGCCAAAAAGGGTGGTGATGTTGACTGTGAAGGCTTAATGTCAAAAGTGGTTAGATTAAAACACGGTCGTCACATGGCAGAGTCTCATGGTGAGTTTACTCAAGATGTCGACGTGATGGATTACATGGCACTAACATCAAATAATTTTATTGATATTGGCGTTTGTGTTTCTGAAATCGAACAAAAAAGGATTTCCATGTGCGGCGAGGCTGCTGATATTGTCGCTGATGTCGAAAAAAAGAACGCCATGCTAAGCGAAGAGGAGAGAGATGGTGGGTTTTCATATGGGTACTCTGTTTCGCATGCGGTTAAAATGTTCTGCGACATTTAGGATTTAAAACATTATGTCATTTTTATTTGGTTTGGCTCTTTTTGTTTATTTGTTTTGGGTGATTTACAGTGATTGCATCAGACGTTTTGATGTCGACGCTCTTATATTTGAATATCAAGTGCCTGAAAACAAGGCGAGTGACGTCAAACAGCACATTGGTAGCAGTAAAGCCTCCAGATACACATTCAGGCAAAGCATGCGATGTGCCCTTGATGCGAAAAATGATGCCTATACGCATCAAAATGTTGGTTAATGGGGAGCAACGGCGTGAAAGAACTTCAATCAAAAGCAAAAGCTATTCCGTTCGAGCCAGCAGGCGACAGTAGCCAGAAATTTTATGAGGAGTTAGCAAGCATGCCAAGTGCCAGCAACGGTGAGAAAACAGCCCCTACAGCCGTCAAAAGGCTGGTTGAAGAATTCAAATCTGACAAGGAGGAAGCACGGTGCCAATCAGACGAACGTTTCGCCGCAAAGCAAAAAACGGCCTTGTAAAGGCTGATGGTGGTTTATGGGAAGTTAAAAAAGAAGGCAAACCATACAGTGGTAAAGTCGTTTTGAAGATCAATGTTGCTAACCCAGTTGCGTTTAAAGAATTGAGTCCATGCCACGCGGAGTTTTTGGAGTTGTCTTTCTTAAAAACACTGCACGAGACAAATTTGTAGAAATGGGAAAGCGATGCTTCACGTCGACAAGCTTAAATGCCCTGACTGCGGCTCAAAACACTACGATATTTGCTCTGTAATGACTCAAATTGAGCGTCAGACAGTAAATCAAGGTCAGTGGAGCGGGATTAGTAGGTGTTGATAAAGGTAGGAGTAGCGACACTGCTCCGCAAGTTAGTGAATTAGGTTTTGAAGCTGCATTTGCTCCTTCCGACGTTGCAGCATGCATAGCTTCAGGTTATTCGAATGAGAAATTAGAGGCCATTGCCCATGAGATCGAAAAGTTTGGTGACGATGGCTCGCTAAGCTATAAAAATAACATAGCGGAGATAACTAAGTTTAGGGAAACCCTAAACTAATCCGGCAAGAATGTTAAATAGGAAACATACGTAAAATCATTTCAGTATAATATTTTATTGCTATGAACAAGCTCCTTCGCGGAGCTTATTTTCATTACTAACCCACAATAAGCTGTGATGCTAGTAGGCCGTATGATTGCGATCATAAGGCACATCAAAGCACGCATTTTCGACACAGAGAACATTTTCCCTACCGTTAAATTCGCGATACAGTTTCACATTTTCGCCCAAAAGCAATGAGTGAACCTTTCCTTCGACCGTGACCTCGCCTTTGGAGGTTATTAATGTTGTGAACGTATCAGCCAGCGCCGATGGAGTCTCTTTTATTGCAACCAGCGCCCCCATCTCCTTGTCTTCTTCGATGTAAAGGCACACATCATTAACCACACATCGCGGACTTGTAACATGCCAGGCGATAGCTTTGCCTCCTTCAGAAATCTTTGCCATCGCCTCCTGGGCTTCTTGTGAATCGACTATCCACGCTACAGCAATCGTAGATGATAATATAATTGTTGCAGGCACAATCATGGCTCTAATTGATGCTTTAACTGAACTTTCCATTTTTTTCTACCTTTGTTTTGTATTTAGTGATTCCAATGTACCAAATTAACACCTTCAATTCAATTAAAATACGGGTTAAGTTGGGGTGGCGTGATTATACAGCTCTAACCAAAAAAATAAATTAGCTTTGTTATATTGCAAATCAATATTCTTGGTGGTAGCCTGAATTACACAACCTAAATAACACAAGAAGGATTGCACTTATGGCATGGCTATATGGGGAACCGATGAACGAAAAGCCATTTTTACATAATGCTCACCCGTTAACCTTTTTTTCTAGCCGTTGCGATTTGCGCGATGGTGTTTATGTTGTTGTCCCCGATGATATTAAGATGACGCCGGATATGTGGATAAAGGCAACTGCTCAAGTTATGGGTTTCCATGCCGTCAATATACATCGCGAGTTGAACGGTTTTAGTGGATATGATGCGATTAGTTACACGCTTGTTTCGCCTGAGGAAGCTGAGCCTGTTAGGTTAGCCTTACGCTTAGGTAGTGGTGAAATGTAATACCTTAAGAACCTGAAGGAAGCAGTGTGGAAGGTCAGGCGGAGGCGCGTGTTGCATGCCGCATCGCCGCCTCTGATGTTATAAATAAAAACCATCCTCTTATAGAAGATAAAGAAGTAGGCTTGTAAAAATTAAGGTGATATATGCGACTGCATGATACCGCAACAAAAACATTACTGACAATACCTTTTGTTGGTGGAATACTATTCAGCATAATGGCCATTTTAGGCGTAACGTACCTGGGCGCCGATCAACATAAAAATGACGTTGTTGAAACCACCTATAGAAGAAACGACGGGACAACATACACAGAGCGCCGGGGTTCTTATGTATCAGGGACCATTCTCTTGGTGGGAATAGGGGCGCTCATTGCGTTTGTTAAGGTCACCTACGCGTTTGTGGTTAGCTTGATAGAAATGTACCCGATCCTATCCACGGCTTTCATATGGTTTACAACCCTGGGTTTTATTCTGTCTTTTATATTGCGAAAAGATATTTCAAAAGGGTTAGCTGGTATTGATGAGAAGCCAGGTTTCGGTTTGGCATTTTGGGTGCTTCTTTTAGTCTCGTTTGCATGGCCACTTACAGGTGTGGACTTTGTGGGCGGTGACGCGGACTTAGTCATTCTGTATGTGCCAGTCACGTTATTTGTTTTCTTGGGCTTCATGATACCCCTGGTCGCCAGTTTTCAAAACATCTATTTGAGTGTGAGAGGTGGTGGTGGGAAACATGTGCTTTTTGCTGCATTGATGGTTAGTTTTGGCATGGTTCCCTTCTTTTTGGATCAATTTCTTGCTACCTCGTCATTTAGCGTCGATGAATGGATAGATCAACAGGTTGCTGCGGGCGTTACGGGCTCTATCGCTATAGCTTCTATTGTCTTTTTAGCCGCGCGGTTCGCTTTAAATAAAAAAAACCACGTTTTTTTAAGGTTCCTAGCTTCCCCATTTCTATTAATGGCTGCATTGTTGCCGTTGGCGTCCGCAGGGGTCATTGCATTTTATATATTTAACTACCATTACCTTGAAAATACAGGACTCCCTTTTACCTCGGCGTTGGGGGCTTTTGTTATTGATGACGGAAGAGCGCCCGCTATTACTTTGGCGATAGCTTTGTCGTTTATTGTGACGGTATTGCTGTGTTGGTATAATGTGAAATGTGAACCGGAATCTAAGAAAAAGGGGGTTTTATGTAATGGGTTGGTCACCTTTTTCTTTGTCCCTCTTATGACGTTTGGTCTGTGGGTTCTTTTTTCAGGCAACGCCTTGTTGCAAGAGCTTGAGAGCGACAATGAAAAGGTAAATGTTTTCCTTTCTTTAAGAATTGATGCTGATCAAGATTTAGTTAACGAAGATGAATTAGCAGCATGGCATTCTTATGTCAGAAACAACGAAAATACACCCAAGCTGAAACTTTTCCTTCCTGACCTAGATGTGCCATTTGAGCAAGGGATGCTGCTTAGCAAAGGGAAGCATAAAGTGCATTACCATCATGGCAACACATCAGGCACCTTTATCTTAAATGTAAATAAGCGTCGTAGTGGAGTGATGTTGTTTGATGAAGTGTTGTCTTTGAAATGATGGGTGATGGTTTGTAAGTGAAAGATTTTCTTTGTTTCGTGTTTGTTTCGTGTTTTTTTCGTGGCGAAGATGTGAAATATGATGCAGCATGTCTGAGAACCAACATTTTAAAAAGGAAAACAATATGGCGGTTACGTTAGTTAACCTTAAGGAATTTCGTAAGGCTCAGGGGTATACTCAGGATGCATTGGCTCAATTAGCCGGTGTATCTACGCGCACTATCCAAAGACTAGAGCGTGGTGAGGAAGCTTCGTTTGAAACAGCGAAGTCGTTAGCATCTGTATTGGAATGCAAAAGTTACCATGAGCTACAAGGTGCACCTTCAGCGAACCATCAAAGTGCGGAAAAAGAAAATAGTCCTGACGCCATAATAAGCAAAATAAAATCACTTGAGCTTGACAAGGGACTTCCTTATAGCTCAGATGATATTCAACGCGCAGCAAAAGCATACAAGTTGATTCATCGTCATCCTGTCGCGGTATTCCAAGAGACAACAAGGGGGAACCTGGCTGACGGTGACATGTCGAATCTGGTGTTGACGATATTCTTTTTGGGGATCATTACAGCGGTGGTTGCTTTCATCATGGAACTAAGCCCGTTCCAAAATATGGGGGTATTATCCATTGTGCTCATTGCTGTTTATTTCTTGCCTGAGCTCATGGTTGATAGCGCCCTAAGCGATGCTCGTCATTTCGCTAAAAGGATCCATGCTGAAAAATTTAAGCACTTGAGCGAAGATGACTTGATTGAAAAGCGGGATATGTTAAAGGTGACTATTGGAAAGGCGGAAAGTGGCGATATTCTTGCGTTAAAAGAAATTGCAGAAAGAATTTATAATGGTGGTATGATGCTCCCTAAAGATCGTGCAAAAGGGATTGCGGCTTATCGCCTCGCTGCTGAGATGGGAGATCGTGAATCAGCAGAGTTTTTGCTCAATCATTTTAAGGGTGAGATTGGCGTGAGTAATACGTGCCGTGCAACCGGGTTAGATGCGGTTCAGGCGGCCTACGAGTCCGCGCTAAAAGCAAAAGAGTTGGGTTCAGTAGAAGGTGCAAAGCACCTTTCTCGCATTGCATAGAGCCTATTGTAATGGATTTGCCACTGGTGTTGTCTCTGTAAGGCTGTAATTCAAACAGTTACCTGGCTAGTGGCTATCTTGGTTTATGTTCATTGTCAAAAGCGCACTCTCACCATGCAAAACATGGCGTAGTTTTTTAAGTGCGGTCTTTTCTATTTGTCTAACCCTCTCTCTTGTTAGTCCTATTATACTCGACACTTCTTCTAACGTCATAGGATCTTTTTTAGCGAACCCAAAACGATACATAACAATATCCTTTTCCTTTTCTTTTAGGCATTGTTTGCACAGCGACCATACGTGAGAAAAAAAGTCGTCTTTTTCCATGTCATCTGAAAGACTACATTCGCTGGTGATGATTTCGTGATAGGTAATCCCATCGCCTGAATCATTTGAACCAATTGGTTTGTCAAATGAATCGCTCCTTGTCGGCGTTTTCAAAATGTCATCAAGTCTTTGTGGTGTAATGTTAAGTTTAGAGGCAGCGAAGTCTCTTTTAGAATTTTCGCTAGCGTCTGCTCCCATGGCATTAATGATATTGAAATATTCTCTTTGCTTAAGCGCAATATCCTGAGGGACGCGTACAACTCTAGCGTGGCGCTGGATATGACGAACTAAAGAATGATATATCCAATGATAAGCATACGTGCTAAATCTATGTCCCGAATCGATATCGAATCTGGTTATGGCTTCAATTATCCCGAACATCCCTTCATGAGTGAGATCCTCCATGGGGATACCAGACATTTTAAACTTGCCCGCGACTTTAAATACAAAACGCATATTGGTTTCGATAAGTCTATTTCTTGCATTAATATCCCCCCGCTTCGCAGCCTTTAGCAACCTCATCATGTCGTCATGGTCAATAACGTCGTGTTCAAGGGAGGTGTGCCTTATCGCGTCAAGCATAGACATGTCACTGACACCAACGCTTTTAGCGTCATGAGGTTCATCAAAACCTTCAGGTTTTTCAGGCGTCTCGGTTAAGGTGCCTTCATCTAGGTGAGTAATCCAAAGTGCACCTGAAATTGACTCTGTATTGTTTAAAAGCATAGTTGAATAACCTCTTTTTTTATACTCAATAAGGTATACTAATGGGTGTTTTTTTGTTGTTAAATTTCTTTAAGGTAATATTGTTAAAGTATTGTTGGTGGCACTATTGTTTATCATTAGGATTGTTTCAAACTAAACTTTGTGTTATTTTGAAACAATGAATGTACGCCGCGAATAACTTATATCCGCGTTATAAAATTAGTAGGAAGTGTGCCGATGCCTGTGTTTGATTGGATAAAGAATAACAGTTATTTGTTGAGTTTTTGTCTGGTTGTTGTTTTGGCAATGATAGTGGTTGATTCTGGTCATGACCCAAAAGGTGAAGACGTAAAGTGTGGTCTTGCAGTAGAAGATAGCGCTACATCTGAAGATGCATGGGGTGATTTGTTTCCGCGTATCACAACATTAACTTATATTCGCAGTGATGCGGCGAGAGGCAAGTTGATCTTTCGTGAAGAACCCGTTAGTGATATTGCGCCAGCGTACACTTTTGAGTGGGTGGCTTTGGTATTAGGTGACATACCAGAGCTAAAACCAGCTGCAACCCTTTTTCTTAAAGAGAAAAACATTGGCACGCTGATGCATGTTTATGAAGAGGCTTTTCGTCTCGCTGACAGCGAAATCGAAAAAATAGAAAACTCTGACGACGCTGTCAGAGAGTCGCAGGAAAAGCTTAAGAAAGCTTTGCTGAAGTCCCAAAATTAAGAGGGTTGATTTATATGAATATAGGACATTTTATCGCTGTGTTAATTGCATCAGCAGTGGTTCCATTAGTTGCAATGGATGAGTTGAGTGAAAAAAGTAAGGCTTGTAAGCAGGAGGTGTCGGTAAAAAGTATTCTTTCTGTAAACTACAGAACGGCGGAAGTGCTTCTTTCCGATGATACAAAAGCTGAATTTAATCAGGCCAATATCGTTGTCGGCGCTCCATTTTGTAAGGTGTCAGACACGTATATCCAAACGCCTTTAGATGATGAGCCGAAATTGTCTAAAAGCGATGTCGAGCACGTTTACCTCCTTTAAGGTAAGCTCCCCCGAACTTTTATTGTGCTCATGGGCGCTATACTCCATTGTTAAATGGTTAATCAATTAGAACTTTTTGAGCTCAAGTCTACCGTTTTCCTTTGTTTTGACTATAAAAGAAGCGCGATTTTGTTCTTCTTTTTTTTTAATGACTATCCCCTCATTCATAATTGCAAATAGAGCGCAGCGTTATATGTAACGCATAGTTTACATTGCGTAAAAGAAACGCTTTACATGTGATAACATGGGGTTGTCAACCAAGTTAAATAAGGGAATTTATCATGCATTCAGTCGACAACAATAACGTGCGACAACTTTCACCCAGCCAGTGTTTTATGATGATGGTGATACCATTCGCATTGCTTTTTCCATTAGGCGTCTATCCTGTCACGCCAGATAGCATTACGTTTTCGACATTGAGTCTTGGGCTCTTGCTCTTGATATCAATGATTGGTCGATTTAGTGAGGGAATGGCTGTAACTCATGCTGTTGAAGTCGCTGCGTTCTTCTCAAAGACAGTAATGCTAATGATGGTGGGGTTTGTGTTTTTGTTAGGATTTGAAGAGCCCATTTTAGGTGGTATTGCGATCTTAATGGCAGGTGCAACATTGCTTTTTCCGCCAATTGCTTCAATAGGAGTGTTGGCACTGGCATGTGTAATACTCTTTATTTTTAATGATGTTGGTGAAGCCGTCCAAGCATTTGCCTACAGCTCTTTTATGCTGGCAGCGTCATTAACGGCAACATTAAGCCTTTTTTTATGGTTTCAACGTTTACATGCCCCCGTAAAAAAACTCTCAAAAGCGGCTGTATTATGTATTCAGAGTGTGCTTGTAATTGCAGCGTTATTCGTGCTTTGGGAGTTTTCAAGCATCGCATTTTACGCCATGGTGGAGATGATTGAGAATACTCCCCGTGGGTAGCATCGAGCTCCCATGACTTTGTCAGTTTTATCGAATTGTCAGAAAGAAAACCCAGTGATCTTTAGCCACTGGGTAGTTCACTATAGTGTCGCTTAAATAACCTTTATTTTTAGGTGAGAGAGTTGCAGGCTGTGTCTGTCATTTTCTCAATGGTCTCTTCAATTTTTGGGTACAGCGCATTAGCGATTTCGGTGATGTCGCTAGGCACGCTGCTGTTGGCAAATACTTTTGCTTGCTCCATACGCCCCATTCTATTAAATTGAAATGTGAATACTTGATCTCGCGACTCCCCTGTTGATAAGGCAAAAATTATGCTTGCCCCATCAGCGCACCGCTCTGCATAAAACTTAGATCCCACGCAATGGCTCTGCATACGACCTAGCTTACGTAAACTCATTGAGTCTTGAGGTAAAATAAGCGTTATACCTTCAGGTAGCGATTTGTTAAGTATGCGCATTCCTTCATCTGAAGCAGCTGGTGCTTGATAGAATGTTTCAAGCTCGTTAACGTCCCCTAACTCTCGCAACTGCTTGTTCATCAGGTACCGGTGCAGCTCATGTCCGTAATTTTTATTCGTGTTGAGCCATTTGCGAATTAGTTTTTTTTGGTGAATGGCTTCATCTTCGTCCTCTCGCATCACAAGAGAGGCCAACATTCTAAACACGTCACGCGCTTCATCTTTACCGTTGGCGTTAAGTACCGAAATGATCTCCTCGATAGAAAGTAACGACCATACTTCGCGGAGACTTTGAGCGTCAACAGCAAGCCCTCTTTGTGCGGCATTTCCGTTTCCTTTCACTATCCCTTCATTGATGGCAGCTAAAGTATGGATGTAGGCGTGACGATCAAGCTTCCCTTTACGATTTGTCATAACAGTTTGTAGCGAACTTATTGCGGTGACAGTCTCTGCACAACCGCTGCCGAATAAAAATCTAACCTCGTGGGGATGTTTGCTACCAATAAGAGATTTTGTTATTCGTGATGGTGAGGGGACGTTCTTAAACTCGAATAAGTCATAACCATAGTCATTGGCTAGCACTTCCAAATTATCAAGTTTAGCAAGCGTTGCGAAGGCTGGGCTATTATAGAGGTGTGCCAATGAACGAGCACCGTCTTCCTGCATTTTTTGCCTTACAAATGGCAGTATTTCGTCTACCTTGGGTGTGGTGTTTGGGTGAACAGCAACCCTGTAGCGAAAAGAAAGATCGTAGTGGTGCGCAAACGTAAATAAAATGTCCTCGCTGACATCGGCTCTTGCTAACAGTGTTGAAAACGCGACGTTGCAATTTAAATTGAAAATCTGTTCTATTACAGATTGTGTTAGTGGAATGCCTAGTTTAATTGCTAAGCAAAGTGGTGCACTGTCGTTTAACTTTTCTGACCACAAGGGAAGCTTCGCTATAATGTCGCTGCGCTGACTTATTTCTTTTTCTGCCGTATGAAAAGATATGCGGTTTAAGTTGCTCTCTATTATAGAAACCGCAACATCAGCATTAAAGTTTTCACTTAACAGTATATTCAATAGTGTATCGCTACATGTTGAGTCATGCTTATGAACAGTAGAGTTGAGATGTTTTATTAATGGCTTTGCGAGCATCGCCAAGTCATCATGCTTTAATAGAGGATCTTTTGATAGCCTGGTAACCACATCTGTATAACCTGGTGGTAACTCGCTTGATTCTTCGGTATGTTTGTTATGGCACACCTTGCTTTTCATACAATCAGGAATACCAATACGTTTAGCCGCTTCAGAAAGTACTTTCCAACTTGTTTTATTTTCAAAATCCAACGTCATCGTTATCTTTTCAACTAGGGCTAAGCGAGAGGTATGTTGAACAACGAGATCAGTGATATTAGGGTGCGCCAAGAGCAGCAATTCCTCAAAATCATTGGGGCGACGCTCATCGTTGAATACATTTCGCAATACTTGAAATGCCTCATTTTCATCAAATCTTTGAATTATTCTTAGCAGCGAAGCGTTAAACGTCTCTTTATCAAAATGAGGCGTATTTACCACGATAATGTCAAAATCCAAGGGACGAACGTCACTTTCTTCCTCGGTGATGTCAATAGCCACATCGCGGGGTATGTTTGGATTTGAAAGCAATCTTGCCACTTGTAATTGTTTTTGCACTGAGTTGAAAGAGTATGTTTCTCTTAGCTTGCTAATAACCCTTTTTGCAACATCCTCATTAACACCTTGATGGCCTGCAAAATCCATAAAGTCATCAAATCTTGTGCGACTTGAAATCATTGTTTTTATGAGTTCTGAGGGGCGGTATCGAATAGATGGATTAAAGGTCATGTTCATGGAGGCTCTCTTTTTTGGCTAAACTACATTTCAACTGATATTAAAATAATATCAAAAACCTCAACATCAAGCAACAAATAAAAAGTCTTTTTGGGGTTGTGGTGGGATGTAATAATTATGTTTTAATGTATTTAAGAAAACTGAATTTGCACATTGCGTGAACCGTTTATAAATTTGTTATATTGTTGATATTGCGTGATAGTTGCGGTATCATGCCGTCATAGAGATAAGAGCCACTTGCCATGCAAGCCTTGTTTTATTTGGTGTGGCGGAGTCGTGGCGGTACAATGACGTGGTTTTTTTTGTGTCGTACTGTAAAAGTTGATTACGTCATTTAAAAAAACATAAAGGATTACAATGAAAACAGTTTCTTTACCTAAATTGAAAGCGTTCCGTGAAAATATGGACTGGTCTCAGGATATGCTAAGCGAATATTCAGGCGTGTCGGTGCGAACTATTCAGCGGATAGAATCAGGAGGCAACACCTCAATTGAAAGTGCGCGCGCACTTTCAGCATCCCTAGAGCTTTCAGATTACACTGTGATGCAAAATGAAATCAAGGATGCTTTACCATCCACGAAAGAAAGTGACGATGATGAGCGCAAGCAGAATAAAGGTGATGAGGTCGCTTTAACAAAAGAAGAAATCTCTTTGGTGCGTTCGCTCATTAAAACTGTTGTCACGCTAGGGTGGATAGTGTTACTAGCAATGTCGCTTCGCATTATTACCGACCCAGAGTTCTGGCCTTTTGCTAAGATTGGTTCCTTTGTGTTTTTAGGGATTTTAATACTGGCTACCTTTTTCTCACTTTGGAGTAAAACCAGGATAGGCGATTGGAAGAATACCTTCAAACTCGTTTTTACGCCACTGATGGCTATCAATATAGTCGTGTCATTTATGGTAATGTTTACGCCTTATTTCTTCACTGGCGCCAAATCATTGCAATTGGCTGCTGAATATTCAAAGGCGCTTAACGTCGCACACGAAGTTAACTTTATATTAGAGCTTAAAGGCAGTGATGAAAGTGAAGTTGTTGTCAATGCTTTACGTGATGAACAGCATGCGCGAGAGATTTTCCTGTCTGTCGTTTCGCAAGTTAACAACAACAGTGAAATCAAGGAGTGCGCTGGCGACATCAAAGAAAACGCCAGTGTTGGAGATTTTCACCTATGGATGACAAATGCAACTAATTGTTCTGACGCGTTGTGAGTTTTTATTGAACTGAATGAAATGATAAACAGTCGTTAGCGAAATATTCTAAAAGGCCTACTCAAACCTGAACATAGATTCGAGTAGGTTTTTTAGCTCGAAACATGAACGCTGCTTTGTTCGCTCTATTGTCTAATCTAAGCGACTTACAGCACCGACCTTCTTCTCATTAACAGCATGCCAAATAAGCTAAGAGACAGTAGTGCTGTGCTGGCTGAGTTTACATTAGACGCGATTGCGCCAGGCTCTCCCCATCCACCGTAATTTGCATCTTGACCTCTTACTAATACAAACGACTCTGCACCTCGACTTACGCCGTCATCGATATTAAACGATGAGTTATTTACTCGCACATCGTATTGCTGGTTGTAGTTAACGCCACCATTTCTTGTGAATGAGCCGGAGAGGCCGCTGTTAGCACGATAGGTTATGCCGCGGCTTAAAGAGCCATCATTATTGACAATATCTCCAACGCTGTCACGCTCTATGACATCAAAGCTGACAAATGCATTGCCTTCGCATCCTTTAGTTGCATCACCATAAGCTTCTGCTTCTGAAAAGCCGCATTCTCCGATCCCGTAGTGGAACCACCCAATTTGCGAGTTTATCCTGTTACTTCCTGTAAGGCCCAGATTGTCATTGAACCACTTTGCACCATCGTAATTGTCGGTTGATAATCCAAGCGATGAACCTCCCCAAAGAGAAAAAAGGAGCTCTTCAACTTCGTAACGCGTTGCGATACGCCAATCATCATGGGCCCAACTGTTACCGAAATTATCAATCCACCCGTCACTGTTTTGCAAATTTGCCATCATCTCCCTTGATGAAATGCCATTGGTTGCAAAAAGAGAAAGCCACTCCAAGTCTTGAGTGTTTACTGCTTTGCCTGTGTCAGTGAAAGATGGGCCACTAACAATATTGGCTTGCGCTCCTAGCGATAACAATGAAAGCGCCAAAGTTAACGTTTTCTTCATTACATTTCCTTTTTTGAAAAACGAAAAACAAAGTAGATATTATCACTTATTTGAAAAAATCATCGTTAGGAAAAGCTGATTTGCTCCCCTTTTAGGCGGAGCAATAAGGTTGCAGTCCGATACGGAACCAAATATAATATCTTTTATAGTAACAGAATTAATATTCAATGAGCATTAGAATGAAAAATACCACATTTCCTATCTGTACTTTTCTGATTGCGATGTCTATTTTTGTCGCTCTTGATGATGAACCATTAGTTGATGGATACAACAGTTAATAAAATACATAACAAAACTAACATTTGGGTTGGCTTTATGGTTTTTGTGTTGTATAGTGTCAGTAATTAATGAGCAGAAAGAGTCTTTAATGTGGGTTTCAACAGAAAAGCTAGCCAAAATGGAAGGTGTCCATGCCCAAACTATTCGCCGCAAGGTAGAAGCTGGTTTTTACCCGAAGGTCAAGGTGACTGATGGCGGCCACAGACGGATCTTTATCAGTCAGGACAAAGTGTTCTGCTACGCCAGAGTCAGCTCGGCTAAACAACAGTCAAGCATCGACAACCAAAGAGAAATCCTTGCAGAGAAGTACCCAGACGCCGAATTCATCAGTGACATTGCCAGTGCTTTCAACTTTAAACGAAAAGGACTGCAAACCATTTTGGAGTCAGCAGTGCAAGGACATTCAGTCCATGTTGTGGTTACCTCAAAAGACCGAGTTGCCCGTTCCGGCTTCGAGCTTATCAAATGGATCATCGAATTGTCAGGTGGAGGGATCGAGGTGCTGGATCAAAAGGCTGGTCCCACTGAAAAATTCGACACCGCCGAGCTTATCGGTTTTATTACCTCATTCTGCAATAGCCACTACGGCAAAAGAAGTGCCGAAGCCAAAAAGCGCCATCGCCGTAAAAAAGATACGCTTTTACCCGGAAAATGAGCGCGCTTATTTCGACCTGCTATCACTCTTTAGACGGACATACAACCTCGCTGTCGAACAGTACATAAACGATGAACATAAAGACGATGAGGGCAATTGGCGAAATCTAAGGCCTGAGATCAAAGCGATAGCCAAACCTGAATTTGAATCCTCTAACCGAGCTTATAACTCGCTTGTTGCCGATAACGGCGTGCTTGCCGCTAAGGCCACGTTTAAAAGCGTTTGCAAGAAAAACAAGGCCCTAAAAGGGGCGTCCTCCGGCTTTTCAAAGATAAGCTTTAAATCAAGAAAGGACAGTGAACAAACCTTTACGCTCGATCGTTTCCCAAAAGGTCAACACCCCTGCGTTAAAGCGCTAGGCAAGATAAAACTAACCGAAAAAGTCCCTGAGGAATGCTTTAATAAAAGCTGCTCAGTGACCTTTAAAAATGGACGATGGTTCATCCAAGTTCAACAGTTCATCCCTTTGCAACCCGAGATCCAAGGTGACGTAAAGTGTATTTCAGTTGATCCAGGAGTGCGGACGTTCGCTACCTGTTATAGCGACCAAGAGGCGCTAATAATAGGTGAAAACCTGGCTAAAGAAAGACTTTATCCACTTATGAAAAAAGTGGATACGTTAATTAGCCGAAAGCAAAAAGTCCTCAATACCCAAAAAGGCGTCTTGTTTGAAGATATGCCGCAATGGGCAAGGGATGAAATCAGGCATTGCAACCGTCTAATAGACACCTTGAAATGCAAAAAGGATGACATCTTATTAGACGTACACAACCGTACGGCACATTATCTGGTGACCAACTACGATGTCATATTCCTACCCACTTTCGAAACCAAAAACATGGTTAGGCGGCGTGGAAAAGTGCGCACTATTCGTCGCAATACATGCAGGCAAATGCTTGATCTAGCTCACTACAAATTCAAGATGCGTTTAAAGTGGTATGCTAAGAAATACGGCAAGCATGTGGTTGATGTTAATGAGTCCTATACCTCCAAAACACGATCTTGGGATGGTACCATCGACGAAAAACTTGGTGGTAAAAAAGTAATTAAAGGGATTGGGTTTAGTGTAGATCGCGACATAAATGCCGCAAGAAATATCTACATCAAGAGTTTAGCAAGAAAGGCAGCTTGAGCCTTTTTCGGAAATAACAAAGTTAAATGTTAGTTTTGTTACGAATTAAATCAAGAGTAATATGTCATGGAAAGCAGCTGGGTCAAGCAGGAGTAAGAATATATTGCATATTTTTTTGCCACTAAATAAAGCACAAGGCAGAGAAAGACGTCAACAGAAGTTATGCTGAGACGTGGAGGTGAGTGCCGAAAAGGCACCCCCGCTTTTTTGTTTTCTATTTACACTTACTTCGCCTAGCCCCCGCCAGTCCGGCAAGCATCAATATGCCACCGATGGCTGGTACACTAACATCAGAAACGCTTCTCATAGCAGCACTTAAGTCTGCTTCATCAATGGATACTGAGGCGTCTTCACTAACAAGATAAACACCATCATAACTTCGGGATATGTCGTAGTCGAGGCCATATTTATAGTTGTACCAAAGACCAGAATTCGATGACCCAAACATTAAGTTTTCACCTTCGCTGGCAAAATAACCATAAGTTCGATCCGCAGATGACGGCCCCATTATTCGGTGCCTAAGCTTGTCAGCCTCTGAGATTGTTGCACCTTTGTAAGATCTCTCTTTGTTGAAATTAAAGTCCTGAAAGATGGACTCTGCTAGAGTGTGAATCTCTTGCTCCGTCGGCAATCGCCAGCCAGAAAAAAGGGCGTCATTTTCTGTCAGAGCCACAACCTCGTTAATAGATTTTCCCACGGTAACATCAAGGTCCAGCCACAGCTTACCTGTTTTTGTATCTAACGTGATATCTCCGTCACCGAAAGACTTCCAATCATACTCTAATAGCTCCGCTTGTGTGGGGGCCGAAATAAGAAACATCGCCGCAACGAATATAATAGTTTTTTTCACAATGTAATCCCTGTTGTAAAATCAGTATTTGAAAACAAAAGTATTCATAATTTATGCCAAAATGGCTATTTTTTACGTCTAAAACCAACCAATAGCCCTAAAGAAAGTAGTCCTAAACTGGCTCCAGGCATTGACACATCAGACACAGCGGAGTAGCCATTGCTAAAAAAATTGTAGACATTGGTGTCCGTGAGTTCGTTGTCTAGTAACACAACATTGTCGAGGCCGCCTTCGAAATAGTGTTGGTTTCTAACGCCATTGAAGCTGGTTGCTTCCGAGCCATCACCAATGAAGCCATAACGAGTAACACCTGGCCTACCAATACTTCCTTGGTAAACGTCATCGATTATCAAATCGCGATCAACATGTACTTTTAGACCATTGGTTTGGCCGTAAGATAAAACCAACTGATGCCATTTTCCATCATTAAATGTTTCGTCAGAGAAAAAGTCTAATGTTGTACTATTGTTTCGTGTGGTCATCCCAAACCATATTTGCCCGACATTATCGATACTAAGATTGAAATATTCAGAACGATCGAAGTCTAAAAAAGCCCAGTTGGTGTAATTCGCTCCATTCGGATTCATGTAGCTGGTGTTAAACCACACGCTCAAACCTAAACCATCTAGAGAACCTTCAAGTTTTTTATCTAATGCCAAATATCCGGTTGTTCCGTTGAAGTATTGAGCCTTCTCGCCGTCGCGCACTATTTCGCTCACACCTCCATAAGCCTGTGTTCGGATTTCGTTCCCTGATGTGTCATTAACACCATTTTCGAACAGCCATTCACCTACAAGATCTGCATTGGCGTGAAGTGGAAAGCCGGTGATGAATAACGCTGCGGTTAAGCCAGCAAAAATTCTTTTCATTTTCTTTTCCCTGTTATTTAATACGTTGAATGGAAAAGCAAGGAACGAGCCAACTGTTGTTTAGTTTCGGTGTTAACTAGCGCACATCCAAGAGTGTCTTGGAGGCATTTGTATAAGGAATTAAGGTTGATTAAAATGCCTTGCGGTAATATAATTTAACTTAACTTTTCTGTTTCAATTTAGTTGTGCTAAAACTTATTTAAAGAGGTACTATGCTTAGTGACTTTCATTACCAAATATGGCTAAAAGAATTTCAGTTGAGCGGTATCGATTATGATATTGCTAGTGAAGAATATCGCCATTGGGCAGAAGGTCTTGATGGTGAGCTTGATAACGAATTTACACAAACCGACTACTCAGTTTCTGCTGCTGCTCAAAACGCAATAAGTGAACTGAAACTAAACGACAGCATGCCGTAATAATCGTCATATAATACTAATGCGCGGTCTCTGTGGTGGAGGTCTCGTTAAACCACACCGTTGACGCATCCAGCGCTTCTCGCAAACTCTTTTCGCCGACCCACTCTTTGTAGCGCGTCACTAAATCCACGATGTCTTGTGACATAAACACCATATCATGTTCGGTGTGATGGTAAGCCATGCCTTCTTTCATCCATTGAGGCATATCATAAGCATGTAGCATCCAATGCTCATATTGAATGTGGTGTATCATCTCATGGGCGACAGTGTTTTTGTTCCATACGTGAGGTTTGATCACTGTGCCGAAAAAGGGGGCGGCCACTGCGGCAGTGTCACTGAAGTCTTCACGTTCAGTTGGTGCTACAAAACGAAAAAAACACTCCTGGGTAACACAGAACAGAAAATTTGGTTCGAAGTATTTGAGTGACACGCCACCGGATGATAAATCCTGCTTAACATCAATATAGAGAGATAGCGCTTCATTAAGGTGTGACGCATCTTCGGCACAGACATTACCGTGGCAAGTCATCCCGTAGCTCTCAGGAATGAGCATCCTAAGCAAAGGTATACGCTCTGCGTCTGAAGGATAAGAGAGTAACGCGTAACACAAAGCAAGCAGAAGGCCAAGCGCAATGCTTCTTAATGTCTTGCTGATCAACTTCCCTGCTTCCAAGCCCATGTTCCCCCCCTTTTAGAACTGAGAATCATATCACATTTTTTTGAGTTGAGAGCTTCCCGCTGACATCGCATAGACAATAAAGCTTTGTTTTTGTGATAACATCGTTTTTACCTTAGGTGAAAATTCACTTGCGCCACATTTTTAATAATGGAGTCTAGCCGCTCATGAGTGCCACAACAGTCAACGAATCAGTCAATAAAACGGTTTGGATCCCAACCTCTTCATTGGATGGTGTTAAGAGTAAAATGGCGCAACTTCAAAGGCGCGCCGAGAGGAATGGTCTTGCTGAGCCCAGCATGACAATTACCGAAGAAACAAAGGTCGTTGATGTCCCTTTAGTGATGGATGGCGAAGAGGATATTAGAAAAATCCCCGTTGAAAAAACGAAAGTTTTATTAACTGGCCACTTTCCACGCAAACCCGACTATCGCTTCCTTGCTAAGATTGACCACACTGTTGGTGAAGGGAATGTTGTCACTACGCCAGGAGCGGAACACGAGAAAGCATTAAATGCTACTGGTGTTGACTACCACAGCTGTGCATCGGGCTGTGATCACTGTGGCTTTGAAAGGAAAAGAAGTAACACCTATATTGTGCAGCACGATGACGGCAGTACGTTGCAAGTTGGTTCGAGCTGTATTGATGACTATATTGGCGAAGGGACATTGGCCAGCGTCATGACGGCGTTTGATATCCATGCCTTCATAATTAATACCGACGAATTCGATGAGATGGCGTTGGGTGTGGCTCGTGACACTCTTAGAGAACAGACCGATATTGCGTTTTATTTGGCATTGGCCGCAGAACAAATAAGCCTAACAGGCTTTGTTCCTGCTAGGGGTGAGGTGCCCACGTACATCTTGTTGCAAAATCTATTGAATCCCTATAACGGAGACCGAGTGTATGTGGGTGAGCAGCAAGCCATTATGAATGCGCATAATCTTCGCAAGCCGCACCCAAAAATAGAGCAAGCAAAAGTTATCCTCGACTGGTTGCGTGAGCAGCCTGCCACAAATAACTACATGAAGAACCTTCACGCTATTACGTCAACAGGCTTTGCTGACATCAACAAGAAACCGCAATATGCCGCTATGTTGGCTTCGGTGCCCAATGCGTACAATAAAGCGATGGCTCAAGAAAGGAACAACAGTCGGGAACAAACATTGAATGAACCTTTCGGTGAAGTAAAAAGCCGCGGTAGACTTAAGTTAACGCTAAATGGCATTTATGATGATGTTATGGCTCAATTTCCTTCTCGTAAATTTGCGTTTACTGATGATAAGGGGCGAGAGTATCGATGGAAAGCCTCATATGATAGCGCACCAGACCTAGCCATTGGCAGCACCTTTATGTTGACGGGGACAATAAAGTTACATTCGGAATATAATGGCACGCACTACACTCACTTAACGCGCTGTATGGATATCGAAAAAACGACACCCGACGCTCAAGTGCCTGATTTCATAGAAGGCGCCAAAGCTGTGAAAAAGCGGATTCAAAACTATGACGGGGGAATTTTCGATGATATTGATGTTGACTCGTTCACGCCGCACGTGTTGATCAATATAGATTGGAAAGAAGGGCGTAGTCGCTTCCATGTTTTAGAACGCATCGAAGTTAATCAAGATGATCCCGTTAACAGCGTAAAAGCCGCGCTGATTGAAGCTGTGAAGGCGCAGAGGGGAAAACTGATGCTCAAAGCCATTGATAGTGGCGAGTGGCCTGGTGCGGCGGAATTAGATAATGCAGCACGTCGCGTCGCTAATTTACCGCTTGAGCCCGACATTGATTTCTCTGGTACCGTATACGAGAACGAAGACAATCCCCACCTTTCTCCCGAGAAGGATGAAAGACGATTGTACCGAGCATCCATAGCCTTACACACCGATTTGCCAGACACTAACGATGCCGAAGACTACCGGGCTATCACCTTAAGTATCTCTGGTGATGACATGAAGACTCTCGCTTTGACTCAAAATATGTATGAAAGTCTTATCAATGATTCAGATTTTAACTCTCGACTCTATAATGGTGATTATGATCAGCTCGTTGTTGTTGATGAAAACAATGCGCCGGTAAAACAGTCATTGATTAAACATAAAGCGTCAAATTTAGCTGGCATCGCCGATGTTTCCAACATACAGTCGCTAAGAAAATTGAAAATACCCGAGAATAGTAGAGAGAAGATCCCGCCACTTATAATACTGAGTACGGAACAGCCATTCAAAGATGATCCAACTGAAAATGTGCAAGGTGTAATTAATGCAGCTAAGGCCGCCAATGAAGAGGGCGTTCGCATTAAATGGAAAACGACATCTTCTCTAACTAACGTCATCTATAATGTTGAAGAGCTTGAGTACGCTTTGTATGGGTTGTCGGCAAGCAATTCAGTGGATGATAGAGGGTTGTTGTTCATGACACCAGATATGGTGGCTTTGTGCAAGCAGTCAAATATAAATGTATTAAGCGCCTTGCATTTAACGCGTCAGCAGGGGAACTCGATCTATCAGTCGGTGTGTGAAAAGAATGACATCACCATAGATTGTGAATTGAAAAGCTTTGATGATCCTAATTTTACCTCGGCACTGAAGCAGCATGGTATCATAGACAGGTGGAAAGAGAGTGTTGCTGATGTGCCAAGACTTACTAACCATGAAGTAAAGGAAGTGTTGCTTTACGGTGGCTTTTTAAACGACACGAATTCGCCTCTGCTAACATGGAATGGAGAAAAGCACGATATCGTAACGAAAGAGCTCTTGGAGAGTGTTTCAGCACAGTATACCAATGCACCCATCGATGAGGTTAAGCGTGATTTGTTTGACCGAATGGACGATGGTGAAGCCCGTTTTGAAATGGCAGTGAAAGAGGTGCCAGCTTTGGCTACAAAACCTGAATTTGAACCTCCAAAAGCAACCTCTCCCAGTGCTGCGCCCGTAGCGAAAGAGACACAGCAGAATGCAGGTTATATGAGGTATCCTAAACGGTAGCCTGTTCTGGTTAGATTTCCTGCGCTCTGTGACGCATTTAGTGTCATGGTTCATTCGCCTCTCAAGAGCGCAGTGTCCGCTCCCCCTTGTATACGCTCATTCGGTTGCGCTGCGTTATTTTGTTGGCGTCAAAGTCAAACACAAGCCAACAACAAAAATATTGATACTCGACTCACTTTTAGGTAAATTAAAAACCTCCTTGCCTTAAGGATCTGTTATCCTTGATTGATAATGAGGTCCCGACAACTGATAGTGAACAAAACGATGAGCCACAACGCTGATAGGATATTAATGCTTTTTATGGAAAAGCTGGCTGGCATTGAGGACAAAGCTTTATTGTCTAAGCTTGAACCGAACAAGCCACGGCACGCCCATATAAAGAAGATTTTAAATATGCTTTCGCTTGCCGCGTCGAAGTCTGCCAAAGCCAATAAGGATGAATTAAAGAAATTTAGGCGTGACTGGTTTAGCACTTTGCAGGAAGATGTAGAGCAACGCTACGCTTCTTTTGAAGCCATGTTAAACGTCGCATTGCCTGAATGGCAGAATTCGGCAATATCGCTTATTGACAAAGTATGTAGCCGCATGAGTGTTGACGACGCGAGGGGGATTTTGATTGCGTTAGATATCTCTCAGCCAATCGATAAAAAACATCCACTGCACACACAATTGAAGCGACGCCTTACTGTCCGTAAGCTACGGTGGATAGTGGGAGGTAATGCAACTCAAATCAACCAGCATACTTATGACTGCGCGCTGAATCGTTGTCAGGAGGCCGACAATCATCTTTGTGAAAAGTTGATGGCTGCTATTTCATCATTGGACGAATCAAGCTTCTTTACGTTATGCGAGTCACCGCAAAGCTTGCCATTACCTCCTGTTTTTCTTCAGCAGTCTCTGTCGATATATTTGTCTCAAAAAGAAGGATTTCCTCCCCCGCCAATAGTGGAGTACTTGTTTGAGCGATTCAGCGACCGCTTTGAACCCATTTTAGAAAATCTGCATGAGCGTGTTTTGGTATACTTTTATGAAGAGAAAAAGAGGCGAACTGAAAAGCTTGTTAGCTCGGGTTCGAAGTACGCAGCTTCACTTAACATAGAAAAGGTGTTGGCGCTGGTTGGTGAACATAGGCAAGCGAATGTGGGTCTCGTTTATGAGGATTGGAGAATGCAGGTGGCTAATCCTTTAATGACTAGCGAGGAGTGGTCTTGGTGTGATAAGGCGGAATTAGCTCGCGTTGCGAATATAATAAAATCCAAGGCGCGCAATTTACTTTCGCAGTATTACGGTGCGCTAGACAAAGACCTGAGCGATAAGATAAAACGTCAACGCGAAGCACGTAAAGCGATGCTTGAGCGTTATCCTCATAAGCCTAGTAAAGAAGGTTGGAGTTGGCGTGATGTAAGAGTAATGCATGTTGAGCACGACCTGGAAGAGGGCCAGCTATTGCAAAAGATCACCACATCCAACAACGATACCTTATACATTTTTTGGCCAAAGGGATCTGTTGGTTTACGCCAATTTGAAATCATTGATTGCCATGTTAACCCGGGCAAAGATGGCCATCTTTGGATTCAAAAAGAAAGTGTCACCCGAAAGCAATGATGAATGAGGTCTCCTTGATGTTGGTCGCCAAACGTTCATCCAAAAATCACCATTTGCGACGTTAATCGGCCGCTTTCCGGTGCTTTTCCGGCAACTTTCCTTTGATTATTGGAAGAGCGATATGACAATGAGGTTGTCGATTTAAAAGAAGGGGTAAACATGTTGGTACCAGACGGAAACAAAATACAAACTATCCGACACTCGCTGCGTTGGACACAAGAGCAACTCGCTGAAGCCTCAGGTTTGAGCGATAGAACAATTAGAAATGCAGAGAAAAGCAAAGGGGTTAGTGAAGAGACATTAATGTCTATCGCGGCTGCTATGGATATTCCTCATTACAATGAATTGCTTGTTGAGGATCCTACGCATTACAATTGCGGTAGTCATGGGAATGGTAAAGAGCAGAATGTCTCAATTAAGCAAAGTGAACGAATAAAAGCGGCGTTGCGTTTTCAGAGTTGGAGTCAGTTTGGCCATAGCCGCTTTTCCACCATTTACCTTTTGTTTGTGGCTGCCGTCATTTTTATGGGTTTTGTGATGTATTTTGAAAGTGATGGACCGCTGCTTGGTACGATAGCTTACGGTGTTGGCCTATCTCTTTTGTTGGGATATATACTTGGCTGTTTATTTTTAAAGCTAAAGCATTATTTGTTGTATCGTGAATTTACGGATGAGGACAAATTGTATGTAGCAAACACATTGATGTCCGCGATGCACATCAAAGGTTTCAATGCAGATGAGCACGCCGAAACCATCAGTGCCATTCGAAGCCAGGCACTTGCTGTCCTCTCCAATCGGGACAAAAAAGCATCCCAACGAGCGATGCTGATCGCTTTAGGTTTAAATGAAGACCATCACGACAAGTGGAAGTCATTGAATCAATGGGAGTCTTGCTTTGACAACGCGGTTAAAAATGACTTGGATCGGTACACTAATGAAGCGAAACTAACTCACCTTTTGAAAGGTAGTTGTCACAACGTTTAGTGTCTACTACCTAAAGTGAAATAGTGTTGAGCTCATTGATGACCAATTAGTGCCAAGGTGGACAAATTTCCAATCCACCTAGGCATTAAAGTATAGCAAATCTTTAATCACGTTCGGTTGGTTCAACGGTGAAATCGACACTCTGAAACTTCTGAGTGGCACCGTAGCTGGACAGTTCAGAAAGTAAGTCTATTCGCCTGTCTTCGACCGAGAATGACTTCCCTTTGAGGTGCACGTGCGTGTCAAGTGTGTCTTGAAAAGCGCCCTGTTCACCAAAAAACAGTGGGTTTAAGCGCGCGGCATTAAGCATGTCGAAGTTCAAGGTTCTGTTCTTGGTGAAAGATGAACTTGATAACTCTAGATTTTCTTGACTTATAAGCCACATATCAGGTTTTATTGTGGGAGGCAGTGTGGCTAACCGAACTTGAAGCATGTTCATCATTGCACGCAAATGCTGAAGGTCTCCTGGGCTTCTGTCAATTGGGAAAAGGTAGACCACTTTTCCATCATCACGCTCAAATGAAGAAACAAAGTGGTCTTGGTGCCTGTCCATTAGCGCGATAAACTTTTCCCTCAAACTCTCTAAAACTGAGCCAATGAGCATAAAAGAATATTGATAACGCTCCTCTAACGCGGCGCTTTTATTGCTATCGATGATGTCTTTCAGGTGAGAATGATTGAGTGGATCACCGACAAAGAGTTTTAGAAATTTAGAGCACAGCATCTTCAAAACAGGGTCGTTGTGATTTTCAGACCACCGCACCACACTTTTCAATGGTGGTATGTGAAACATGTCGAAAGAGAAGGGGGTGACTTTCGATTGACGGGCTAGCTGCCCAATAATGCGAACAGCCATTCGGCTTGATGCTTCAAAAGCGATGTCATGCGCTTCCTCTTCATCGAAGGTTCTAATGTCAAGGCTGTGGTTTAGGTATGATTCAATGCTAAACGGTGACTCGACCTCTGCGGTTGGGTCGGGTAGTAATGTGCGATCTTCGATATCTATCGTATAGGGTAGTCTTCTGTCAATCCCGAGTGTGTTTAGTGCAACAAGTTTATATCCCCTAGATTGAAAGGTGCGTACAAAATCCATTTGAGAAAACGATTCGCAAACCACAATGGCGTCAGGATCATTAAAAGAGGGGAGCATGTGGTTATGTAAGTGCTCGGAAACGAAATATGAGTCATTTGAGCTGATGAAGACTCCTTCTCTTTGTCGAGAGCGAGAAAACTGAAGGTAACAAGGGTTCGGTGATTCGAGCGGCTTTAAGAATCGTCCAATGAGGCCTGAAGGTTTTTCTTTGGTTGATAACGTATTTTGGTTGGGCTCAAGCAGTTCGGTTAAAGCCATTCGAAGTGATAGCGTGTCCCTGTTACTAAAGTCTTTGGCCCAACTGTATCGTGTGACCACATTTTCAGATACCGAATAAATGTAGCGGTGCATATGGGCCACTTTCTCACGCCAGCGCATGTCATGCCACCACCGATGGTTGTCAGACCTTTTTTGAATCGCGACATACATAACGTTCCAACTTGACCAACCAAAGCAATTGGCAATCAGATCCATAGCGTTTTGTGGAGAGATGTCAGCACCAAGTTTATGGCTAATGTGCTTACGGAGTTTTTTGGCGTCTCGCAGCAGACGATCGGTATTCTTATAAAGAACAGACATAGCGTTTTCCTTGTGTTCGTGGATGACGGTGCCCCTAATACTGAATTCACAGAACGCAAAAACGCAGTGTTGAATATCAGACAGTTTGTTTCTACAGTTGTCGAACGCGACGTGCTACCTTTCGGTTAGGGACAGCATGCTGACTGCACAGCAAAATTTATTGTAGCACAAAAAATCTATAACGCGTTTTTTCTGCACTCAATTTGCGAAACAAAACATTAACATTTGGCTCGGTAATTGCAAAATTTCGCTTTTTCAAAAAAAGGAAATCACATGTTTTATTTAAAAAAAATTACATCTGCAATTGCGCTGACAGCAACACTTCTTGTTGGTCTGCCTGCTCAAGCTGACTTGGTTGCATTTTACAACTTTAACAACGGTAGTGCTGAAGACGTATCGGGGAATGGTAATGATGGTGTGTCAAGTACCTTGGCTCCTTCATTCACGGCAAATGGATATGAGGGTGGCGCATTTGATTTTAATCAATCCTCCAACAGCTTCACGGTTTTACCGGTAGACATTGGCCCAACATCTATGCCTGAGATTACTATGGGAGGGTGGTTTAAAACAGACGCCATAAATGGGATAACCGGTCTATTAAGCCATGACAACTGTTGTTATGATCGTCAGTTAGGTATTGATACTCGCGGCGGTGGTGGGTATACCTATTCAGGATTCGCAGGTAACGGCGTTCAGGGTTCAACCCCAGTAGTTATTGGAGAATGGACTTTTCTTGCCTTCCGGCATAGCCAATTGACAGGAGATTTCACGTTAGATGTTAATGGTGTTCATTATGATAGAACTGGTGTGACGTATACTGATGGTACCACTCAATTATATCTTGGACGAAATCCCAACTACGATCATCCTTTTGATGGTCAGGCAGACAATGTTTTTGTTTTCGATCACATCCTTACCGATCAAGAGCTGGTAGATATGAGAGTGCAAGGAGAAAGCTTTTTCTCTCAGGACGTGAGCGCGCCAGCGATTGCTCTTTTTGCATTATCTATGCTCCCGTTTTGGCGTCGACAAAAAAAGATTAAGTGAAATCACTAAAATCGAAGCTTGCTGATGGGGTGTCACGCAATGTGAGCCCCATCACGCATCTCATGGTTTATATTGGCTATCCGGTCAACAAAAAAAATAAAAAAGAACCTAATGGTGTGGCGAGACAGCGTTATTTGTCCAACATTTCAGTCGCTGCGTAAACTGCCCCCACGCATAACCTCATGCGTAATCCTGAGGTTTGTCTTCATGCTTGCTAAAAATCAATCCATGTATTATTATGCCACCGTTGTGGCTCACTTACGCAAGCAATTACACGCCTACTCAGGCGAAGTCCGGTTTTGGACAAAGTGAATAATACAATGTCTTCTTAATGTTTATATATTAACGAGGCAGCATGGTTTTAGGCGTGGCTTAATGCTGCAAGGGATTAATGTATGAACACGTTTCCATCAGGCTTATCTTTTACCCAAGCGAAAAAAGACGCAAAGAAACTCGCCAAGCGCGACAATATACCTTTGTTTGAAGCGCAAGATATCATTGCACAGGAACATAGTCGCTCTTTGTGGTCAGAAGCTGTCAGGCAAAAAGAGCAACGCATCAAACTGACCTTCAACGGCGATGAGGTCATTTTCCCTAAAGACAAAACGATCACGTCGGTGTTTGGCGAGGCCGGTACCGGGAAGAGTGTTTTTATGCTGGACGTGGTAGCACAAATTCTTCAGCAGGGTCGAGGTGTCTTATATGTCTCCTCCTTCGTTGGGAAGTCATCCGTGTATCTGAATGAGCAATATCATGCCTTTTTGCAAAAAAAGTACCCTTCAATGTTTCATCATGCTCTTATAGAGCAGTTAAAGAATGCCGATTCAATTATGCTAGGTGGCAAGGTGTTGCTGATTGATGAGCCATGGTTGTTGGCGAACAAGAATGTGTGTGAAAAAGTGCTCTCCCTAATACGCGCCTCTAAAGACACGTTCATCGCAACGCAGTCACCTTTGGATTTGCCTTTTTTGGAGCCCTTGCAGAAAAAGTCACCAAACTGTGTTTCAAATGTCGTCTTATTTAAGATTGCGCATAGTGACATCGATGCGATCATAAAGGGATCAAACGGTAAGCTAAGCGAGTTCGACAAAGGCCGTTTTAGCGACTTTGTTTCCACGCTAGGTGTGGGTGGTAGTTTAGAAAGTCGATTTATGTTTAACGAGAAACTGCTTTCGCTGCCTAAAAAGCAGTTGCCGTTTGTTACATTGAATCAATAAGGCGGTCATCTCTGTTACCTTTCCGGTTTGCCGCGGGTCGAAGCAATACTGAAACGAACCAGTGGCAAGCCATTTTTGATAACAATATAACCAAATTTAAATTAATTTCCCGTGCGAGGTGAAAGTTTGACGTAGGTGGAAACCCACGAATTGCCTTTCATTTGATTGCGAAGAAACTCCCAGCCCTGCTTGATTAGCCGCTCGTGTTCGTCGAGGGCTTCAGCGTGTGCATCACGATCATTGCGTGGATAGGATACAGAATAAGCCTGCGCAGCGATACTGTTAACTTTGATAGATTGATGTTTTGGTTTAATACTGCATGCCGCTTTTTCTTTGGTTTGCTTATCAGCGGCTTGTTTATCGTCATGTGTTGATGATTGAGGTGCATTGGCACGTTCTACCTTCTTTGCCCACGTATCAACAAGAAGCGCTCTAAACTCCTCATTGGTAAGTTTATCATTAAGTGCGTTCGCCATAATAAAATCGAAGGCATATCGTTTTTCATCCACCGTGAGTTTCTTTTCAGACATAATTTTCTACCCGTTTTGTTAAATTTAATATACCTGTGGTGAGTATAAAGTACAACAGCAAAGTTTGTTGTTGCTATTCTGCCTTATCGCGTTACAATGACGTTAATGTTTTCGACTTGAGCGTATTTTACGAAATGCGAGTAAGTCATAATCGTTTAATATAAGGCTTTACATGACGCATACCATGATCACGGTAGACGGTTCTACTTCCACAGACCTCGACGACGGCTTTTCGATAGCCGAAACAAAAGACGGATGGGAACTACTTATTCACATTGCCACCCCCGCGCTAAAACTTCCATACTCATCCAATGTCGTAAAAAAAGCAGAGTCGCGTGCCGTGACGCAATACAGCGGCAAAAACATTCGCCAAGCTATGCTGGACGACGACGCTGTTAACGATGCCTGCTCTTTACTGCCCGGTACAAAACACAATACGTTGTGCGTTAATCTCCATGTGAGCAAAGATGGTGGCTTTAATTTGCAGAATGTGGCGCTTTGTGAAGGTGTGGAGAATGTTGCCAAACTTGATTACGTCGGGTTTGGTCAAGTTTTGAAAGATGATGGCTCCCCATTGTTTAACCAAGCCAAGTGGTCAACCGCATGCGCAAGAGCGCTATTTTATAAGCGTGTAGACACTCATGGCGGACTCGCCTTTATCGATGAAGAGACAGGGTCGTTTACCGATGAGGAGGGTAACGTAAAGGTTGTTAGCCTTCGTGAAATTCACGCGCAAATCGTCGTGCAAGAATTTATGATCATGTCGAATGTTGCGTTAACGCAATGGGCAATCGACAATAAGCTTCCCATTATCTACCGTAACCATGAGCCTTTGGATGTAGAGAGTTTTAAGGAATCTCAACCTGAGATGTATAAAACCTACCAGACGCTGGACTACGATGCGCTCAGTAAAATGAAACGCTCTTTCTTCAAGCCGGCGATGTTCGGTATGACCAATAAAGGGCATGCGGGTCTCGGTGTGCCTGCCTATGGCACGTTTTCGTCACCGCTGCGTCGCTTCCCCGATCTGTTTAATTCTTATGTGGTCTTGGGGTTCTTGCAGGGCAACGAGATCCCTACATTTAATGACGTTCGATGTGAAAAAATTAACCAGACAATTGCCACAATGAAAAAGTCGCGCTCCGAATCAATGAAGGATGCCGCAGGGTATGTCGCCTATCAGGCCTTTAAAAAGACTGGCGAGTTAACACCTAACCAATTTGCGCAGGTCATTAAACGACATCCCGGAAGAACGCCTCGAATTGCCGCTGTGGCGCATATGGTGAAAAACGATAAATTGCATTTTTCCACACAGGTGTGGTCTGTGTTGATCACACACCCATTGAAATTACCTAAAGTTTTAGCGAAAGAAGTGATGGGGCTGTTTACGTCCATAAAAATGGGTAAGGCTATTCATTTTCACATTTGCCACACTTTGGGCTTTCACCACCCAGACATTGACTCCGAAGACTTTGATGAGGAGGCGTTCCTTGCATTATTCAGTGATGCTGTCGGCATTCCCATAAAAAAGGAAAATCAAGAAAAAAAGAGTGGGGATGGGGCGAGTGAGGGTAGTGATAAGTCTAAGTTGGGGGTGGTTATGAAAGATGTTGAACAACATGCGTCTAACAACAATTTTGTGCCTGGAGTGAATTATAAGGGAGAGGTGTACGAAATATGTCAAAAGGCAGGTTTAACACCACCTAAAGTGAGCTTCGCCAATAAAGGCGCAGACCATTTCCCTGTTTGGGAGGCGACTCTCCTGTATAGTTGGGCGGGAGTAAATGGAAGTATTGTTGATTCAGATGTGGTGAAAAAGACCGCTGAGGCGAAAGTGTTCTGCTCTTTGAAGGCTATTATGGCCAGCCGTGCTCTACAAGATGTGGTTTCACCTAATGGCAACAAACACAGCTCATCGTCATCTAACGTAAACCCCAAATCTGCTCTGTTTGAGTGGTGTCAGGCACATAAAGTTCCTGTTCCTGATTTTGTGTGGGGGAATGGCAGTAGCCAAAATTTCTCTGTCACAGCCTCATTGGTGTATAAAGAAAAGACGTATGACGCATCCGGTAAGGGGCGCACCAAGAAAGCCGCAGAACGTGATGCTTGTTTAGTATTGCTTAATAAGTTGGGGCAGCATGTTGATACAAAAGGCGATGATGCATCCGAGCTCCCATCGACAAACTTCTGCGTGCCAGAGATTGCCACGAACGCAAAAGCAACGCTGCATGAAATGAAGTCAAAGAACCTTCTTAGCGAGTTGTATTTTACAATGAAACAAACCTCTAAAGGATTTGAGAGCACTTGTGTGTGTGTAATCATGGGTGATCGCCTTGAGATTGGCGGCCCAGCTCGACCCAGCAAGAAAGCTGCTGAGCAGGCCGCTTCAGAAATGACTTATCACACCATAAAAGGCACTTATGATAACCGAGGGTGAACGTAGATAGCGAGGCGATTCGTGGAAGAAAGTTATTCCGTTTCGCCTCTCGTCCACACAGTGTTATATTGACTCAGTAAAAAGTCCTGATTTACCTCTTCCTTTTATTCTCTTTCGATGTTATTGTTAACGCTGTGCTTCAGAGTGCATTCCGCCTCCACCGCGTGCGCGGGGAAACCTTTTTGAGGATCTGAGTTTTACCAAAGTAACATCGTAATGCACACAATACACTGTTTAGCAGTGAGATGTTTGCATAAAAATGAACCTTACCGTTATCCGGTAGGCGTGTCATTTTGTAATGGAGGCGCATTTCTCGCGTAAGCGAGCTGACACGTCTATATAAAGGATAATATACATGCAACCTTATCATGTACCTTCTATTATTGCGCTCAAAAAACGCGTAAAACAGTTCCACAACGAACTAAAAACACACTCGACAGAAAGCGTAAGTTTAGGCTGGAGTCGAGACTTCACTGCAAGAATGCTGCATTGGGATGATTGGAATGCGCTGTATAAAGCGCATGATAAACCGTTAAGCGAAGATGGCCACCGATACAAACTCTTTTCACGGCGATTCGTACACACGTATGCCGAGATTAAGGATTTACAGGCCGCTTCTCGCAATGTGCTTCGTGAGGAGATGCCGTCTCTTTCCTATATGGCAATAGACGCCTGCATTAAAAAACTGTGGTACCTCAGAGAAACGCCTTTGCAATTGCCTGCAAACAACAAAGTTTCAGCCGGCGATATCCCGGATGAATACTGGCTTGATAACACTTACATCAACTCAGAAAGCGAAGGACTTTACCTTAACTTTATCTGTGAGGTTATTGCTCCGGTTGTTGCAAGAAATGGAGGCGTGCTTGTTTGTAACGAAAATGATTACCAGGATTACTACCGTGCACTTTCTTTACATGCAGAGACAATCCATGTACTCGATATGGCAGTGCAACCATTGGAGGACTTAGGTGCCAAAGCCCAACCTCTTCAGATTGTTTTTGATGAAGGTGATGGTTTCTGGGCAGAGTTTCGTCACGTGTGGTTTGCCGCTCTTGATAATGCCCATATTGATGGCAGCCAAATCAACCTCGACTACATCGCGAGAGCCATTACAGTCTATTATAAGATGACTTTAGGTGATTCGGTATCGCTTGACTCACTGTATCAGTCAATCAGGAGCAATCGGGATTTTGGCAAACTGCCTGAATTGCTTCAAGGTGAGCTGAGTGAGTCAGAACGCGAGTTGTTGACTGAGCTTGACCGAATTGTGGATGACACTGCACTGCTATCTATCGGGCATAAAATAAGAAATGCTCTCAATGCGATAATGGATTGGTGTGGCGAGAGAGGAAAAGCTGATCAGGTTACCGTTGATGCACTGCGTGAGATGAAAACGCCGATCATCATCGTGGCACCAGATCCGATGTATAACTCAAGCTCCAATGGTTATATCGCGGGCATCATCGACCTGATTTTCGTTAAGTTGCGTAATTACGGGCATTCTATCCAACCTACAGGCAACGCTTACGACAGTCGTCCACCCAGGCTTTTGGCGACACCTTACAATGCCCGCTTTGCGCCGCGCGGGATGGGGATAACGTGTATCAGCAACACTCCCGCAGGGTGGGGCGTGGTATCAGGGGGTCACCCTGATGTCAATCGTTGGAATCGAGGCGTTAACGAAACGTGCGTGGCTACTTATATTGCCAATGTGGGTAATCACTTTGACATTGATGAAGTACCCCGACGGTTTTTCCGACGTCCACGTAAATCTATGACGTGGTATTCACACCGTCACCCTTTAGATCCCGAAAAGATGAACGCTAGCTTCTTTCCTGAAGATAAAAGGAAGGCGGGGTTTTACGCGATATCCGTAACGGTGTAAATGGTTTTGAGGCCGGAGAGTCGGCCTCATTACGCTGTTTATTTATGTTGAAAAAAGGGCGTTCTTGTGGTAAATTTAAGATAGATTTTAGATATAAGGTTAGATAAGTTATGACTCCACTAACAGGCTCTGTTGCAGCCACGGTTACTTCTCATGGGCTTAATGCACTCCTTGTTTTTCTTGTCTTTGCTGCGCTTGCACTGCCGTTAGCGATGACCCGTGATCGTCTGCTTGGTGAGAGGCGTCGCGCAGCAGCACGAAAACTAACCGCAGGAGAGATGGGTGACTCGCTAGCTCACACCACGCAAACGCTGTATGGTCTACAGGGAGTAGTAAGTGGAGATGCTTTCTACACGCAATGCCCCTTGTCGTCACTTTCCATTGTTATTGACCGGAATACGCATCAGGACCAATTTGGTCGATGCTATTTGTCGATGGATCCGACAGCCCAATGCGGGAAATAACAGGAGGTGATCATGGCAAACGTTAAATCAGACATCGATGTCAATGCATTCCCGCCGGTGGATGAGGTGTGCTCCAATAGCGATGTTGTTGCCGCAGCGCAAAAAAATGGGTATGAAGAATTCCCATGGTCGGATATGGGGTTAATCGCTGCGATACATTGTAGACATACCTCACAAAACCAATAAACCAATAAAACTAAACTTTGCCTCTGACAAACGTCAAATATGGCCTTAAATTTAGCAGTGCTCTATCTTAATGTAATTTACGTTTTACAACTATTCGCCTAATTGCGGTATAGAAGAAGACAGCAAAGAATAAAGCAAGACTAAATGACAATACTGTTAATGACCATGAGTAAGGACCAAATGAGCAATTTCCATATCTACACATTACCTCAGTAGGCTCCGATGTGGCTAGCAACCAGACAGAAATTAAAATAAAAGCAATAACGAAAAAGCTCCCAACTGAGCTTAAATAAAAGAGATTCACTTCTTTGTCTTGGTGAAAATTATCTTTGGTTTTATCAGTCAATATTTTCCAAGATAAATATATAAAAAAAATAGCTCCCGCGAGGCAAGTTAATGTGATCAGATAGTTAACGGTGATGTTTAGTTCCATATTAATAACCATTGCATTCTACGGTAAGAGAACCGTCATCCCCACTTCTTAGAGAAAAACGTGTACGCACCTCACATTATCAATCTTAAAAGCATTGATAATGTAACGCTTGCCAGTCAAAAAAGGAGGATAGATATAAGAGACATATCCAAAAGCCTGTTTTATCTTGAATGTCGCCTTGCTCAACGAAGACAGCGTCCTTTTCAACCTGCTGTGTGTTGTCTTCCATTGTGTATTTCCTCTACTATAATTCGAAACAGTGACGAAATTCAAGTTCACAAGAAAAATAAAAATGTACTATGTGACCGTTTATAAATGGGTATGTCAAATGAGCGCCGTCTTTGCATTGCTATCGTGCCAAGAAGCTTGTTTTACTCATCCGCGAATGGGAAGCGACTCAGTCCGCTCGTGACGGTGAGATCTGAGTGCTCATGACGTTGCTGTCACATAACGCAGAGGTGTATTTTTGCTTGAGGTTGTACGCAATTACAGCGCAAGGTGGGATATTTTTTTTGACATTCTTATAAAAACTTTGTTAAGTTGCTTTGAATCGTGAGCAATTAGCTGCTCAATTAATAACAGCGAAACAAAAAAGGATAATTATGGCCTGGTTTTACGGTAAGCCGATGAACGACATGCCCTTTCAGCATAATGCGATGCCCCTGGAATTTTTTGCCAGTCGGTGTGATTTTCGAGAAGGCGTTTACGTGGTTGTCCCAAGCGACATCGACATTAAGCCAGAGACCTTAATTAAAGCGACGGCTCAAGTGATGGGATACCACGCCACCAACATCCACAGAGAGCTAAATGGTTTTCAGGGATATGGCGCCATTCACTACACATTGATCTCACCGGAAGAGGCGGAGCCGATTAAACAAAAACTCGGGTTGTGCGGGTAGCGTTTGTCGGATGTTATCCTAGATGGTCGATTTGGCCTCGTCATTTTAAGCTAACTCATCTCTTAAGGTGAGAGTCAACATGCTGTTTATGTGATATAATGGAAAGCGATGCCAAGTGATATGGGGTAACCTAATATCATCAATAAAAATACACAGCTTTGATCACGAGGACTGCTATGTTAGCTAAATCACCAGAGGAATTAAAGGATGTAGTTCATATTATTTCAGATTTAGAAATGCGCTATGATATGGCACTAAACTCTTATATTGAGCTGCTTTCTTGCTCTTATAGACAACTGCTAGAAACTGAAAGGCAGGGGTGGCCGGAAGGGTTTGACAACATTTCATTCAACGAAAAGCTGTGGCAGTTTCTTAGTTCTGCCCGTTCAATCACAGAAAAAGCAGAACTGACGGAGAAAAAACGTAAAAGTCATGAACCTTTGGTGGTGCTAAGCGAAAATTCAAGAGTAAAGGGTGCTTCTATCCTAGTTGAGTCTGTATATGAATACGTGAGCGAGCAGCGAGTAAAAAATCATGCTTACGAATTAATGCAAGTTATCAGGAATATTATGACTCACTCTGGTTTGTTTCAAAACGCCATTTCCTACACCTACATCTCTGATAAAAAATTAAGAGAGGCGTCTATTCAGTTTGACCTCCATGAGATAATAAGAAAGTGTAAGGGAACGCATAAAGAAGAAGAAAATATTATAGCTGTCACAAATGCCTTGTGCAGCTTTTTCAACGAATATGACGTGCCGATTCTAGCAGGGCTTTATGTGGAGTCAATATCTCATATTATGTCTATTGTCAGGATGCACACTATTCCAATGTGTGAAGACATAGCCTGTAGGCTTGATGGTATTCGCAAACAAGTCGGCCCCCTTGATGATATACCTGCTGACGATTTGTATTTTTTAAAATCCGAGAATGGTCCGCTAGGTATCATAGAGCATTGCGAGAGTCTTCTTGATGAAATTCAAAGGTTAAGAACAAAAAACATCCGCCCTCCAATAAACAGGAGTAGCTTCTCTTTTGATTGCACCTAAGACTTTAGCAAGCCAGCCCATTTTTGGTTAATTTTTCAACGTAAATGTCATAGGTGTTGATTTGCATTCACATGATCCAACTCTCATTCGTAATGCGATTTGACGAACTAAGTTGGCCTTGTGGAATAAGAAAGTTGATTTTAATTTCATATTGATATATTCTTGTTCCATATTGAATAACGGCTCTTGGTCATACATACTCGGTTATTCAAAGGCGGTAACAATATCGATTCTTTTGAGTGCAAAGTGACCCATCACAAAGACACAGTTTATGTTATACCTGTAGACAAAGTTGAGATATTCAATGTTGAAGATTTTTGTGACATTGCCAACGTAACCATTGTATGTGAAAAGTTTGGATTTTTGGAGCGCCATGCCCATCAAGAGATACATAGGTTCCTTTCCAGTAATGGCATTTTATAGTTTACTTATTGTGGCGGTCGCTCCATGAAAAAAATATATGACACAAATCAAGCCATCTCAGTTATAGAAGAGCATGAAGTTATATTTCTGGTTAGAACCATTCCTTCAGGGTTAAGGTTTTACCCCATTTTCAACGGTCCTGAAGTTTATCTAAACATAAGTTCAAGTGTCTTAGAGGAGATTTACCAATCTGACATCCTTATAAAAGATAAGTTCTTTTTCGAGGCAGATGACAGCGAATTTGCTCTTTCTCACAAAAAAGTTCTGTGTACAAACAGCACTTTCAATCTCCACCGAGCCCTTAAGGAATCCATTAATGTTGCGCGAGAAAAGTCCTTAAATGCCTTCGAAAAACAATCGGTTTTCTTTTCATTAGTTCTTGATGACACATATGTAGTTTCGTTTGTTGATGAATATGGAGAAAACGAGATGCGGCTTGTCGAATCAACTGATGAGGTCCATGGCTACTTATCTGGCGAACTCCCCCTCACCAATGACGATTCCCCTGTTAAGATTTTCTTGAACGGCAAGATTTTTCGCCCGACCACAAATCGTGCCAACAGAGCCTGAGAATCAAAGAGGGAATAAAAAAACGAAACATACGGAAGTTACTGATGGTTCAAAGCATAGCATTAAAGTTGCCTTAAAGGGAGCTTTGTGATAAAATTTTAAATAATAATTTTGAGCAAAAAGGCAAGTGGATGGCAATCGTCGACATAGATCAGAAAATAAATGAATTATTACCGTCAGGCATAGCAAGAGAGGCAACTCCCTTCGCCATTGCATTTCTCGATGTATTTAAAAAGGGCTTTAAGGGGAATGCTCGAAAGAAACTGCTCTCCGGCGTTGATAACAAAAGCACCTTCCAAAACGGCCTCCTTCTTCGCAATGCCATCCACTATAAGCCCACTACACCTGGCGATGACCTGCAATACACTCTTAATGAGTTACAAGCCGCCAAAGAAAACCTAAAAAACAAAGTCCGGTACCTGCTGACGTATGACGGGGCCATGTTGGCGGCGCGTGATGTGGTTGAAGGTGATTCCATTGTTTGCTCGTTGAGTGACCTTAAGCATGAATTCTTTTTCTTCTCCGTGCTGTATGGTGAGCCTCGTTATGTGGCCGCAGAGGAAAACAAAGCCGACCAGGATGCCGCTATTGCACTGAGCAAAGTTTACAGCGCACTAAAGGCAAGCGATCTTGCATGGGCCAACGAGCACGGGCATGACGTCAACACATTCATGACCCGCCTTCTCTTCTGCTTATTCGCCGAAGACACCGACCTGTTTGAAAACAACCTTTTCACCACCACGCTTGTGGCGCGAGGTGGAAAATATGGCGAGCATGCGCAGTCCATTATCGGTGACATATATCGCATGCTGAACACGCCGGAAAACAAACGTGACGGAGAACCAGAATGGCTATGCAAATTCCCGTATGTGAACGGTGATGTGTTTGCTCTCGACGGGATCCACATTCCAAAATTCAACATCCAGGCGTTCCATTACCTCAAAGAAGCCGGAGAAGCCATAGACTGGAAAGAGGTGCACCCGGACATTTTGGGTTCTGCCATCCAGAAGATCACCGACCCTTCCGAGCGACACAGCCTTGGCATGCACTACACCAGCGTTACCAATATCGACAAGCTGCTTGGTCCATTATTTATTGATGAACTGCGTGAAGCGCGTGTTAAGGCGAATGCCAGTGGTATCCGCCGCGTTGGCAATCTGCAAAAATTGCTGGGGCGCATTGGGCAAATCAAGGTGTTTGATCCTGCGTGTGGTAGCGGTAACTTCTTGGTTATCGCCTACAAGCGCTTGCGTGAACTGGAAATCCAACTGTTGAATGACTTGCAGGATGCCGGCGTGCAACAGGTCGATCTGTTCTCTCAGATCACATTGGAAAACTTTTACGGCATTGAATACGCCGACTTCGCGGCGGAAACTGCCAAGGTATCACTTCGCATTGCTGAACAGCAGATGGATGCTGTGTACGGAGAGCAGTTCAATAAACCTGCGTCAATCTTGCCATTACGTGCTGCACCAAACATTCATACAGGTAGTGCACTGTCTGTTCCATGGGGAGAGGTGTGCCCCGCAGCGAGTGACATGGAGGTGTATATTTGCGGCAACCCGCCCTATCTTGGGTTTAGCCGAAGAAATAAAGAGCAACAGCTCGAACACGATGCAACTCTATCTTCACTAAAAGGCATACCTGTAAAACAGCTTGATTATGTCTGCTGCTGGTTCAAGCTGGCATCCGATTTCTTCAAAAGCAGAGAGAAAGGTGGCTATGCTTTTGTTTCAACAAACTCGATCTCACAGGGTATTCATGCATCAAGGCTTTGGCCAAATATTTTAACAGGTGGTTTAAAAATAACCTTCGCCTACCCATCTTTTAAATGGAGCAATCTTGCTGGCAAGAATGCGGGCGTCATCTGTGTAATAATAGGTGTTTCTAAATTTGGACAGCCGAGAATTTTTTCAAATGGAGTTCAAATTGCTGAAAACATAAACCCATACCTTGTCGACTCAAAATCCAGTTCTGTTGAAACTTCAAGCACACCAATTTCGGATTTGCCCAAAATGCTGCTAGGTAATTTTCCAAAAGATGGTGGAGGTTTACTTATGGAACAGAGTGAAAAGGATAAAATATTACAAGGTTATCCGGGAGCATCGTCCTTCATCAGACCTTATGTTGGCCCTCAAGAAATGCTTAAAGGAATAGTGCGATATTGTCTTTGGATCGCAGACTCAACGTATGAACAAGCAATACAACACAAACCAATACTAGAAAGGCTTAATTTTGTTAGGGATTATCGGTTGAAAAGCACTAAAAAATCAACACGAAAGTCGGCTGATAAACCTTATCTCTTTGATGAACTCCGACATACCGAAACAAAGTCTATGATCCTGATCCCAAGATCATCATCAGGAGAAAGGCATTTCTTGCCTGTGAGTATCTGCTCTCAAAATGAAATAGCTGGCGACGTATTCATGATTCTTGATTCAGAGTTGGAACACTTCGCAATACTATCGTCTACAATGCATAGGTGCTGGTTGAAATCAGTTTCAGGTAAGCTTGGTGATGGGTATCGTTACTCGAATACGCTGGTATGGAATACTTTCCCGATGCCTGAATTAAGCGACGACGACAAAGAAGCCCTCAACAAAACCGCGCAGAAGATCCTGAACGCACGCCATTACCATCCAGACTTGACGTTGGGTGACATGTACAACCCAGGCAATATGGGCCCGCAGTTGCTGGCGGCGCACAAAGAAAATGACCGGGTGCTGGAAAAGATTTTCCGCGATAAGCCATTCAAAAATGACGAAGACCGCCTGGCGCACTTGTTTGAACGCTATGCTGAAATGGTCGATAAGGAATACTGCGGTGATTAATGAGCTAATGTCAGCTTCTATTGAGTGCGGAACAAGGCCAAACCTTGCCGCCCTTGTTGAGGAATTTAATCTCACGATAGAACCATGTTCGCTTGTGGGTGAAATTTGCACACCTTATATTAATGGTCCTTCTGAAGAACAAAAGAAAACGATAAGGCATTTGGATAATGGGCTGGCTAATGTAAACATTCGACGCGATACTATGAGTCATTTCATCAAATCGCACATAGCCACCCTTACCCAACACAAAAAGCTTAAAGAGGGAGATACGTCTGTTTCCAAAGCCTTGTCGGAACTCATCTCCATCGGATATTTATCCCAAATCTTTCCTGAAGTACTTCCATTTAAAGAACGCAAAAGAAAGAAAACTCCCGATTTCTCGGTTGAAAATGAAAACTATACGCTTTTCATTGAATCCTATAGACCCACCGAAAGTCAGAAAAACAGAGAGCGCGTGGAAGACGAAATTAACACCCATATTGCAAGTAGAGAATCCTGCGTAAAAGTAGCCACATCCTTTTCGCATCCTACTACGAATCGGGTTAAGGGTGGGTTTTACGCAAACAAAGTTATCGATCGAATACTCAATGCAAAAAGGGACGGCTCTCAGCTCGATGACGCTCATCCAAACATTCTATGGTTAGACCTTTATACTGGTTTAGGTCTGCGTCCTGAGGACACCAGACCTTATCTAACAGGGACCATTAACGGTTATCAAACTTTCGGCTGTTTTGGTGTTTGGCACGCATTTTACGGTAATACTCATTCAAGGCTACCTCATGCTAATTATGACACGAGATTTCCTTACGAAAACAGCTCATACTTGCAGCGCAAAAATGGAATGTTCAGAGACGTTCCCAAATTATCTTGCGCAATTATTCTCACCGACAGCGGCATAGTTGTTTTTGAAAATCCTTGGGCAAAAAATCCTCTCACGGACTCAATAAAATCACAATTTAAAAATGTATTTGGGTTCAGACCTGAATTTTCTTTTTTTAGCCCTACGGGTCCATACCAAGAGCAACTTGTAGAACAAGAACTGTCAAAAATTAACTGGCTAACATCCACTACAGACAAGGAGTGATCATGACCACAGCAATGCAAAGTTACGATATCCAACACGATGTTAAATCGCAAAATGTCGACAAGTTGGGTATGCGCGTTATGCAGGCTCGTGTCTGGGCAAAGCGCAACAGCAAGAACCTGCTGATCAAATCACCTCCCGCATCCGGTAAATCCCGCGCATTGATGTACATTGCGCTGGATAAGATGATGAACCAGGGTGTAAAGAAAACCATTGTGGCGGTTCCGGAAAAAAGCATCGGCGGCTCATTCAAATCAACAGAACTGACCGCGTCCGGGTTTATGTTTGATTGGCATGTTGAAGAACGCAACAATTTGGTGTCCGACGATGCCGAACGCGACGAAGCCAGCAAAGTAAAGGCGCTACTCCGTTTTATTAAAAGTGACGAAGAAGGTGCATTGGTCTGCACACACTCTACCTTACGTGAAGCCTTCAAACACGTTGAGCCTGAAGCCTTTGAGGACTGTTTGGTCGCGGTCGATGAATTCCACCACTTATCTGTATCCGGCGATAATCGTCTGGGTAATGTGGTCACCGAACTTCTGAATAACCAACGCACGCACGTTCTTGGCATGACCGGTTCGTACTTCCGAGGCGACACCAATGCGGTTCTTCGCCCAGAGCACGAATCGCGCTTTACCGTAGTGACGTTTACGTATTATGAACAGTTGCAGGGGTACTCCTACCTAAAGAAAATCAACATTGGCCATCACTTCTATTCGGTGGTTAAGGGGGAGGGGGAAGTGGCACCTTACATTGCCGGCATCAAAGAGCTATACAAGCCAGGCAGAAAAACCATCATTCACATTCCTCAACCGAACAGTAAAGAATCGGTGGACAAGTACGCTGAGTACGACGCAATTACAGACATTATTGGTGATTTCATTGGCACCGACCCTGTGAACGGGCTGTCTTTATTTAGTTGCCACGAGACAGGCAAAACTGTGCGGGTGGCCAACTTCGTTAATGAAGAAAAAGAGCGTCAAATCACACTGAATGCCATGCGCCATGGATGCGTACTTGAACAGGTCGATATTGTTATTGCAGTAAAAATGGCCATGGAAGGGTTTGATTGGCCTGCCGCTGAATACGCCATTACCGTCGGGGCGCGCAGCTCACTGACGCAAATAGTCCAAATTATAGGCCGGGTGACTCGTGATTTCCCTGGGAAAGAAGAAGCCACCTTCGTAAACCTCATCCAAGAACCGCTGGCTGATCAGGAATTGGTCGAAGATGCGGTTAACGACATCCTCAAAGCTATTTCAGCTAGCCTGTTAATGGAACAGGTGATAACGCCTAAGTTTGACTTTAAAAGCAGATCTGGTGGTTCTGGAAAGTCAGAATCTGGCTCATCCCTCTTTACCATTGAGGGATTTAACCCGCCAAGTAGCGTCAAGGTGAAAGAGATCCTAGAGAGAGATCGCCAAGCACTAATTATCGACACTATTAACACCGTGAATGGTAACACAGGTTTGACAGGAGAGGCGGCTAATATTCTTGCGGATGAACAGGCCGGTGCCGATTACATCCAAAATGCGATCATCCCTAAAGTAATTTCCACTAAATACGGTGAAGATGAACTGAGCGAGGAAGAAGAGGCCGAGCTGCGTCAGCAACTTATGCTTGATCTTAACATGCCAGCTATTATCAAACACACCAAGCGTAAGCCAAAGGAAAATGACGGTGTTGATGGTGGGGGCAAGAAGAAAAAGCCAGTATCTCGCAGCATTGTAGAAGCGGCTAAAAAACTAGACGTCGGAGACTTGTCGCTGGATATGGTCGCCAAGGTGAATCCATTTGTCGGCGCCTATGAAGTCCTGGCGCACGCTATAACACCAGATATGCTAGCGCTGGTGCGCAACCACATTCGTGTTCACCGGCGCGGCATGACGGTCGAAGAGGCGGCAGAGTTCTATCCATCCATTAAACGCTTCAAGGCGGAAAATGGACGCCTGCCTGACATAAACAGCGGCAGTGATCAGGAAAGGCAACTTGCAGAGGCCCTCGCTTTGCTACAGGCTGCCCGTGCACGACAAAAACAGCAGGAGCAATAATATGGCCCGCGTCACTGACAAGCTGAATAATATTTTCAACGATGAAGATGCTGATGACATTCTTGGGTCGGTGAAAACCTCAACAAAAGCTAAACGATCCCCTAATACGCAAATTGAAAAAAACTTTGCAGATGTAGTGGCCTTCTTTGAGACGCATGGGCGCTTGCCCAACGAAGACAGCGACGATGGCGCTGAAGCCGGATTGTGGGCCAAGTTTGACGGGATCCGTATTCGTGATGACCTACGTGCTCAAGTGGCGCACATGGACACGTATGGTTTACTCGACATGAATGTAGGTGAAGATTACCATCATGTTTTCGAGAGTGAAATCCCTGAAGTGGACTTTAATGAAGTCGCAGGGACGACGACTCCGACATACATTGTTTCATCAGAAGCCGCGTTGGCCGAGGCACAGGCATCGTATGAAAACAAACTTCGCGTCATTGATGAAGAATGTGAAATCCGTATCCTAAATTTACAACAGGAAGCAATAAAGCCGCTCCGCGAGTCGCTTTCTAAAATCACCCATGGCATGTCCGTTGAGGTATTTAATCTCGAAGGGGCTGAAGATACAGGGAATGATGTGGTTAAACGGTTGGGCACCACTGCCGACGCATTGGTTGAAACCGCTGCCAAGCTGCAATCACTGGCTGAAAAAATGGGTGCAACTATCGACCATATCGAAAAAGAAGTCGCCGGGCACCGTGTCAATGCACAACTTAACAAAGATGACGTGGCGAAGCCTATTCTGATTGAGAAAAATTACCCTGACGAGCCTCAGCCTGAAAACAACGTTCATCAAGACGAGTCAGGCGAGAAAATGTCATTGGACGACATTCTTGCCGATGACGACTTCGACGACCTGCTTGATGGTGAACATAACGGCGATAGCGATAGTATTCTGGGGGGCCGCCGCGCCATTGAAGCGCATGAACGTGAGAACGTGGATCAAACCAATCGAGAGCCCTGCCCTTCATTCGAAAGCTATCGAGAGCGCTTTGAGCAATATAAAAAAGCCATGGAAGAGGGTAAGTTGGTGGTATCTGGCAATCGAAACGAATCCCTTGAGTCAGGTGACCTGTTTCTATGGGATGGGCTTATCGCGTTGTTGAGCGGCGAGTCCATAAAAGGTGATGTTAAGGAACATTCCGGAAAACGCCTGCACGTGGTTTTCAGCAATGGAACCGAAGCATGGTTGCGAGAAGGTAGTATTAAACGCTCTATGTACGCTTACACTGACCGCGGCAACAAGGTAGTTTGCAAGCGTCTCGTTCCGGTTTATAAAGACCTGTTTACAACTGATGATTCAGATTCGGCAGACACAAACTCCATCACGGGTTACATCTATGTTGCTCGCACGCTCTCAAAAGAACCAAGTTTAGCAAAAATACGAAAAAGTGCGGTGAAGATTGGGGTGACCAAAAACCCCGTTGCCGTGCGTGTGGCAAACGCAGAGAAAGATCCTACGTTCCTGTTTGCTCCGGTCGATATCGTAAATACATTCACACTACATAACCTAAACCCGAGAAAAGTCGAAGAAACGCTTCATGCTTTCTTTGGTGAGGTGAGATTGAAGATAAAAACTAAGGATCGTTTCGGAAACGATGTGTCAGCCAATGAGTGGTTTCTAGTCTCACCGAAAACAGTGAATCAATCTGTTGAAAAGCTCATCAATGATACATTGTCGTCAAGCAAGTTCGATAAGGTCAGCGGGCAGATTTTGTGAGGCGGGAATAAAAGTGATTTTGTACAAATACTTTAAGTATGAGGATGGGTTGGCGGCTTTTGATTCTCGTAAGTGCGTTTTCACAAAGCCAGCTCATTTTAATGACCCTTTTGAACTTAATTACTTAAAGAAAACCCTATCCAGTTTCGATAGCCATCATTATTACAGCAGTAAGTGGCTAGACTCCATCATAAACAACTCAGCTATAACTTGTTTTACAAAACAGCCCTTAAATCCACTAATGTGGTCGCACTATGCAGATTCACATTCTGGTCTTGTTATTGGATATGAAGTTGATATCCCTTTTTTTACTAGCTCTGAACACAATATTGTGACGATACATGATGGAGATGTTGTTTATAGCACCTCACAGCCTGAATTCAATCTATCTAAAGATGATGTCATGATAATGGAGAGGCTTTTCTTTGCTACCACAGGCGATATGGAGTTATATAGAATATACAGTGACGCATTAAGGATAGCTCGTAGGTTATTTTTAACCAAGTCATCTTGTTGGAGCTATGAGGAAGAGGTTCGTGTTGTCAAAGGTGTCAACAGGAACCTTAGGGAAGAAGCTGATTTTCCTGACGCTGATCGACTCAGATTGTGCAAACCTTTTGACTCTAAAATTTATTCAAATTCTACTAAGAGCATAATTTTTGAACATGAGATGCAGATAGCTGAAGTTTACTTGGGTTGCAAAGCAGATGACTTACCAAAAGAATGTCATCTAATAAATCAGAATTGCAAGTTTTTTAGAGTGGCTATTTCCGATCACGGATGGAATCTGTGTTTATCACCTCTATAAAGCCTTATAAATAGTTATTGGCCCATAATAAGTGTTATTTTTTCCTAAAAATAACACTGTGGGAATAAAAGGGCCTGACACCCCCTCAAACTTTTTGCTCGCGCTGAAGTCACTGTGCGTTCGGTCTACGCAGCAGGAGGATCAGGTTCTTGGATTTTTTGGGTGCGTGCCACAGTGGCAACGCACCTGTTACATGTTTTTATCGAAGGACCTGGGGCGACACTTGCTTTGGTCTCGTGATTTTCAGTTTAACGTTTGCGTCTCGTTGAAGACGTCAGAGTAAGCGAGGCGAGCCGCAATTGCATAGCATTCAAGCTCGCTTTTGTAATACACCATAACACTTGGTAGGTGAGTCGACAATAATGTGACAAGTCTTTCTGTGGAAGGCGCTAAAGAAGATATCTCCGTACGCTAATCTCTGTCCTGAAAAGAGCTGCTGTGGAGTTCTTTCATCCTCCCGTCAGTAATCGCTTCAGAAAGAGGTGCTCCTTGCTTTACTGCTTCAGCATCAAATATCCGCCCACTGTCAGCCAACCATGTTTTGGTGACATGTTCTTTAACTAAGTGGCGGAACTTCTCGTTGTCATGCACATGCTCAAAACGATGGTCTGTGTCCGCATCATGTACTGCTTCTGGTGTGACGCTATGATTTTGAATAAACCTGATGCTTTTGAGTTTCATTGCGTGCTCTTCCGCTGTTTGCACGCTGCTATTGCTTTGTTCTCTCTGTCGTCGAGCAACCCGGATTAAAAATTCTGCATCAGTGATTTTATCATCTATGTGAGATGGTGTTTGAGAAGCATCTGCTGAGTGCTCTCCCCAAGTGTCAATAAGGAGCAACCTGAACTCCTCATTAGTGATTTTTTTATTTAATGCGTTGGCCATAATGAGATCGAAAGCAAGACACTTTTCATCCGCTGAGAGTTTTCTGTCGGGCATAAATTTCTCTAATGGTAAGTTTTGTTTAAATTTATCACAGGCAGAAGCAAAAACCAACAGAAAAACATTGCGCGAGTATTTAAAGTCAGGTGCAATCATCAGTTGTCCGGATATTTCGAGTGTTGAGCATGGAACATAAAAATGGTATTATGTTTTTTTAACCATCTCTAACAGGTAAAGAATGGAATTTGTCGCTGCAATTTCAGATGCAATATTAAACTCTCCAAGTCATCAGGCGTTATTATTGATTTTTGCCGTGTGCTTGCTTTTCATGCCAATTGCAATAGCTCGGGATAGACTCTGTTCAGAGCGAAGATCCTTATCTCGGTACAATGAGAACAAGAGACTTGATCTTATAGATAGCCTATCTAAATGTTCGTGATGTGGAAGTGGAATCGGCCAGCCGGAAATGCAATTTTCGGCCATGTTGACTTAATTAACGAGCCCGGACATTGTTGTTAGCACCGCTTTTGCAAAATCAACAGCCTTCGATTTGGCCTGTTCAATTCCCAAAAAATATTCTGATTCGAAGCCAAGGTACTTGAGCATGTAGTATTCAGGCTCATTGTCCGATTTTTGTATCAAGATCATCTCCTGACCTGCAAAAATGGATTGTTGCATGACATCCGGATCTTCCCCCCACCATTTCTGTTGGGGCTTGTCTAGGCTCAACTTGCCGGCCTTGCTGATAAATGTCTTCATATTTTATATTTGCCTAATCGCTTGGTAAAAATAGAAATAAATTTGCCTGGCTCAGATGAATATGGTTATTTTGGCGCGCCAGGCTTAGCGGAAGCCAAAGGTGCCCATATCGCCTGATATCTTTCTTGTGTTTGCCTATCAGGATTATATGGGAATAAAAAAATTGAACTACCCGAAGTTTCCGGACAGTTCAGCGTGCAGCAATGTGTAAAAGCCTCCACGAGTAGATTAAGTAAGGCTAGTGACTGTTTTGCTTCGGGAGAGACTGCTCTCTTACTTTTATTTTGAACTGACTGGCTTTTGATGATTCATTGTTGTTAGATGGAAACTCTGTCCCTACAACATGATAGACAATACCATCTCTCCCCTTGATTAAGTCCCCAGCAGATAGCGACGCAACAAAGAAGAAATGAGTAATGTCATACCCATATCCGTCTGCCCCGACAAAATTATCACCCTCGCGGCTGAAAATAGATAACACCACTTCTCTTACTGACTCTGTCCCGGCGTTCTTTTCCGCACCCGGGTCGTGTCTCAATAGAAAAACGCTGGGCTCGTAAGTGTCACGGGCGACTACACAGGCTATGTCAGTTTCTGACGAACATCCATCCCAACGGGAAACCTTCCAATCAGCTCCAGGATTAAGCTCCAGCCTCATCCTCTCATCGTTCTTAACAATAATTTTAGGCAGCCTGTACTGTGGGCCGACAGCACTATGCTCACTAATGAATTCACCCTGATAATTTCTTGTGGACACATGCGTACCATCGAGCTTTTCTATTGTCACATTGACGCTGGACTCACCCTTGATCGTAAGTTGAACTGGCCATCCAGACAGGTTTTTGCGATTGAGCTTATGCCAGTAATTCTCCCACCCACCCATTTCACCAAAGAACTCTCTAAGATACTCGTATTGCTCCTCATAACTTGCAGTCATAATGTCGATAGTTGTCAGGCCGTCAAAGAGTACCAAGTTTACACTTTCCTCTGTAGTGAAAGGGAGCAGATCAATGGGAGCCTCATCCGTCACATTCAAATAAGCAGCCTTCTCCGCCCCAATCCCCGGAGGAAGTAAAAGCCCACCGCTAACCGTTCTTAGGTTACGGAAATACAAATCATAGAAGTCCGGCATGCCTATGTTACCATACTCAATTTGCTGTTTCGCGGCCAGGTAAGCCGCGGTCCCCGACATCGAGATTGTTATTGAACCGCGGGAAAAGCTATCTTTGCTAACAAGCATTTTCATCACGTTACTCGGGTGGCGGGGCTGCGAGCTGGCATACCCACCAATCACACTAACCATCACGTACGCCTCATCGATTTTATCAACCAGGCCTGAGGGAACCAAAAACTCCCCCATGTCATTTGCTCGAATCGAATAGAGCACCTCTCCTGCCTTTGGAGATGAGATTTCTACGACAGCGTCTGATACAATGGGATTTCTTACAAAATGCTTCACAAGCTTGCTTGATGAGGGGCAATCTATGCACTTACATACAGTCTTAGCGAATGAAGCTGAAGATAGGGAGGCCAGCAATGCGAATACTAGAGCTAGCACTGTCTTTACTCTCATTGAAATGTGATCCCTTTTCTTTTATCCGCTTAACCATCGATAATGATAGTGAACAGCTCAAAGAAAAGCAATCAATGAGAGATAATGGAGATAGCTAACGCCTTGGCAGTTACACTCTTAAATACATGAAAAACAGTTCAGTTGACAGGCAGGTTTTATTTTTGGCTCATTGCAGACTTTAAAGCAACAACGGCCTCTTGCGCGTTTTCCAATTCGACCCATACGACGTCAGATCCGGTCAGTTCGTTTTCATTTTGGACATGAGCTAACGACTCTGCGCATGCCTCAATTACCGATGAAAACCCTCTATAAACAGCGGCCTTAATTGCATCTTCAACTGACTCGTCCAGCCCAGCCTCTCTTAACTCGCGGAACAATTCACATTGGGCAGCGAGCACATATCCTTCGACTTCATCAGCGGGTAATTTTTTGTGTAAACTTATTTTTTTCCATTTCTTAAGCAGACATGACAATGTTCTACTTCGCTTGAAATTAAACTGCCGTGCTCAACATGATCAAGTTGACACTCGGGGCAATGGAATTCGTATTTTTTGATTTTATTCATTGTCTATCCAATTCATTCTTAGCTGCTGTCTAATTTTTGTGATAATGACACACACACCTCCCTTAATCAATGATTATTGTGTGGTTAAGCGTCTCTTTAATATGGTTTTTGATATAGATCTTTAATGCCTCAGGGCCGCGTGGGAATAAAATCGACTAAACCAGATAGAGTTGGATCTTTTGTCACACCAGGCTTAGCGATTACTTATCTTGCCCTGAGCGATCGGTGAAATCTTTATGTTAGCCGAGCAAGATTATACATTATGCTTTCTGAAGGTTCGACAACCGACAGTGACACCTTTTAAAGTTGACCACCCAATCAGTATGGCAATTACACCAAAGAATAAACCCAGAGGATCCAAAGGGACCTGCAAGAGCTCAGTGTTGGATGGAGTTTCAGCGTATGCTACTGAATGACTAATGATTGATGTAAAGAAACTTAGCCAAAACATGGAGCCGATGACGATCAGTGTAATGCACAAAAATCTAATTGTAACAACCTCTGTTCTTTCCACAACGTACCACTCCGACAACTCATAATTAATTTGTTTTATTGCAACATATTTAGCGTTGACTTTCAACTTCTACGATACAAAAAACGCCGCTTGCAACAAACGCTCTTCACCCATGTCAGTTGATGCATTTGCTTCCAGGGCCATGACAAAAGAAATTATACCCTCAGACATTGCAATGTAGTGCTTGAGACAAAGCCTTACTCATACTATGTGTATACGTCATCTGGTGCTTTGCGGTAGCTGAAGCGGACCATAAATATCTCACATTCGTCAACTTCGTTCATGCCGGTTAAGCGCAGTGATATCGGTGGCAGGCCAACTCTATACAACGAACAGGCTCTTATGCCTGGCTTATACGTTATTCAGCATAAAGACCTTTCAGGTAATTGGGTTGACTACCGATTAACCCTGTCCCTGTTGTCGTTAAAGGCGGTTTTGTGAGCGGCAGTGGTGTAATTTTGGAGTGCATGATTTAACAGTCGACACAAGCTTTCGAAGTATAAATGGGCGTTCAGGCAATTAGGTAAGCTTGAGTCGTGAAAAGCGCCTTGTCTCCACGACGAGGCGCTTTCTGTTGAATGAGACAAGTCAGATATTAGATGGATTGATGATGTGGTACAGTTTAAATACGCTGACGCACGTACGTTTCTTCCGCAATAAACTGCTCATCAACCCTTGCTTGAAACACTGCCGCCAAAGAATCACTTTCCTTATCGGCGACAGGAAGTCCTTTCTTCAAATATTCATATTCATTGAGCGAAAGACCTTTTAGAGCTTCAAACAATCTATTGTGAGCTATTTTGCTCGCATAGAGATACCTGAGATTAAAAAACATTAACAGCATCCCACCAGATAACAATATAGCTCCGATTGCGATCATGGTTGAAAAAACAAAAGAATCCTCTCTAAGATATGCAAAACCAATAATTAAAAAGGACAACAGGAATACCCTTCTTACCATCAACATAATGCTGTGCACAGTGCTCATTTCTTTTATGAAATAATATTCCTTTAACTTCATTAACGTTGCCCTACCTTTGTTTTTTATTTGTTTTATTACACCATGTTTTCTTTTTTAATTCAATATTTAAGATGTGGTAATGAAATTAGACTTGCTCTAAACCCCTAACCGTTAGCATTGAGGATTATAGGACTAGACTTCTACTATCTGGCGGAGCGTTGAAATTCACCGAGCGGATTTAACACACAGATGAAAACACACCTTTTAATTGCAGATGGATTAATGATGTGGAAATAGAAATGTCATTGCTAACACTAGCGCTTTTGGTACAGCGGTACCGATAATGATGGGTATGCCCATGTAGGCTACTTCGGGTCGACGGGTTTCATTAATGTTGCGATATGGGAATAAAATTCGCTTGGCGAATCGCTAAACACATGCACGCTTGCCATATACACCATTGGCAGCTTATCGATAATGCTTCGTTCGCACTTTAATTGTTTCGATTTATTTATCAGGGCATAATAGCGATATAGAATGCCATTATGCCACATGTTTAAACCCTACAAAAAAGAAGCGGACACCTCTTCTTTAATGTTGAAACGACTAGCAATCTCCAGCGCTGTTTTATTTCTGCTTTCTGGGCCTTTCCCTGGTATGCGGTATTCGCTGATATGATGATTAACACTCCAAGGTTCAGATCTCTTCCATCTTCCAACAGTGAAGGAAATAACAACAAAAGCATGTTTGCTCTTGTTATATGAAATTATGACGGAACTATATTCCTCTCGCCTTTCGTAGATGTGGTGGCGAAGCATGGATAGTCCATTTTTAAGGTTTGTGGCGATACTTGACCACTGATCAAAGACAACGGATTGATCAACACTCTCCACAAAAACGAACGCAAGATGGTCTTCTTTGTATCGCTCTATCGCATCTGCAACCCCAGCGTGCACTTGTTTTCTTTTCTTTTCCAAAAATTCACCCAACAAAACGCTCTCCTCAAGTGTTCATAATTTAACCATGTTCTTATATTATTACCATAATAAAAACCATAGTGAAACTTTATTTTAAGTTGGTATTGATTATGTTTTCGTTCCACAGGATTACATGGGAATAGATTTCGAATTTTAGGAAAAGCTACTCCTGTATAAAGATGGCACCTTTACCACAAGGCAACTTGTTTCCATCTGCATCAAAAACATACTCTGGAACAGGTCGATCTGAGTGGACAGATGTTCCTGTCATAGTTTTTCCATCAGAGCAGGTGATCATTCCAACATAAGTCGACTTTGAATCATTGTACTTATCAATCATCCACCCTATTGTTTGTGGCGCTGCTGCAATGACAGTCATTGCAACAAAAAGCAATGCATTTGTTTTATTTGCACTCATACTAAATCCCGAAATTTGTTCTGATTGCATTACAACATATTTGATATATTTCTTCAATACCGATGATATCGTAATAGCGACGCCACCTTTGAGGCTGTGTTTATATGTGCACATTTAGATGTAAAGATGCGTTTTGTGCATATATAAGCACATCTCATTGATTCTTTGTTTTCAAATGTGAGAATAAAAATCGGGTGACAAAATTACCGCCATCCTTTAATATACCACCACGTCTCGGGACCGGGCGAAACAACCTACCTAAGCGACAGGGGGAAGAATGCATAAATCGCTTGTTGATATTGCAAAAATGATGACACCAAGACCTTATTGGGGATCATCATATATGTTAAGTGATGAAGACGCTAAAATCTGGATGGACAGGATGCAAAACGGGGGTGTTCACTTCTCTGAGTTAACCCTTACAATACCAGTACACAAAAAACACAAAATCGGTGCTCGCTGGTGTGGTCGGGGAAAGGCTGGAGAAGACCGGTTAGAAATATTGAACACTCTCTCCCATCATTACCCTGATAAAGGCTACGAGGTCATACGAGACGAACAGCTTCATTATATTATCTCACAAGACGACGAAGAGATCATCTTCTCCAGCAACGTCGACAATGAAAGAGTAAACCTTATTATAGACCATCACAACACCAGGCGTTTCGGGTGGGCATCCATTCATGATGAGGACGTTCACATAAGCATTGTTGAGCTAACCATTGAACAGTTTGAGAAAGAAAAGCGCTTGCGGTGCGAAGAGAAAGAGCGTATATCAAAGATGGCTTTCGACGTGGTGGCAAAAATGCATGAAGAAAACAATTAGCAGAATGCGAATGGCATTTTTTATGATACCAATAATAACAACACACCATAATCTCATCAGGTTTTTCAATTCATGACGCAGGTGTTTCTTGCCGCACAGGTTGATATGGGAATAAACTGCCTGTTTTTGGATGAGTATGGTTCTTTTTTGACGGCAGGATGCGCTGGTGGTTAACCTAGTCCGCTCACTTCACATAGTCCCTGTGTTTGCTACACAGGATGATGTGGGAATAAACTGCCTGTTTTTGGATGAGTATGGTTCTTTTTTGACGGCAGGGTACACGGGTGGTTAACCTAATCCGATCGCTTCACATAGGCCCTATGTTTGCTACACAGGATGATATGGGAATAAGAACGACCTGCCGGCGCTTCTAGATCCATGCAGATGTTTATGGTGCATGTGCCGAGCAATGGCTGTGCTTGCTTCTCCCTGATGAATATGCCGCTTTTGTAACGCAAGGGTTGACGAGTAGGGAATCAACTCAGGCTCGTTCGGTATCGAATGTGTTTTTGCGCCACAGGAGCAACAAATGTTATTGGGTATCTGATGGATGAGTGATGTGGGAACAAAGGATGCGTTATAAAATCATTAAACCTTTTCTTTTCGTCGTGGATGATTCCACCCGGTATTAATTGCTAAAAATCCAGGGCCGAAAGGCTCTACCTCCGATTTACGGCCCGGGAGATTACGACAACAGTACTTTCGCTTCTTCAGCCGTGACATCCGCCACCTTGGTATTGTGTTTTTCCTGATAGTCCTTTACGCGCTGAATTAAGGCCTTTACGCTGTTTATCTGATCTTCTCCAGCGCCTAACTCAATACACTTCGCAAGATAGGCATCCAACGCAGCAGGCGCAGCTTTATCTTTCGCGCAGAGCAGCAGTGCGGTTTCTTCTGTGTGAACACTGCCTGTTATTTCGTTGACTGCGAGTATTTTGAACTTCTTATCAATAGCTGTCGACATTAGAGGGGTCTTCATTTGATGAAATGGTGGTGCTATTTTACCTCTTTCAGTAAAAAATTTCAACATAAACTACCTTGCCGACTTATCGTAAAGGCGGGGGCGTGTAGTTTGGGTGTCATAAGCTGCAACATATGACACCCAAGACATTACCTCCATCGAGCATACCGACTAGACTGCCTTTTCATCCTATCTATCATCTTTCTCATCTGGGGAACTGGCACAGGTTCCACATTCTTAGCAGGCACCAACTTACCATCCACATTAACCACTTGTATACGATGAAAATTGGTATTCTCATCGATGCCTGCAAATGTAACACCGTGAGCCTCGGATAATTCAATCATCACTTTTACTTTTTCTTGCGCACCAGAAAAACCATGTTCAAACAGATAGTTGGCAATGTGATTCACTGACTGCACCGGATAATGCGCCAACAAATATGCTTGCTTGTAACTGTATGCAGCGTATGTTAACGCATGCGCCTCACAAAAGAGGTGCCTACCATCACGCTCACAAAGCGAAGCGATAATGTTCGCTCCATCAATGTCTGTAATTTCTCGGGTGATGCGAAACAGGTCCATGCCGTCATTGCTATTAATTTGCTGATATGTCGCCAACACCTCTTCCGGACTAAAGCCGAGTGCGCGTTTGAGCAATTGAACCAGCTGATTCTGATAAATCATCACGCCTCGGGTGGGTGCCAAAATGGCGTCAACAATGTCGTGTCCGTATGTTAATGGTTCGCTCCGCAAATACGCGTTCATCATACCTGACTTCAGCGGCCCCGGCCGATACAGCACTAAGATATTAGAAACGGCGCGGACGCCGTCCCACTCCATCGCCGACAAATACTCCATTACCCCAGGGCTATCTGACTGAAAAACCCCCTTGGTCTTACCTTCACGATACAGCGCCTCTGTCTTGCCTGTCTCATCACGCAAGGGAACATCTTCCAGAGTGCCAAAAGGAAGTTGTTTTTCTTGCAACGTTTTTCGTAGGGTTCCCAGCGACCGAAGCCCAAGCAACTGAAAGCTCATAAGCCCCAAGTCCTCCAACTCTTCGGATGTCAATCCTACACTCCCGTCGTCACCCACAGGGCTCACTTCATAAGAAGGGATGGGCATAACGTGAAACGCGTGACCGGCACCCCTGATATGATTGACCACGTTCGCTTCATAGGCCGCCAACACTTCGCGAGGCTCAGGATAGGGCAGCGTTTTTATCCACTGCTTGAACAGTTCAACCTCGTCGCTAAACCTGACTTCAGGAAGTCGCCCACGACCGTCGAGTTCTTTTATTTTTTCTTCAAACACGTCGCGATAAGAAGTCTTCTTGATTGTAGCCCGGAGCGATCGGATCAAGGCGTGCTGATGCGTCCTTACGCTGGGGTGAACGAATTGGCCGGTTACCCTGCCAAGTTCACTGTTGAGAGCATCTTGGTCGCTTTCACGAACGATGTCAAAATGCAACATTGGGCGCTCTGTCCATCGATAAATCAGTTCGGGTTCCAGGTTCTCTGCCACCGGGTCTATCGCCGTTAACCCCAGCACGTGCAAAATCAAGGAATGCCCAGCTCGCCCTCTCAAATATATCGGATCCGTTAGGGTGCTACTGGCTTTGGAGAGCATGATTGCATCCAAAACAAAGGCGGTATGCCCGTACTCTTCCACCATTGCCAATTCGGCATCCAGACGGCTGTTATAAGTATCAACATTTTTGTTGTCTGCTTTTTTTGCCAACAGATTAAGTAGTTGCAAAGACAGGTGATCATTAACAGAAAGCCCTCCCAAACTGTTGAGGACAGTCTTCACGGAAAGAGACTCCCTTTCTTTTTGGTGCTGCTCAAAAACAGAGCGGATGGAAGGCATCTCTTCGCACTCGGCAAAAAGCGTTTCCATCATCACGGCATTATCAGGCAGTGACGTGTCGTCAGCAGACGTCAAAATCAAACCTTTGAAGCGGTCTTCGATATGGCATGTTACTTTCCTGGTGCAGGAAGAACCTTCCCCATCGCCTTCCGGTAACAAGGTAAAGGGGCTGTTTTGACTTTTCCTTAGCTTTTCAACATGAGACAGAGCCATCACTTTGTCCTCTGTCGCCGCGCAAATAGGCCGATAATAGACGCACTCCCAACCAGGGAAAGTGAGCCCATTGTAGCCGTGTGTCAATGTGTTTATAGACAGGTAAATATCCGCATTGAAAGCCTTCACAAGCTGGCGAACCTCTTCCTGCGCTAATAAAAGCCACGTCGGCTCCAAAAATAGCATGGCCCCACCTTTTGGGACAGCGAGCAGCATGTTCATTGCACGATCAATATCAGGCAATTCCGCAGGCAATTGATAAAGCCAATCACGCCCTTCTTTTGTTTTTGCGTAGATTGTTATCGGACAAGCCGTAAGTGTCGGTAAGGAGTGAGTGTTGCTCGGATTGAGGAATGTGAACACACGACCATAACGTGGTTTCAATCCATACTTTTTAGCTGCATCTTCCTGGCGCAAAACGTCAGCATGCCGCCCCGTGTTAGATAGCGGAAGGTAGTTTGAAATTTGGTTCTCACTGATCGTGCAGGCAAGGCTTTCAGGCGTATCGACACCAATATTAGGTGACATTGCAGAAAAAACCTGCAAAAGGTTTGGTTTACTCATGTTTTATCTCACTTAAACGTTTTTCGTGAAAAGCTCGGTGCCTCGGTACCTTGGACACGGAACGATTTTAATGTAACACATATCAACGAATACACAAATGATTTCTCTTTGTTTTTAAATGAAACAGTGGGGAGAGAGTTAGACTGTTACTTTTTTGTTTGAAACAAGCTCGCTTTTAGCGTCAATTGCATTCACGCACTTTTCTTGATCTTAATATTTTTATGATAAATACGGTCACTTTGTAATACAAGAGTCACCCGAAGGGATACCAACTCAGGCTCGTTCAGCGTTGAATGTGTTTTTGTGCCCCAAGATTATATGGGAATAAAAAACACACACATGCAACGTAAAACCAGCCGCCAACAAGGATGCACGGAGAGTAGCCACTCTATATCTTTTAGCCTACAAGCTTGCACCATATCATAGCTCGGAGCCCCACCGCCAATTTTTTACGCTTAACATAGGCGTGACAGTCATGACTGTGGCGAAAATCGTCACCATCAACGCATTGATATACTGGCCTGTCGATTGACCCACCACCAACAGTGCCACGAGCGCTAAGAAAATCAGGCAGTTTAGGAAGATTAAAAAATAATCATTAATTTTTGATGTGCGCAGAGTTTCGAAATACATCACAGACACAAAAAGGCAAAGCGAGGATATAATCATTGGCCCTATGATAGATAAGGTAAGTCTATTATTATCGCTCCAGTCACCACCAAAGATGAGCGGAAGTAAAAACAGCAGCCACAAAAAGAATCCCTTCGCTTCTAATGCCCCCTTCGCTTTCTGGTTTAGCTTAGGGTTCTCATTCATAAAAATGTAAAACGGCGTTCTTGGTGTGCTCTGCATACAATGTTTCCTTTATGGTTATTTTATCCAAATTGATTTTTAGGAGTATTAACATCACTGTGAGGATAAAAATAATTTTCGTCTTTGACGCATTCATAGCATGCGCCATATCTTACTCAATAAGCACCCCGTGCTCATTGTGTTCTAAGTTCCATATAAGGCAATCAGCTTAGCCATTATTTAGCGCTTTACCGGCCTTTATCTCTTCGTCTGTCGCCATTCCCCAGCCAGACCAACCGCCAGGAAAAAGCTGATCATAGTGTTCAATCATTTTTACTTTGTTGCTAAGTATTTCATCAGGAACAAAAACCAAAGAATTGCATAAAGAATTTTGTGTCACAACAACTGCTTTCATAACCAAACCTACTCTTTAAGAGTGTTAAACAATAGCACTAATGTTGATTTGTTTCAACAATAAAATTCCCTTTGAGTCGAGGATTAGCTCTGGCAGGAGGCCAACGCACCATAGTGACGTTTTAACACAATGTTATAAATTTTATCAAAAAAACTATGCGTCACGATTGTTGCTTCTCTCTGGTGTCCGTATAAGGTAGAAGGACAAAGCTTAATTTGATATATTGTTCACGATTATTACAACATAAAAGAGATGTGGCTATGCAGTGGTTTGTCGATGCAATAAAAAGCTTTAACCTATTCCCAAACAAAAACCACTCCTGAACTTTTTATGTTTTATTGTTTATATTGCAATTGTTTATTGTGGCACAACACTCAGAGCAACATGAGTCAGGCGATCTGTATAAAACACAATAACAAGCACCATAACTAATGGAGTAAATGATGGAGAAGCAAATAAGCATCCTGGAGTCGATATGCTCTCACGTAATGCAGATTGACAGCACTCTGGACAAGATTACCTTTCGGTACAAGTTGCCCGATGGCGCAGGCGTACTTGAGCACGTTCAATTTTCTTTTTTACTGAATGGCGACGACGTCGTTGTGAGAGAACAGCAAGGACGACATATCACCTTAACCAGTGATCCTTACTCAGCAGCAGAAATGCGCGCGTTACTCAACACACTTATCAAAAAGTTAAGGCAAGAAGCCTTTCCTTGCTTTGAACGAATGTCAGCCGCATTCTACGACTCGATTCTACGAATGAGTCGCTAGTCTAGGCTGACGGTTTTTCTTGGGATAATACATAATCTTTAACTTTCTCTAAATTAGCGCCGCCGGTTGTGGTTACCGCATAGGCTCTCGACCAGAAATAGGGCTTCCAGAAGTAGCGATTAACATGCTCATTAAATTCCTTTCTAATATGTCTGGC
>Ga0187833_10000146_pt1 | contig 77800 bp, 68 predicted proteins | sample ETNtaG_37_FD_167968 | JGI IMG/M metagenome (GOLD analysis project Ga0187833, IMG submission 167968) | Marine microbial and viral communities from oxygen minimum zone, Eastern Pacific Ocean - ETNP2014_SV_400_PacBio MetaG (Illumina Assembly) | ecosystem: Environmental > Aquatic > Marine > Hypoxic... | reverse complement strand
CGTTTTATTGTAGTTTCACTATCCATCTTGATGTTGGCTGCCTGTTCCAGCGACGAGGTCGCCGACATAGAGACCACAGAACTCAAGGCTTATGAAGAAGCCAAACAAAGCCTTAGATCTGGCAATTATCAGGATGCTGTATCCAAATTCCAAAGGTTAGAAGCCCGATTTCCATTCGGTCGCTATGCAAAACAATCTCAACTCGAAATTGTCTATGCCTATTACAAGAGTGCCCAGCCAGAAGCCGCACGAGCTGCCGCTGACCGATTTATTCGACTTCATCCTCAGCATCCCAATGTTGATTATGCCTACTACATCAAGGGAATGGCGTCATTCGAAGAAGATCAGAGCTTCCTTGAGCGTTTTTTGCCCATGGATCCCTCGAAGCGAGATGTTGGCACGGCAAGGGACTCCTTCGATGATTTCTCACAGTTAATTCGCAGGTATCCAAACAGTAAGTACGCTCCCGATTCTCAGAAGCGCATGATCTATCTGAGAAACCTCCTGGCAGAATCCGAGGTGAATATTGCGCGCTACTACATTTACCGCGGCGCTTTTGTTGCTGCTGCCAATCGCGGTCGCCATGTGTTTGAGAACTACCAACATACACCGTCGATACCCGATGCACTGGCCGTTATGGTCGAAGCCTACCAATCACTAAATATGCCAGACCTGGCAAACGAAGCACTGATGGTTCTGACAACTAACTATCCAGATCATGATTCACTCGACAACTCTGGTCAGTTGAAGAGATCCAAGACCGTTAAGAGCCGTGAAAAATCCTGGCTGAATATAATCACCTTTGGGTTAATGGGATAGTCAGCAAGCCATGGAAGCTGCGACGGGTGTCAGCTCTGAGGATGCTCACAGCTTTCAGCGTTCGACCATTCTACGAGTTTATAACTACTACAGAATTCTGATCTCATTTCTTCTTTTGTTCTTCTTTCTCAACGAAAACGAACTCGTCGGCGCAACCAATCCCGAGCTTTTTGAAACCACAATTGTCATATATCTCATTCTCAACATACTCATCGGGTTTTCACCTTTACTTATCTCTGATGAATTCATTTCACGAGCGAGTCCTTCTTTTACTATTCTGATCGCTGACATCATCGGATTAACTCTGTTGATGTCGGCCAGTGGCGGTGTTGCTTCTGGCATTGGCTACTTTCTCATTTTCACCGTTACTTTCGGCGGCGGCCTGATCTTTGGGCGTATTTCAACCGTTCTACCGGCAATTGCATTCATTCTCACGCTATACACCGAGTTTTACCTGTTTTTTCTGGAGCAGAATGAAGTTCAGAGTTTCTTTCAGGCCGGGATTCTGGGAATTGTCTATTTTGTAGCCAATATCTTGTTCCAAACTCTGTCTCAACAGCTGAGACGTCGTGAAACCGAGGTATTCAGCCTTGGGCATATCAATCAGATAATCGTGGGGCAGATGCGAACTGGCGTTGCGGTGGCCTCTATCGATGGAGAAATACAGCTGATTAATACAGCCGGTCAGCAACTGCTCAATCCAGGTCAGAACACATCAGACACGCTGACCCACTTACCCGACATACTCATGGGCAGAATCCAGGAATCAGAACCGGATCAGAATCAGCAAACTCTGATCGTCGTTACCGATGATGAAGGTCCTCCCCTGTTAGTCAGTTTTTCTGCTGTCGAAGGTCCAAATCCAGAAGACGACATTCTTGTCTTCCTTGAAGACAGCACAGAAGTTCAAAGACAAGCTCAACAGCTCAAACTGGCTGCTTTCGGACGACTGTCTGCGAGTATTGCTCACGAGATTCGCAACCCCCTTGGTGCAATCAGTCATGCCGCACAACTACTTGGCGAATCCACAAGTATGGATGATGCTGATAAGCGATTAGCGGACATCATTCAAGATCATTGCGTCCGAATGAACAACGTGATCGAAAATGTTCTGCAGATGTCACGACGAAAAACAGCTGAACCGAAGGTGATAGATATCAACGCATGGCTTTCGGATTTCATCGAGCAGTTTTCGGCTGGTTTCTCTGGTGAGATCGAAGTGGAAATTGAGACAGACAATAGTCTAAAGGGGTTCACGGTTGAATTCGATCCGGCTCACTTGTCGCAAGTACTTGGCAATCTCTGCCAGAACGGACTACGATATAGTGAAAAGCATGTGGGTAAAGCGAAACTGAGAATAAAAGCTGGTACCGAACAGGCTTCTGGACCAAGTATTGAAATTATTGATTTCGGTCAGGGTGTCGCAGAAGACCTTGTATCAAATCTGTTTGAACCGTTTTACACAACAGAAGTATCTGGAACTGGTCTGGGTCTCTATCTTTCACAAGAGCTGTGCGAGGCGAACAACGCCAGATTAGGTTACTCAAAAGCTGATACAGGCGGTAGCTGTTTTAAAATTTCATTCATGCAACAGGTGAGGCACTAGTTTTCGATGGACCAAAAACGTGCACTTATTATCGACGACGAACCGGATATTCGTGAATTGCTGGAAATCACCCTGGGGCGGATGAATATCCATACCCTCCCTGCAGCGGATGTAAAGTCGGCAAAGGCGTTGTTGGATGAAAACGAATTTGACTTCTGCTTGACAGATATGAAGTTACCTGATGGCAACGGTATCGATCTGGTTCAGCATATCAGCGATAACTTTCCCCATTTACCCGTCGCTATGATAACCGCTCATGGCAACATGGAATCCGCCGTGAATGCTTTGAAAGCCGGCGCCTTTGATTTCGTGTCAAAGCCAATACATCTTGAGCTGCTCCGCAATCTTGTGGACACTGCTCTTAATCTTAAACCTCTAGATACAGTCAAACAGGAATCAACTGAATTAAGTCTCCTGGGTGACACCGCAGAGATGCAACTGCTTCGAAAGCAGATCACTAAATTAGCTCGAAGTCAGGCACCCATTTACATTTGTGGTGAATCAGGTAGTGGCAAAGAACTCGTCGCAAGGATGATTCACGAACAGGGTCCACATGCAGACGCTCCTTTTATCCCGGTTAACTGTGGTGCGATACCGAGCGAACTGATGGAATCGGAATTCTTCGGCCATAAAAAGGGTAGTTTTACCGGTGCCGCCGCAGATAAGGAGGGTCTCTTTCAGGCAGCGAGCGGTGGTACGCTGTTTCTGGACGAAGTTGCAGACTTGCCGCTGCCTATGCAGGTGAAACTCTTGCGGGGTATCCAAGAAAAGGCGATTCGACCTATAGGATCTCAACAGGAACTACCAGTTGATGTACGCATTCTCAGTGCAACACACAAGGATCTGGCAGCAGAGGTCGAGAAAGACAACTTTCGCCAGGATCTCTACTATCGCATCAACGTTATAGAACTCAGAGTCCCGAGCCTGCGGGAACGTATTGATGAGATTCCCGTTCTGGCAAACGCGCTGCTGACCAGAATCGCTAAAGACTATAACACTGAGGCTCTCGCAATCAGTGATGATGCGATGGAGGCCCTTAAGAAATATCATTTCCCCGGTAACGTCCGGGAACTTGAGAATATTCTGGAACGCGCCTTTAGCTTATGCGAAGACGATATCATTAAGACAGAGGATCTAAGTCTATCTCCGGCAGAAGATACAATACCTGAAGAAGCCGACGTTGAAGACCCTCAAACAACATCAGCCACCGAATTACCAGAAGATGAATATGTTGAGGGGACGCATTCTTCACTTCCCGAGAACGTTGACTCACTGGAATCTTATCTTGAGGGGATAGAGAAAAACGTCATTGTTGGCACTCTTGAAGCAACACGGTGGAATAAAACCGCAGCTGCCAAAAAGCTGGGTATTACTTTTCGAGCATTACGATACCGATTGAAAAAACTTGGTCTTGAATAAGCTGAATCCAGCCAGTTAATTGTCAGATATCTGACAAGCTTTGCCACAAACTCTCACAACCCTGACTCGTTCTATGTCACACAATTAGGCTCCCTAATGCGGACAGTGTGTGATGAAACAATCAGGACTGACGATCATTGAAATAGTTTCTGTACTTGCCATTATGACAATTCTGGCAGGACTAATGTTGCCTTCATTCTCCAGTTTTCATGCGCGCAGTACAGCGACCGCAGGAATAAACTGGATTGTAGGGGCAGTTAACTTCGCACGTTACACCGCTATCAACAGACGCGTTACTACAACTCTGTGTCCTTCGTCTGGCACGGGCATGCGCTGCAAAGGAAACTGGCACGATGGAATGATCCTATTCGCAGATCATAACGCCGACGCCAGGATTAATGGTTCTGACTATGTAATTGAACGAATCAACAATCTCAACTTCAGCGGAACACTAAAGTGGCGAGCGTTTCGCAATCGACAATATCTGCAGATGACTCAATTTGGATATACGAACTACCAGAATGGCAATTTTGTCTATTGCCCAGAAGATAAGAATCTGAAGTTTGCCCGGCAAATCGTAATTAATGTACAAGGCAGAGCTCGCATGGTGCACACTCGGAACTCGGATGGATTAATGGTTGATCGTAGGGGAAAGTTATTGCGATGTTAGTGTTCTTCGCTCTCTTCAATCTGAATCAGATCGTTTCCGATTCTGTGTAGTCCTGCCTGGATATATAGCACCTGCACATGGTCTCCCACTTTCAGCAGCTCCAGTGCACCATATTCAGAGCCCAACACCTTCACTATCAATGGGTAAGGGTCAGTCGCTGGTCCCAGATGGTACAAAAAACCACTGACTATGACCGTACGGGCAGTCAGGTCAATTTCTTGAATCTGTCCCGTTGTCTGTCTCTCTTCCTCTGCTACCTCAATGGAATCCATGATGGTATCGTAATTCACTTCCTCATCAACTGTCGTATCTTTCCCAACCGATGACGATCCGGTCCCAAAAACCGGTTCGTCCTCGGCATTCGCAAAAGGGATTAAGAACAGAACTAACAATGATACAAATAACTTCTTCATCCAGTTATTCCTCAATTGATTGAATCCAGCTGTTTCCACGACAAGCGCCCTGTATTATCCCCGCTACCCGTATTGGTCAAGGTCGAATCCAATGTCTGGTCAGTCAGCTGAGTGATACGTTCGTCTTCAATGAATGATGAGTCCGCCGGTACAGCATCTTCAAATCGCATTCCGGCAACGACCTGATTATCCACTTCATCGCCTTCATCGAATTCACCATCATTGTCGAGGTCGAAGATACCCCGATCACCGAGACAATTGGTTCCACCTGTTCCCGGACAGAACGACAGTGCAAAACCACCAGCGATATCAACACAACTGGTATCACTTCTTGGAATGAGACTGTTTACGAAGGTTAGACCGCCACGCAGTTGGATATTTCGCACCGCTCTTTCACCCGGGAATTCCGGATCAGCAATACCCTGGGTTTCACCTAGTGCAACTGAATCCAGGTGGTTGTACCAACCTTTGTGACCAACATCGATGGAATAGTCAACCGCGTTGTTCGACAACACACGAACGTTACCAAAGTCCGAATCATATTTATTGGTATATCGTTGTTGAACCATGTCCTCAAGCAGTAGGAGTTCAGGTGCCAGACGATCCCACAATCCATAGATTGACTGAATTTCTTGGTCTGAGCCATCCGGAATTGTGATGTAACTACCCGTTGCAAATACGACAATGAAGCCATCTTGCTCAGTTGGATGCGAAGTCACAATCGGCTGTGTGGTAATTGGCTGATCGAATACATTGCCCTCATCATCAGTATACTGAGCCTGGAATATTTTTGTGAAAGTCCAGTCATCATGGTCACTGGAAGAGAGATCAAACCGGAAGAAGTTGCCGAAGGTGTCACCTGCATATGCGTAGTCAATCGTACCACTGCCGTCTACGTCGATTCCTCGAGGCGTACCCAGCCCGTTGGGGTATCCGGCATCGACACCAAATCCTGTATTGATCTTAACGAAATCGTAGTCATCTGCATTGCAACCACTTGGCAGCAGTGTAGTATTGGGGACAACGTTGTGCCTCTTATCCGGGTGACACCAAACACCATCTACGCCTCGATCAAGGAACAAGATAAACAGTTTCGCGATACCCGCAGTACTGTTATAACCATTACCAAACACTGCGACCCACTCGTTCTCACCGTCTGCGCCGATCACATTACTCATTGCCAGGGTCGGAACACTAAAGGTGTAACCCAGATCTTTCACCGGCCGCGCCGGGTTTTGAAGATCCTGTCGTTGCTCACTATTGGTAAGCAAAGCATCACCTCTGGCATCAGTGGGGTAAGCATCATCTTCATCAGTGAACTCCCACATAACGACATCACTTGCCGTTGCTTCTCTGAACTTGGTTGGATCCGTAACGTTTAGTGCAAAATAAGCCTTGGCACCTGCGCCATGACCACCAATCAGCATCGTCGTCCATTCCCTTGTACCATCGCCATCCGAATCAATAAAGACATCATTCAATGCAGGTGTGATGTCGATAAAGAACTTGTGTGTATATTCGAAATTCAGCAGCTCGGTTATATTTCTACTGAATGGCGACAACATCAGATTCGTTGGCACATAGGCAAACCTTTCCGTCCCATCCTCAGCGTTGAAAGCATGCAGCATCCCATCATTTGCGGATGTATAAAGGGTTTCAGCCCGGTAAGTATTGGCAGCACGGAAAAGTGAATACGGACTGCTCGTAGGGAAGGGTGACTGATCACGCCCCGTCCGGTTCGGCGAGCCAACAAACACTGGCGTTGAGTGAACGATGTCACCCAGGCGACCTTCGATTGCCGGTCGTTCCCGGAAGTTACCTACCGGTCGCTCATAAGACGAGTCGCCACGAAGGTAATTCACCCGCCGCGTCTCTTCGGTGTTCTTTTGTGCCTCAGTTGCACCTGGATCTGAAACAATCGCATCCCTCATGGTCAGGCTCAGGCAATTATTGCTACAGGCTGAACCTGGTCTGAATGGAATACCCTCGTATACTCTCACCGGAGTTTCACCCGCCTGATTAATTCCTGGATCCAGCGTCATGATCACACGATCAGTCGCCTCCTTCGAATCCATCTGCTCAGCTGAGCTCCAGACCGGTTCTTCAACTAGACCGTCTTCAGTCAAACTCTGTGCAATCAGATCCCCTGTATTGATCTTGGTGTTATAGAAGGCACGGAAGATAAGTGTATCTTGCTGAATCTCCTGGGAGTTGAAACTTACCGCGGACGCCGCGCCACTACCTTGAGAGAATTCCTCAAACGCCTCAACTAACCTGTCTGCCAACTCGGCACCGTTACGTGCATCAAGATATTCACCTCGACCGTTGTAACCCGCATGCCTGACATCGTCAATCTTGCGCTGATTAGATGACCATGGACTGCCCCAGTTGAAGCCAGCTGTATAGTCAGTCGGCATCTCGTCGACCAGGCCACTCACACCAAAGCCAACCGTGTAGGTCGTCATATGCTGGTGCATGACTTCGTCATCGTTATTTTCAAATGCCGTCTCGCCCGCGAGTGCCCGATCTCGAGAAGTGGTCGGCACTTCATTATCTACCGTGCTATGCAAATCCCTTTCATAATAAATCATTGCCACATCGGCAAGGGTGGTGTAGCTAGCGTTTGCAAAAGCACCTCCATCAAAATCGGTACTGCCATCACCATCGGCGTTGCCTTGATTAGTGCTATAGCCATTCCAGGTTCCGTCGGTAATCAGCAATGTGAAGTGCTGCTGACAATTCGCAGCAGGCACAGGCAGGAGTGGACACGCGGTCGAACCTGGCGCCGTCGTGCCGGTGCTATCGAAGATGTCGTTGGCTACACATTCGAAGTAACGACCGGCATCTCGCAAGGAACGTCTAAGCGGTGTACCACCAGATGAATTCGTTGCATAGATCGCATCCAACAGTGCAGCCTTCTCACCGGTTCGTTCTGATGCGTTCATGGACTCGATTCTTAGAATATTTCTTTCGCTATTCAGCTTGGCATAGCCAACTCTAATATTCTCCGCATTCGCCACAACGACACCCAACGCTGTCTTAGCCGTGTACTCTCTATTTCTGGAGTAGGTAAACCAGTTCGCAAAGTTCTGTAACTCTTCCTCATAGGTACAGTAGGATGAATCAGTTGTACAGTCAGTACGATCTGTGCCACGATCATAAGTGGAATCACTCCTAATCTCGATTAGCTCTCCTTCTGAACATCCCGGAATCCGATTAGCAGCACAACTCGCTGCTTCATTAGCAGGAGATGGCAAGGAATCCAGGGCTTCATCCCCATCAAGGTCATACCACTTGTAGTACCTTGGAATATAGAAACCTCTCGTCCGAATGCTTTGATACCGGTTCCCGCCAGTACACCTTGTGCGCCGGGATACGCATGTCAACCTGCGGTTAACCTTACGCCATCTCCGACAGGTAGTCGTACAGCTACGAGGTGTCGCCACAATGGCACGACCTGTGAAGTCGATTGTGTTGGTCAGATTTGTCGTTGGCGCCGAAGACAGCGGATTATGTCTTGCTGCCGTCGGTGTACTATCCGGGAATTCAACATCGTTGGTATCCAGACCTTCCCATGGTTTGTACCGAATCTCTGGGTTGTAGTAGACGGTGTTATATGACGAGTTCCTGAGCCGCCACAATCCCTGATTCGGTGCGACTGATTCCGCTGGTGCAATATAGGTTGAAGTTCCGGCGGTAGCCTTGTTGACGTAGTAGAGACTAACACCATTTGACAATTGATACAGGCCGCTGGAGCCTTCCGACATAATATCCCAGCCCATGGAACCAGAGTCATCGTTAACAATCAGTACATTGGGCTCTGGTCCAATTGACAGTTCAAGCGGCGTTTCTGCCAGTCGGTAATTGAACTGAACCGTTTCATCGCTCGATCCTGCTGGCGCACCTGAAAGAGGTCGAACCTGTATAGACACCGTACCTGTCGTACAGTGCTCTGAATCACCAAACAGACTGGGGCCTCGATCACAAACTTCGAAAGTGAATTCATCATTGCCTGAGAACGTAGGATTTGGTTGATACTGATATGAACCGTCGCCCGGGAACGGAGGCAGGAACCGTCCATTATCGGTCTCTGCGCTAAAACTGAAATACAGGGTATCCGGATCCGGGTCATCCTCAGTTGGCGTACAATCTGGGTATGGTGAACAACCCAAGCCATCCATGTTAGTGTTATCAACATCCCGGACAAAATTCAGCAGGCTATCCGGATCGTCAACTGCAACGATCAGATCGTCTGCCTGTTCCATTGTGATTACAATACCCTCATCAACTACCGGCTTGTCATTCACAGGCAACACATTGACGGTTACAGTCGCACAGCGAGTATCGCTCGAGTTATCCAGGGGTGGATCTCTTTCCAGAATAAAGTCTTCTTCACCGGTATTGTCACTATCCTGGATACAGTATACGAACGAATCCTCACCATTAAAGTCCGCTGTTGGTTCATATACGATCTCTCTATCCGATAATTCACTACCCAGCTTCTCCGCATCGGTTTCTCCATCAACGCAGTTACCACAACTCGTCTTACCATTCATCGTGATAGTGAAGTCACCCGTATTGTTTGTATCAGACTGCCTGGAATTAGTGCGCCAGGAATGATTACTTGCCTGACTGTCAGCAATGGTTCGCCCTGAACTGATGACCTTGCTGGGCTCATCCCCCTGATAGTCATTTTCCATGACATCAAATGTGATGGGTTCGCTGTCCTCGTCAATCACCAGATCCTCCGGGAAAACAAGGTAGTGATCGTCGCGGGCTATTGGCTGGTCATCGGCCATTGCTGTCACTGTCACCAGCGTGTCCGATGTCGCATCCGCCGTGTCACCACTATTGATCTCTGTCGCTGTCGCTCGGATCGTTAAGGCGATATTCTCAATATCATCTGGGGCAGGTAAGATTTTAACGGCTGATAAGTTCCATTCACTGACATCAATCGCTACACCAGTCGATAACATGCTGTTACCGGCATTGTCGGATACCGTCGAGCCAGCCGGTGCGCCTTCAACAAAAACACTCAGGGTCTCATTTGATTCATCGTTCAACGACGCAATGATATTCAATACCTCAGACACCTGATCTTCATTCGCTGCAACATTGGCTTTCGATGAAACATTTGGTGCAGCAGCGTCTGCCGAGGCACCGAAACTAAATAGCAGCGAACCCATTAGGAACGCCGTGATCTTAATTAACTGTTTGATATTCATATACAAATCCTAATCAGAACCGCTTGCCATAGGTGCTCTGAATCATCACATGAGTGGTATTCGTACCACCGGTGCCATACACCGTGACTCTGAAAACTTGAGTACGACCAGAACCCGTGTCCTGACCTATATTACTTAGATTCAATCTGTCCTCGTCCGCCACGACAGCTGTTACAAATTCGATAATGTATTTCGATGAATCTGCAACGCCATCAATATCAGTCGGGGCTGTAATATAACCCCCATTTGCGTCTGACCAGACGACATTTGACCAATTCGGCGCGGCGTTATAGGCGGTTTCATAGTAGAGCCCGTTGGCGTTGGCGTCAGCAGCATCATACGCGGTAAGAGAGTTAAATGTTTCAATCAATGTCTCCGCATCCTTTATTGCTGACTCTGCAGACTGAAATGCCAGGTTTGTGTCACGTGCGTTTCTGGCCATTCTTTCTTGCATCGTTGTAGTCTGGACCGACGAAATTCCCAGTACAGTTATAATCATCAACAGGACGAGACTAAGAAAAAGCGCAACCCCGCGCTGGTGACTTTCAATTTTCAACTGTGTGGTCACTTTCTTAGCCATGATTCCTCAATTGAATCGTTTGCGAAAATGATCGTCTTACTAGTCCATCAAACGTCTCACCATCATCTACGCACCCCTCCTGTACCTCACATCCAAGGGTTGGCATTGTCGTTCCCCCAACGGTATCAACGCTATTTACGACAACCGTCACCCTTACAGTCACAATCGTTGTCCAATCCGCCACGAGATTAGCTGGAAGGTATTGATTCGGTATGCCATCTGCATCTGTATCTGCACCGTAAAGGACTTGCAGATCTTCCACTCCTTCAACCAATTCAATAGGCGCCTCTAATGTTGACTTCCGCCACAGGCTTAAGGGTGTATTACCTTCATTATTCACACCCTCGCCTGGCGCAACATAAAATGTGTGCGATTCAATCGCTGAAACCGCTGCATCTATACCAAAGGTATTTATCAGTGCCAGTTGGCGAGTGATATTTCGAGTGGCATCAGTGTCAGCTTCATCATGACCAATGGTTAAATTAGCGTCTGCAGGTGCCTGGCCCGGGCTGTCGTCAGCGTTCCTGCCCCAGGGATTGGCGGTTGTAACTCTGAACATGGTGGCTTTTTCACAATCATGAATCATTACAATGTGGTCTTGATCAAATTCCGCCCAGCCTTGAAGGATTCCAACAACAATAGGTTCGTCTGATGTGGGCATATTTCCGAACTGCAGGCTGCCATCATCAGCAATAAACCCGCCCAATCGAGCATCCGTCTGGGAAAGGTGTCTGAAAGTGACCAGATCCGACCCGGAGGCAACCGTGCCGATATTTATACCATTGCCAGCGCCGTATCCATTAATGGTTGCGAATACACTGAGTGGTTCATCTGTATTCGGCAGCGCTGTTAATGCAGGTGTCCAATTCTTGACACCGGTTGCTTCAAATCCTTCTATGCCAAAGCGCAAATCAAACTCATAGGGGAGACTTGCCGGTGGATTAATCGTCGAATTAAGTTGATCATTACTCGAAAAGCAGCCCCGATAACCAGCTTGTCTGACCTGCCGACCTATAAACTCAAGCGCAAATCGAGCTGACTCCTGCATTCGAGACTGACCTACAAGAAGATTATGGGTTTCAGAATTGGCAACAAAAAGCTGCACTACACCTGTCGTTATAATCGAGCCAAGCGCAAGTGCGATCATGAGTTCAACCAGTGAAAAGCCTTTTACTAACGAGCGCCTCAACATGATGAAAGCCCTCAATCCGACTGGGTCTTTAGAGTAATGGATGTCGAGTTCCCCTGCCGATCTGAAAACCACTGAACTGTAACTTCATGGACGGTGCCAACTTTCGCGATAGAGCCTTTCCCGCCTGGAAGCGAAGCTTGGGTTATTGTAAACCCATTACAGACCTCATATAAATCACCATTGTCATCCAACGGGTTTATCCTGCATTTCCACTGGGCAATATCAAAATCTTTCATCTGAGTCCTGGAGCAGGTATGGGCCACGCAGTCGAACGATGAACTCGGGCGTGCATCAATGCCTACTGGTGCATAGGCAGTATCTGGATTCGCACGCATCCTATCCAGGATATCGTTCCCAGCCTGCAGGGCTTGATCTCTGAGGAGTGTATTACGGTTTTGCTGCAGGCTCACCACCTGCAAACTTGCAACACCGACGATGCCAATAGTAGTTATCAGCAGTGCCACCAGCACTTCGATGACGGTGAAACCCCGATTTCGTCGGCTCATCGTCTACTCCTAGCAGCCAGGTCTTCGATCCTCTACAGGATCATCTGGTTTATGTGATTTTGACCGCCCGATTGGTGAAATAACGATTCGCCGTCCCTGCTGGCCTGCAAGACAAAGATCGAGACTCAGACTGGCATCATTAAACACCCCGCCAAGCCCCGTAAATTCGAGGGAGGTCTCACCACCATCGTCGATGAGATTAAGCGTCGATTCACCAGCCAGTGCCGGAAATGCCCGAATAACGCTACCGGCGCAGTTTGCAGTCGCTGTTGGCACGACACACCAGCCGCCGCCGAATTCATCATCCGATACCGGGGCAACAGCACGAATACTGACGCCAGCGCCCGTTCTGCTTGCTTCACCCCGGGCGAGGTTAATCGCCAGTTGCATTTCATTTACCTGAGTCGCGATTCGATTACGCGCACTCATTCCCTGAAAACCAGGTACCGCAATAGTCATACCAATACCGATAATGACCAGTCCGATCATCAGTTCCATCAAAGTTACGCCACGGGATTTACGGGCTGACATCCACCGCACTGATAATTTCATCGAATTCCCACCTATATCTGTACTGAAGACTATACGCCATGCCAACTCCGGAGAGTTTCTACCTGGATAAGACCACTCATTTCAGGGATGAATGGTGCATTTTTTGTTTTTTTCAAGGAATTAGCGGTTCAATAGCTACAATTCTCCCAAGGTACCATCTGCTGTGAGCGTAATTGTGCTGTTTACATCACAACTGTTCCCAACAGGTACGGCCCTTATCTCAAAGTCGTTCGCGGTTGCGGTAATGAGTGTAACATTGAACTTAAGGCCACCATCTGTGGGTGAGCGATTTGAGCACAGGGAACTCGCCGTTCCATTGATGGCAGCACCCACATACGTAAAACCATTGCTGTAGTACCTTTCTAATGCAAGCCCACATACCTTTAAGTCTGCCACTGCCTGACCTCTATAGGTATCACATGTATATGACTGATAACTTGGATAAGCAATAGCTGAAATAATGCCGACGATTGCAATCACTATCATCAACTCTATCAGGGAATAACCAAATTGGAGGAGCTTCATATGACCGCCTTTTCAGTTTCTGTCACTGCAATTCACCTGGCAATGAAAATTCAACATCCTCATCACGGATTGCAATGTTCTCAACTTCTGATGATTCGATACAGTTTAATCTCGTTATTACACCTTCGACAAGACTCTCCGGTGCACTAGCACCAGATGTGATACCAACGGACCTCACATTGCTGACCCAACTTGCGTCAATCTCATCGGCATCGTCAATCAGAAACGTCCTAACCCCCTGCCTTTCCGCAAGTTCGCGCAACCGATTTGAATTCGAGCTGTTTACAGAACCCACTACTAGAATCAGGTCGCATAACTTTGTCAGTTCTTTGACCGCATCCTGTCGATTCTGCGTCGCGTAGCAGATATCGTCCTTTTTCGGCCCCTTTACACCTGGTACCTTCTGCTTGATTGCGCTTATCACTTGTTCGGTATCATCCACTGACAACGTCGTCTGTGTGGCAAAGGATACCCGGGAGGGATCCCGTAAAGGTAAGTTATGCACATCTTTGACTTTTTCAACGAGGAATATTCTGTCTGGATCTTCATACTGCCCCATCGTTCCCTCGACTTCTGGGTGGCCCGCGTGACCAATCAATATGGTTTCCCGGTTTTCCATGGAGGATCGTTTCACTTCATTGTGAACCTTTTTGACCAATGGGCAAGTCGCGTCAAACACCCTAAGTTTTTTTGCTTCTGCTTGCTCTCTCACCAACTGCGACACACCATGGGCGCTAAAAATGACAGTCGCCCCTTCAGGAACTTCCGCTATCTCATCTACAAATATTGCACCCCTGCTTCGCAGCTCTCCAACCACTGTTTTATTGTGAACCACCTCGTGTCTCACATAAATCGGCGCATCAAATTGACTAAGCACCCTGTTGACAATCTCAATTGCTCTATCAACACCTGCACAAAATCCGCGTGGATTCGCTAGGATTATTCTCACTAGTTGCTCACCCTTAGAATCTCGTTAGTAACCTGTTCTACAGAATGTATATCCACTTCAAATATGAGATTCTTGCCCGCCAGAGGGTGGTTAAAGTCAACATCAACAAAATCGTCACTTACCCCCACAATAACTCCAGGCAGTTCTGTATTTTGAGCATCTGCGAAGGACATCATTAACCCCTCTGCCAATTCCATGTTGACTTTGAATTCGGTTCTTTTGAATCGATGGACATTCTCAGTATTTGTTTCACCAAAACCATCTTCGGGTGATATTGATATCCTCTTCTTATCCCCAGTCCTGAGCCCAAACATCGCGCATTCAAACCCAGGCAACAGATTTCCATCACCAACAACAAATTCAACCGTCCTGACTCCCGTTGAATCAACAACTTCACCGGAATCAAGCATGACGCTAAAAGTTAATTTGACTTTCGCACCCGGGCCAATAGGTACCTTTACGTCGTTATTTTTTTTGTCCATCAGCGTTCCCAACTCCGTTTTCCTCTGCCCTATTTATCCATATATCAAGAATAAAAAAGCATGCGCCAACAAATATCGCACCGTCTGCAATGTTAAAAGCTGGGAAATAGTACTGCTCCCAATGTACAACGATGAAATCAACGACATATCCAACAACCGCCCTGTCAATCAGGTTTCCCAAAGCTCCGCCAAGGACAAGAGCCAGACCAAAGGAGAGGATTTTCTGGCTAGCCATTACTCTGAATAACCAGGTACCGATAATCAAACTGACGACGGTTGAGACCGTCACGAGAAACCAACGCTGCCAACCCCCAGCATCACTCAGAAAGCTAAACGCCGCCCCACTATTGTGCATCAGGGTAAACTGGAATATCGGCAATATCTCAATCGAATTGCAGTAACCAGGCTCACAGAGGGGCAATAACTCTGACATATAGGATTTCAAGAACTGATCTACAATGACAATTACGATCGACAGACCAAAGTAGATCATCACCGAACCTCATCGGCAAAAAACTGCTTGGCAGCGACTATGCTTTCTGCGATTCCTGCCTTTAGTTCATCGAGGCTGGAAAATTTCTTTTCCGGTCGAATTTTATGACGAAAAATTACTTTGACGGTTTTTCCATAGATATCACTACTGAAATCGAATAGATGTACCTCGAGTATGGGTTTTACGGTTTCTTCATCTACCGTCGGTCTCACTCCTACGTTAGCAATGCCATAGTACCTTCGATCAAGCCCTTCAACTTCGACAGCGTATACCCCATCAATTGCTGCACGATAGCGATGCAGTTCAATATTGGCCGTTGCTGCACCAAGAGTCCGCCCCAGCTGCCTGCCATAGATCACCTTGCCTGTAATCGAATAGGCGTGACCCAACATCTGCTCCGCCTCGTTGAATTTGCCTTCCTGGAGGCATTCCCTGATTCTGGTACTGCTTACTCGAACATTTTCAAACATTAAGGTGCGTAGATTGGTTACTTCAAAACCATTCATTTCACCAGCGGTTTGCAGGTCAGAAAAACCACCACTTCTATCATTACCAAACTGAAAATCATCACCAACAAACAACGCGGTCACGCCAATTTCCTTTGTGAGTAGTTCAATGAACCGATCAGCTGTCATTGAACGAGTGTGCTCATCGAACTTGAGATACAAAACCAGATCAACACCAATTTCCTTGAGCAACTCAACTCTCTCTCGAAATCTAGTCAGTCGCGCCGGAGCATCACCAAAAAACTCCCGCGGCAACGGTTCAAAGCAAATTAACATTGACTTTACATCAAGCTGATGCGCCCTTTCTCTCACCAGTTTGAGAATCGCCTGGTGCCCCTTGTGTACTCCATCAAAGTTACCGATCGTTGCAACACAACCTCTTTGATGGGGTTTCAAATTTCTTATTCCACGGATGATTTCCATAAAACGATTACCTAATCATCTCTTTAAATCTTACGCCTACAAGTACCAGGCAAATAGCATAAACCGCCGCGCCACCCAGGCAGATCGCTAACATAATCGCAAACCGGGTCCAAAATGCCATAATCAACCACTCAGACGGCGGCGGCAATGCCACAACCAAAAACCCAACCATTGCCGTACTCGCGACCGCGATTTGTACAACAAGGCCCGGCCAGCCAACACCAGGTTGTAACACACCTGACTTCTTAAGCCCGAACCACAACAATCCCGCATTGAGAAATGCCGATAGTGATGTAGCCAGCGCCAAACCTGCGTGTTTTAAATGCCAAATCAATAACAGATTAAGAATCATATTACTCACTAAAGCTATTATTCCATACCTAACAGGTGTACTAGTGTCTTGCCTCGAGAAATATCCCGGCGCCAAAACTTTAACCATCATATGACCTAGCAGACCTATGCCATAGGCACTTAGGCTATATGAAGCCATCCTAACATCACGCTCAGTCATTTCACCCTGATAAAACAGTGTTGTAATGAGACTATCCGATAGGACAACCAGAGCGACAGACGCCGGGATGCCCATCAGACAAACCATTCTTAGAGCCCAATTCAGCGTTTTTGAAAATTCGGCTGAATTTTCAGCTTGCTGACGTGACAGACTCGGTAATATCACCGTCGCGATAGTAATACCAAAAAGTGAGAGAGGTAACTCCAATAAGCGATCTGAATAGTACAGCCAAGATATGCTGCCGGTCTCCAGAAACGATGCCAAAACCGTATCAAGGAGTAAGTTTATTTGCCCCACAGAAACACCGAAAAGTACGGGCATCATCAGGATGAGAACCTTTTTAACCCCCTCATCCTTAAAATCAACTTTGGGTTTGACGAGTAATTTCTCTTGAGCCAGAAAAGGCAACTGAAAGGTTAACTGCGCCACACCTGCAATCAATACACCCCAGGCCAGCGCTGTCACCGGGTTTTTTAGATGGGGTGAGAGATAGATCGCACATAGAATCAGTGAAGCGTTTAGTAAAACCGGTGTAAATGCCGGTGCTGCAAAGCGGCCAAAGCTGTTGAGTGTTGCTCCTGCAAATGCGGTCATGCAGATGAGAAAGACGTAAGGGAAAGTGAGTCGGAGCATTTCAGTTGCCAACTGCAACTTCTCAGTCTCACCTGTATAAACGTATCCAACAGCAAATAAGCCAATGATAAAAGGTGCTCCTGCCACACCAATTACCGTCAGCAACAGAAGATTCGCACCCAACGTACCACTCACTCGGCTAATCAGGGTTCGCACATCTGCTTTGGACCGCGTTGTTTGATACTCAGACAGAACAGGCACGAATGCTTGAGAGAAAGCGCCTTCACCAAAGAGTCGCCGGAAGAAATTTGGAATCCGGAAAGCAAGGAAAAAAGCATCTGCGCCCGCACCGGCGCCAAAAAAGTTAGCGATCACCATATCTCGAACTAAGCCAAGGACTCGAGACAATAGAGTCATCGCTGAAACGACCCCGCTGGATTTCAACAGGCCTTTTTCTGACCGCTCTGAAGTGGATTCAACGTCGTTCATCGCTTTATTTTACCGGAATTTGGTGTGGCTTTTTCGCGTGCAATTTCGATTGACAAACAGCAGGCGTATCGGCATAGTAGCGCACCTTATTTTCAGGCAGCATTCTTAGGGAAGTCCAACCGTGGCCAATTCTCCACAAGCGCGAAAACGAGCTCGACAGGCTGAGTCTCGAAGGAAACACAATGCAGGCCGCCGCTCTGCAATGCGAACCGCAATTAAGAAAACCATCACCGCTGTTGAAAGTGGTGACTATGAGGTCGCAACCGCTGCTTATAATGCCGCCGTACCCATCCTGGATAGTGCAGTGACTCATGGCCTTATCCAGAAGAACAAAGCCTCTCGTCATAAATCTCGCCTGAACTCCCAGATCAAAGCGCTTAAGGCTTAATCAGACAACCACCAGATTGTCACGGTGAATCATCTCTTCTTCTCCCGCATATCCTAGAATTGTCTCAATTTCTGAACTGGACCGACCGCAAATCAAAGACGTTTCGGTGTGGCTGTAATTTATGAGACCGCGTGCAATTTCAACACCGGATGTGTTGACACAAGACACCAGTTCACCTCGTGTAAAGCGTCCTTTAACTGATTTCACGCCAACCGGCAACAAACTCCTGCCCTCTTTTTGCAGGACCTGAACTGCACCAGCATCCAGCGTTATCTCACCACTGGCGGTTAGAGCCGCCAACCATTGTTTTCTGGATACCAGCACTTCCTTGTCCGCCAAAAGGAGCGTGCCACAAACTTCTCCCTTGCCGAGACGAGAAATGACTTGTGGTGCAATCCCTGAGGCAATCACCGTATTCGCCCCGCTCCTCGATGCTATTCTTGCAGCACTAATTTTAGTCACCATGCCTCCTCGACCCATCGCACTGCCTTCACCAGCCATTGCATCTAGGTCACTATCGTTGGCAGTGGTGACTTCAATCAATTGCGCATTCTCATTTCCCTTTGGATCAGCACTTAAGACCCCCACCTGATCAGTCAATAACAACAAGGTATTGGCACCAATCAAATTCGAAACCAGTGCCGCAAGTCTGTCATTATCCCCAAATCGAATCTCATCAGTCACGACTGTATCGTTCTCGTTGACGACAGGAATTACACCGAGTTCTAACAAGTTGTTTAAGGTGCCACGAGCATTGATGTACCTTTCCCTTGATCGCAAATCATCATGGGTAAGTAAAACCTGAGCAGTATGCAAGCCGTAGTTCTGAAACTTGGATTCATATGCCTGGATGAGTCCCATCTGACCAACTGCGGCAGCAGCCTGCAGTAACTGCACTGAGACGGGACGTTTTTTCATCTTGAGGCGACTCATTCCTTCAGCAACCGCACCGGAAGATACCAGGACCACCTGTATTCCACTGCGTTTCAATTCAGCTACCTGGCCAACCCAGTCAGATACCAGATCCGTCGCCAGCCCTTCACCATCTTTGGTTAACAGAGAACTACCGATCTTGATGACCCAGATCTTACCAGCATCGAAGGTACGCCGTTTTTCGTCAAACTGATTCGTCATGTGACAACTCTAAGGTTCATAGTGAACATCAACATCAAAGTCATCATCTCTGCCTTCCTCAACCATTTTTTGGCGGCGATCTCGTCGTATTTTTCTCTGGGCTGATGAAAAATCGTGAACCTCCTGGCGTATCTGGTCGTTCCTTTCAGCCTGCTTGGATTCATCGGATTCAATTGTGTTCTGTTCTCTTAGGTAAGCTTGAACAGTATGAATCAACTCCTCCGTACCTCGACCCAACAACGCCGATACTCGAAACACAGGGCCATCGTATTCAATGCTGGTCAACGCCTCAGATATTATGTCGTCGGCAAGCTCATCCGATAAGACATCCAGTTTTGTGAAAACCAGCCAGCGGTTTTTCTGCGCAATGCCATCGCTGTACCTGACAACTTCCTGTTCAATGAGTTTATAGTTTTGACCAGGATCACTACCGTCAACGGGCGCTACGTCGATGAGATGTAACAGAAGCCGTGTTCGTGACAGATGCTTCAGAAACTGCACACCCAATCCAGCTCCTTCAGCAGCGCCTTCAATCAACCCGGGGATGTCAGCAACGACAAAACTATCATCACCAGCTTTCACCACGCCAAGATTCGGCCCTAGTGTGGTGAATGGATAATCTGCGACTTTCGGGCGTGCCGCGGAGACTGAACGGATCAAAGTTGATTTTCCTGCATTTGGCAAACCCAGCAAACCAACGTCTGCGATCAGTTTTAACTCAAGCCTGAGTGTTCGAACTTCCCCCGGGGTTCCTGGGCTGGTCTGTCTCGGTGCTCGATTGGTACTGGATTTGTAACGCGTATTTCCCAGACCATGAAAACCACCTCTTGCTACCAGCATCTGCTGATCGGCAGATTCCACGTCACCAAGATACTCGTCGGTTTCATCGTCGAAAACGCTGGTACCAAGCGGAACCCTCAAATAGATACTGTTTCCTTTCGCGCCGGCACAGTCTTTTCCTTTTCCGTGTTCACCCTTTTCAGCCCGATATCGTGGCTGGAAACGAAAGTCGACAAGGGTATTGAGTGCCGCATCGCCAATGAGGAACACGCTGCCGCCATCCCCGCCATCGCCACCGTTAGGCCCCCCCTTGGGAATGTATTTTTCACGCCGGAAACTAAGACAGCCGTCTCCTCCTTTACCGGCTTCGACAAAAATACTTGCTTCATCAATAAATTTCATCGTTTTACACGTTTTGAACCTGTTTCATTGTCACCAAATTTAGTTGATAGTCAAAAAAAAGCCCCGTCGATGACAGGGCTTTTTTATAATTTTACTTTCCGTTATTAAGCCTCAGCCACCACATCAACATATTTTCGGTTCTTTGGACCTCTGACTGCAAATTCTACCTTTCCTGCTGAGGTAGCAAACAAAGTGTGGTCTTTCCCACAGCCGACATTTGTCCCGGGATGAAATTTTGTTCCTCGTTGACGAACAATGATATTGCCGGGAATGACGGCTTCGCCACCAAATACCTTTACACCCAGCCTTTTCGATTCCGAATCACGGCCATTTCTTGTACTTCCGCCCGCTTTCTTGTGAGCCATTGCTTACCCTCCGGAAATCTCTGTGATCTTTATTTTTGTATACGACTGACGATGACCAGCCTGACGTCGGTAGTGCTTTCGTCGTCGCATTTTGATGATGTTTATCTTATCGCCACGACCATGCTCAATAACTTCGGCGGTTACTTTCCCGCCCTCAACATAGGGTGCACCGATCTTGACGTCGTCACCATCACCTATCAACATTACTTCTTCAAAATCAACAGTCTCACCAGCTTCAACATTCAATTTCTCGAGCTCGAGTAATTCACCTGGCTCTACTCGATGCTGTTTACCACCACTCTTAATTACAGCGTACATTCTTATCTACTCTATTATTTATTCATAGCCAAAAAGCGTTGATCTGGGCGAATTAGCCGGATCTTGCGGCACAGAGACCGCTGGGCCAGCCCATATTCAGGGTGCGCAATCATACGGGAACACCTTATGGCAATCAAGTTAAGAAACCGCCTATTTTTTACGCTGGGCTGTCCCAATTCCGAACACTCATGAAAAATGACCAAACTCAGGCCTGATCTTGCTTTTGGCCCGGAACTCAACCATCTGGGCCGCGCTTGACAGCTCGGTTATCCATGCCTACGATTCAGGCCCTTGTCACGCTGTTGCGAGCAATCGCTGTAATTGAAATGAAGCACCCCTTCTATACGGTAGTTGAGTCTGATTTTTCAGCTGTTAATCAATTCATTATCGAAAATCTTAACTCCCATGTTCCCCTTGTTGAGGAGATCTCGAGTTACCTGATCGACGCCGGCGGCAAGCGCCTGCGACCACTGCTGGTGCTTCTTACTGCAAGGGCTTGTGGCTACAAGGGTCAACAACATATCAATCTTGCGACTATCATCGAGTTCCTGCACACAGCGATGTTGATGCATGATGACGTGGTCGATGCATCTGATCTGCGCAGGGGGAAAAAAACTGTCAATGCGACATGGGGAAACCCGGCGAGTGTACTGGTGGGTGATTTTCTTCACTCCAGGGCGTTCGAAATGATGGTTGAAATAGGCGACATGGGAGTGATGGCTATCCTGTCCCACGCCACCAATACCATTGCCGAAGGTGAGATCCAACAGCTTACCAACATTCGAAACCCAGACATCACCGAAAACGACTACATTCAGGTGATTACACGTAAAACGGCAATGTTGTTCCAGGCCGCTTCCCATACCGGTGCTGTTTTGGCCAGTGCCACGGCAATACAACAGGAGAGCTCAAAACAATATGGTCTGCACTTAGGACTGGCATTTCAACTGGTCGATGATGTATTGGACTACAAGGGTTCAACCGAGGACCTGGGGAAAAATGTGGGCGATGATCTCGCCGAAGGAAAAGTCACCCTGCCACTCATTATTGCCATGCGAAACAGCGATAGCCAAAGCGTCAATTTTATCCGCCAGGCAATTCTAAAAGGTGGTGTCGAAAACCTGGGCGAAATTGCTGATATCGTGAACAATACCGGTGGTTTGCAGTACACAATGGACCTGGCCGAAAGAGAAATCGACAAAGCCATTGAGTGTCTGACGCATTTGACAGATTCAGAATTCAAAAACGCAATGACTTCATTGGCAAATTTCTCCGTTAACAGGAGTTTTTAGCTCGTTGTACAGGTGAAGGGCAACCTCGCTATCAGGCCAAACAAAATCTATAATCCGGATTTAGTCGGGGTGTAGCTCAGCCTGGTAGAGCACTGTCTTCGGGAGGCAGGGGTCGTGAGTTCAAATCTCGCCATCCCGACCAATAAAATCAATATAAACAGTAGGTTATGGGAATAATATCTACGGTAGCTTTTTCTGTACTTACTGTGTACTTAAATCGTGTTTAGCTTTCCGACGCTAATTAGGCATGGCTGAAACATGGTGCCGGCCGCCGGTCTGGATATACGCGGTATTATGAGTTTTCGGTCATTGCCCTGCAGATGAACGGGATTATCTACCTCACCACACTGACACTTTTTTAACCTCCTGGGCATCGCGTTGCCCCGTTATAGTGCCCCTAGAATTCAGCAGCTATCTGTATAACCACACCGTTAAAGTCTTCATCGGTGCCGCCATCGTTTTCGTCATAATCCTCATCGTGCCAAAGCTCGAGGGATACGGCGACAATACCATCATAAATAGACGTGGCAACGCCCGCCGTAATCCTCGATTCCGGCATGCCGAGAACAGCACCCTCATCGGTAAGTTGGTAGGCAAGAGCCAGGCTCCAGCCGTTGCCCAGGTCATAACCAAGGTCCAGCTGCGCAAAAGTCGGCGCATCATCCACCTGGTAACCGATCTCATCCAGGTCATCAATTTGAATATACTCAGCCAGCAGGGTCGCCGCACCCAGTTGGGCCATGCCATTTATCGATATTGCGTTGAGATCACCTTCGGGGACAACGCCTTGATTCTCATCCAATGCATCAACAATCATTGCACTGTCGGCAACATTACTCAGGTAATCAACCCCAATGTTGAATGCCTCATTGCCGTAGCCAAAGCTCATCCCAAAGTCGCTCAGATTGTCATCTTCATTGGCATTACCATTAAATACATAGCCCTCCAGAGTTAGGTCACCTGTCGACCAGCTCACCAGGGCTGCTCTTTCGCGGAAACCTATCGACTCATCGGGGCTTACCAACTCCAACCCCAGGGTGTCGTTAACCAGGTTGGTTTCCAGCTGCTCAAAGGGCAGATACATCTTCCCCAGCTTGAGGTTGATATCCTCAGCGCCCGGGTTTTGAAGTTGGATATATCCTTCATGCATATCGAAATCGATATCTCCTTCCTTGTAAAAGCTCACAAAGTGAAGGCTCACTTTATCCACCAGTGCCACATCGACACCCGGTTGCGCGGTAGCCAGTATCAGATCGCTGCTGGAGTCATCATCACCCCACTCGGTGGAGTCGGTATAACTCGCCTCAATTTCCATAACACCACTAAAGGTGAACCTTTGCGTCCGATCGTCAACACTCTCAGCAAAACCGGAGTTAGCAAAGGCGCAAGCCATTGCCAACATCGCTATCCTGTACTTCACAATATGTTCGAAATTCCTGTCAGATTTTTTTATAGTTCTAAGGGGGGCAACTGTCCCCTTTGTTAACTTACTTTTCCTAGTAGCCGCCCTTTTTACCCGTACCCAGGTAGGTGAACTCCCAGCTCAACTCAAAAGGGACTCACCACTTGCCAACCCGGTTTCCCTGTCGGTGTGGCGATAAAAACCAGTAACCGGCGGCGGTGTTATGCGGTAACGCAACGGGTATTTGCCGGCATCATTCAGCTTGATATTGCTGGTATAGTGCGCATCATCGGAGGCGACCATGAGCATAAAGGTACCAAAAGTGGACCAGGCTTGTGCTCAGGCATAGCACTATCATTACTCACAGCGGCAGGTAACTTATTATTTTATACAACGTTTCCAAACGAAAAAGTGTGTGTATTATTTACATGCGCAAATGATAATCATTCGTGTTTAGGTTGTCAACAATGTATAAAAACCTCTCCTCCTGCTTTCGCCCTGGGAGGAATGACCGGTAGTGATTCTTTGGTTAGCCGGCTAGAGCCGGGTTCCCGGCCAGCCAGACCACCGTGATCAACAGCAGCGAGAGCATCGCCAGGGCATAGAAATTATTGATATAGGAGATAACTGAGGCCTGTTTCACAATGCCCCTTTGCAGTAGCGTCAGGAGACATCCTGGTTACATATCATGGCATATCCACCGAGGCAAGGCGAAGGCCTCGCTCCATTCCCGTAATTGATTCGCCCGATTCAGCGGAGCTGCCAACCTGACAGGTCAAATCGACATCCTCACCAAGAAACCCAGGTCAAAAGGAGAACCTTCATGTCTTTGAACTGCGACAAACTCACTCGATTTCCCTGCCTGTCGGGCAACGAAAAATCTGGTGCTACATGTTGTTGCGTAAATGAATATCTGGTCTGGGGAATTGAACCCAAACTCCATACATCGCCGTCATGGACGAAGGGTTGGCTGAGCTTTCTTGCCAGCTCCGTTACGTTGAGTCATTTTTTCTGCCCCGACTGACAAACAGATCACTGTCTTGATCCTGCCTGACTGGTACGAGGGTTCCCGCAATGCGAAATCTCTATGCTAGAATTGCGAGCACTCTATGGAGCCTAACAAAATAGGAAGGGTGCCTTAATGCGCTCATACGTCAATAATAATATCCTTAAACGGCCAGCTTATGACCTCATCCCTAACTGCACAGACGAGCGATGATTTTCTCGGTCATCCACGTGGATTATATGTTCTTTTCTTCACAGAGATGTGGGAGAGATTTAGCTACTATGGGATGAAAGCCCTGCTCATCCTCTACCTGACTAAACATTTCATGTTCGGAGACAGGGAAGCTGGCTTGATTTATGGAACCTACGGCTCACTTGTCTACGCGATGCCTGTGCTGGGCGGCTTGATAGCAGACAGATATCTGGGATATCGAAAAGCAGTGATGTTTGGTGCAGTTCTGTTGGTTTGCGGTCACTTCGGCATGGCCTTTGAGGGACCGCCAGCAGTCGTCACTGAACATGGTGTGGTCCGAGATGGCTTTTACGCTCAGACTTTTTATCTTTCGCTTGCATTTATTATCGTCGGTGTCGGGTTTCTTAAGGCCAACATCTCAACTATCGTCGGGCAACTGTATGGCGAAAATGATCCTCGACGAGATGGTGGTTTCACCATTTTCTATATGGGAATCAATATCGGTGCATTCACCGCGACTCTCGCCTGTGCTTACCTGGGTGAGACCTACGGTTGGAGATATGGATTCGGTCTCGCAGGAGTTGGTATGTTAACCGGCCTTCTGGTATTTCAGATGTTTCGGCATCATCTATCGGGTTACGGTGAACCACCTGACCCTGCGGATCTCAACAAGTCAGTTTTTCCTGGCCTCGATCAGGAACGCCTGATCTACGTCATTGGCATCATTGGCGTATTTGGCGTTTGGCAACTGGTACAACGAACCTCAGAGGTTGGCGTTATGCTGACAATAGTTGGTGCAGTAGTCATAATCGGAATACTGTGGTTCTCTCTTTTTAACTGCGAACCAAGAGATCGAGACCGCATGATTGTGATGTTAATTCTCATCGCAATATCCGTACTATTCTGGGCGCTGTTTGAGCAGGCTGGATCATCACTGACCTTGTTCACAGACCGTAATGTCGACATGGGGACGGCATTTACCGCAGGAATGTTCCAATCGCTAAATCCGTTCTTCATCATTGTGCTTGCGCCATTATTCGCCTGGATTTGGGTTAGATTATCAGCAAGCGGCTTTGAACCGACAACACCGGCAAAGTTTGGTCTTGGAACTCTACAGGTGGGTTTAGGCTTTGGAGTTTTGGTGTATGGCGCGTCTCAGGCAGGACCAGACGGTAAGGTCGAGATTATCTGGCTGGCGCTCATGTATCTGCTTCATACAACAGGTGAGCTTTGTCTTTCACCGGTTGGCCTTTCGATGGTAACCAAACTGAGTGTTCAACGAGTCGCTGCGATGATGATGGGTGTCTGGTTTTTGTCCAGTGCATTCGCTACCTATGCGGCTGGATTTATTGCAGGTGCAATGGCGATCGATGAAACATCTGGTGGGTCCGCTGATGCGGTTACGTCGCTGGCTATCTATGTCGGTGTTTTTGAAAAACTCGCACTAGTTGCGGTCATTCTGGGCGTTGTTATTCTGCTGCTCTCGCCCATACTACATAAACGAATGCATGGCGTTCACTGAGTCGCTGCTTAGGGTTCAGAACCCTTCAGATGATCCAGGGATAAATTATCAAGCCAGGCTCGGTAGTCCACGATATTTGCAGGCAAGATAATCTTGCTATGTTCAAGGCCACGAATCGCGTCGATATATCTTTCGTTCAACTGCAGTTTCAAGGCTTCCAAACCGCCTGTCTGGCTGATCACAGCTGCTATCTTTTCGATTGATCCAGCTGTGGCTTCGGCAATCGCTCTGATCTCTTCTCCATGCCCTTCAGCCTCATTGATGCGCCTTTGCATCTCGCCTTCTGATCGATTGATAAGTTCAGCTTTTAGTCCCTCAGAACGATTGATTCTGCTCTGCTTATCTCCCTCACTCGATGCGAGAATCGCCCTTCGTTCTCGTTCTGCATTTACCTGTTTCTCCATTGCATTTCTGACAGTGTGAGGTGGTGTAATGTTTTTGATCTCATATCGATGAACTCTGATGCCCCATATCGCACCTGCGAGATCGAGAACTTCAACGACCTTTGCACTGATGACATCACGTTCTTCGAAGGTTCTATCCAAATCAAGGGTACCGATTACCGATCGGGTGGTTGTCTGGGCCAGCTGAACCGCAGCATACCGATAGTTGACAATGCCGTAACTAGCTTTCACGGGATCCATGACCGAGATGTAGATAACGCCATCAACCGAGACTTTGACTTCATCTCCTGTGAAACAATCCTGAGGAGGAACATCAATTGCCTCTTCCCTCAGATCCTGCACGAAAGTCACCTTGTCGACAAATGGGATAAGTGTGTGAAAACCAGCCTCGAGCGTTTTATGGTATCGCCCTAACCTCTCGACTATGTGCGAAGTTTTCGTTGATACCAGTCGAATAGACTGGAAGAACTTAACGATCAGAATCAGGAATATTATTCCCCAGACGGCTAAAACGAATATGTCTGTCATTTTAGTGACCTCCATCTTTCATCGTATGAGATACCTGATCAATGCCAGCAAAGTAGCCTTCCATTTTTGCCAGTTCTCCAGGTACGACGCTGACATCGGCTTCTTTCAGCAACGCTGACACCCTATCGATATAGGTTTCTACAAGTTGCATATTCATTGCCTCGTGACCACTCGGATTGTTAATTGCACTGGCAATCAATCTGGTTCCCTCTGCGGTTGCAGCTGCAAGAATGGATATTTCTTCTGCCCTGCCTTTGGCTTCATTGATTCTCCGTTGACGTTCGCCCTCAGATAAGTTGATGGCTTCCTGCCTTTCACCCTCAGAGAGTGCAATAGTCGAGTCACGTTCGGCATTGGCTAGGGTTATTTCAGCACGTTTCTGCCTCTCTGCCTCCATCTGTTTTTCGAGTGTATCGATCACATTCGTCGACGGGGTAATGTTCATGACTTCATATCGCAGGACTTTTATACCCCAGGGCTCTGAAGCATCGTCGATTTCACGCACGATGGTTTCGTTGAGAGCATCTCGCTCGGAGAAGGTTTCACCAAGAGTTAGCTTGCCAACCTCAGATCGAACCGTTGTCTGTGCCAGATTGATCGCCGCGATCAAGTAATTCTCTATCCCGTAACTTGCTTTGTAGGCATCCATGACTTTGATGTACAACAATCCATCCACGTCAACTTGAATATTGTCTCGCGAAATACAGCTCTGATGAGGGACGTTTATACACTGCTCTCGTGTTTCCTGCCGATAAGCTACGCGATCAAAGAAGGGAATCAAAAAGTGGAATCCAGGTTCAAGACCCGCCCGAAATTTCCCCAGTCGTTCAATGACACATCGTTCTCGCATGGGGACTATTAATATCAAGTTATACAGAACGAATAACCCTATAATGAATGCAATGGTAAAATAGAACACAACTTATGCTCCTTGTTCGTTGTTGGTACTGCTATCAGCAGTATTTCCGGGTACTCCTTCTACGATGTACTGAACGTTTTCTCGGCTGACTATTCTGGCAATTTCACCGGTTGCTATCTCACCACCGTCTCCCACTGCTGGCCATTGCGTGCCGCGAAGGTCGATTCGACCGACGGCATTACCGGGTCCTATGGTTTCAACAACCTTCACTTCCTCTCCAACCTCATCAAGGATCTCAATCGTATTGTCCTTGCTGAAATCACCGCCGAAGTATCGCATCGCAAATTCACGCAAAACCACAATAAACAACATGGAGGAAATGAAGAACAGTGTCAAAGCTCCAACCCAGCTTGAAACCAGCCCAAACCAGATAGCGGTTGCGACGACCAGACATCCACAACCAAGAAAGATTACGATGCCACCGGGCAGGAAAATTTCAGCGATGATGAGTACGATCGCGGCGATAAGCCAATAGCTTGAATTGATGAGAAAGTCCATGGATGAGGATTGAGCCTCTTTTGACATATTACGTCAAGATTTTCTAAATGGAGATTTTATGAAGTAAACCACATTCGTCATTACCCGCAGCGGATTTGAATGTTATAACCCCACCTGTCATTTGTTAAGAACGCATCAATATGTTCATTACCAACTTCGGTTCCTATTGTATCGACCATGTCTATTCGGTTCCTTACTTTGTTAGACCTGGTGAGACGCTGCCCAGCTTAAACTACGAAATACATCCGGGCGGCAAGGGCCTGAACCAATCGCTTGCTCTCGCCTACGCTGGCGCAACCGTAAGGCATGCCGGGAAAATCGGCGAAGACGGCACATGGATGAAAACCCTCCTCGATGATGCTGGCGTAGACACTTCAATGACATCGATTATCGATATACCAACCGGTCACGCGAACATACAGGTAACCCCAAAAGGAGAAAACGCGATCGTCATCTATGGGGGCGCAAATAAGGAAATCAGCGAATCTGATATTGAAGCCGTTCTCTACGATGTTTCGAGTGGAGACCACCTGCTGATTCAGAATGAAATCAGTTGCCTACCTGAGTTGATTGAGATGGCCGCCAGTAAAGAACAATGCATCATCTTCAATGCGGCACCGATTACTGCAGAGGTGAACGACTATCCGTTAGATTTGGTGGAGATTTTCGTGGTTAACGAGGTCGAAGCTGAAGCTCTTGCTGGTGAGAGTGATCCAGATAAAATTCTGGACGCAATGGTGAGTCAATTTCCGAATGCCCGGACAATACTGACGCTCGGAGAACTTGGCGCAAGATATGCGTTCAAGGAACAACGAGTAGTGCAGCCCGCCTATACAGTAAATGCCCTGGATTCAACAGGTGCCGGAGATACTTTCACAGGATATTTTCTTGCGAATTACGTAAACAATGTGGATATCCAGCAATGTTTGGATATTGCCTGTAAGGCAGCAAGTATCTGCGTCACAAGGCAAGGTGCAGCCTCATCAATTCCTAGATTGACAGATTTCTAGCCAACTTGCTTCAGCCGGATTAGTTCCTCGCTGGCAAGCGGTCTTGTCTTATAGTTGGTGTCGGAAATCCAGTTCGCTGGTTTCGTGCAACTTTCACTTTCCACATCTACCACTAAATATTCAGGGCTAAACGGCACCAGTTTTCCAGATAATTCAGCCTGGTCACTCAGTAAGTCATCACTTATTGGAACAAATACTTTCATTAAATACTCTCTTCACATCGAGCCCAGCATTCGCCATATCGTTAGCCGAATGGTGATACACCAGACCCATCGCCATTACGGCTAAGTAAACGCTAAAAATCACGACCATGCCCCTAGGAATAATGAAAGATCACTGAATAATCGTGGAAAACTGATGAATCGAAAAGAGTATGATGAGATTCTGTGGTTTACGGGTATATTTAAGCTCTTATGCGACTACACCCATTTGATGCAGGTTTGAAATTACTTCCATCGAATGTTGTCATAAACTAGACACAACACTACCAAGGAGTCGAAATGGCTAAACGCATCGCCATTGTTGAAGACGATCCGGATCAACGCAGTAATTATGTTGACGCGATTACAAAGAAGGGCTACGACGTGACGGCCTACAGTAACCGCCGCCAGGCTTTGGAAGGATTTGAGCGAGATCTGCCGGACCTGGCTATCCTGGATATTATTCTGGGTGATGAGGTTGATGCAGGATTTGAAATTTGTAGAGATCTGCTCTCCCGCTCGGCCTCCTTGCCGGTCATTTTTCTGACCGAACGAATTACAGAAATCGACAAAATCAGTGGCCTTAGATTGGGAGCCTGGGATTATCTTCCAAAACCCATTTCGCTTGATTACCTGGCCGAGCGCATCAGTTCACTTCTCAGAATTAACGAGGCCAGAGGTCAGTCTACAAACAGTGGTTTGAGTACTGCAAAAACTGTTGGTGATCTGACAATAAATCAGGAAGCTCTGCTCGTTTCCTGGCAAGGCCAGACAATCAACCTTTCAGGAACAGAATTTCGAATGTTGGCAAAGCTGGTCAGGGTGCCCGGTCATGCCGTGTCATATGACACATTGATGAATGCAACCATGCAAAGTCTTGTAACTAACAACACGATCAATACTCACATGAGAAATATTCGTAAGAAATTCGAATCTATCGATCAAGAGTTCGATTGTATCAAGAGTGAGTATGGTTTCGGCTATCGATGGTCGGCTAAATAGCGCATATCAACCAGTGGAACAGAACATGCGGGTCACTGGAAAATTAACATGAAATCAGGATTCCGAGGTCCACGACTAGCTACCAAGCTATTCATCTTGATGAGCCTTGCGTTGGTCGTCATACCCTGGTTCAGCTATTTGTACCTCAGCGAGATGGAAGAGCTCTCCGTTGATATCCAGGCCAACGCACAGTTATTGACCGCAGAGGGCGTTTCCACCTTATTTAACGGTCGACAGGATCTCTTCTACGATCTACCCCTGACACCAGAAGGTTACGAACAGCTCTATGCCCAGCCATTAGAGAAACCGATTCAGATTGATGGCAAAAGTAACGACTGGGAGGATGTTCTGAATTTCCGTGTCAGCTATGGCACAAGTGAAGATGATGTATCTGATCAAATAGATGTACCCAATCAATTCTATCTGGTTTTGGGCAAACACAATGATCAGGTCTATGCACTGGTTCAGGTAAACGATGACAGACTGATATTTCGCGATCGAGATATATTGCGATTGGACCTGTCGGATCATCTTCGGATTACTTTCTCGGGAGAAGACGGCACAGTCAAAAACCTGGTCGTAACAATGACCGAACCAGGCGTCACGACGGCCTACTTGGTTGACGACAAATTTCGATATGCAGAGGGCGATGCCGAGAACAGAGTTCAGGGATTTACAACAACGAACGACAATGGGTATTCGATTGAATTCAGAATTCCACTGGAAATGTTAGGCCCAACCCGGAATTTCGGCCTTGCCGTGGTGGATGTCGATAATCCGGAAACCCGAGCCGTAGAATCCATCACCAGTACTCTGCCATCAGCCGGATCTGAAGAATTCGAAGCATTTGGACTGGTACTTCTGAAATCTCCCGAAGTACTTAGAATCATCGAGGGTCTCGGTTACTCCGGATCAAATATTCAGGTTATCGATGCACAAAGAAGAGTGCGAGCCGAAGTCGGCAGTTATCGGGCATCACAAATCCAGCCCCAGACTGATGAAGAAGATCTCAGCCTGGTCGATACCTGGTTTGCCCTGATCAATCTTGAGATGGACTCGATCTATGAAACAATAGATTCCTACCTGCGTACGACGAACCCTGTACCTGAAGGTCAGGTCATCGAAGAGAGCCTTTCGGGAAGACCGAATTATCAACGACGTTATACGCCTGCCGAGGGAGAAGTCATCATCGCGGCACATCCGATAATTGCCCAGGATGAGATTATCGGCACCATTGTTCTCACTCAAAGTACCGATCGTATTCTGCAATTACGCAGAGATGCGCTGCAGCGAATCATCACTTTTTCTGTCCTGTCACTGATCATCTTTGCCGTACTGATATTGGGCTTCTCAATCAGTCTTGCCCGACGAATCCGAAAACTTGGTGCGGAAGCCACGAATGCGATAGACAGATACGGCAGACTGCAGACAAACCAGTTGAAGAGTGAGATTGGTTCAGGTGATGAAATCGGCGACCTGGCTCGCAGCGTGTCGGGCATGCTCTCAAAATTACATCAGCACAACCAGTTCCTTGAAAATATGCCGCGCACTTTGAGACATGAAATAAATAATCCCCTTAACGCATTAAGCACCTCGCTCCAGAATCTCGAAAATGAAAGCTCCGAAACCGCGAAAATAAAGTATCTTGAGAGCGCAAAAAGGGGGGTCACCCGCATAGGTATGATCGTGCAGAATCTGGCTGATGCCGCAAATCTTGAAGATGCGCTTGAGGCAGAAGAGTTTGAGGTCATCAACTTACAGAAACTGGTTCAAAACTATCTGGTCAATTGCCGCACAACCCATCCAGACCGACAATTTGAATATCAGGGAACCGAACAGGAAGTACAGAGCAAGGTTTCAGACTACAGAATAGAACAATTGCTGGATAAACTGATCGACAACGCCATCGACTTCTCGTACCCCGATAGCACGATAACCGTGGGACTTACATTCGAGGAGACCAGATTGAACTTGTTCGTCGCCAATCAGGGGCCGACTATTCCGGGAGACATGGTCGACAACATCTTCGATTCAATGGTGTCTGTTCGAGCGACAAATCCAGATAACCGATTACATTTTGGCATGGGACTGTATGTGGTAAGAGTAATCGCAGAACACCATGGTGGAAGTGTAACAGCAACAAATCTGATAGATGACACAGGTGTGACCATCAAAGTGACATTACCAAGATTCCTTACCATTCCAAATCAGGCATTCGCAGCGAGCTAATTCGGGTTTTTCGCAGACAAAAAAAAGTCCTAACACCTTGGGGGAGGGGATTGAGTTAGGACTTAATAAGTACCAGCTTAACTTGGAGCTAACATATTTATGTTCGCGCGAATGAGTGTAGCCATTGATTATGGAAAGACTATGGAAGCAATATGGAAGTGCTTCTGACAGCTTACATTTACTGGCGTTATCTGTCCCAAAACCGGTCGTTACTGACCTCTCAGATCGAGAATTAGTTGACTACTCTGTCGTCTTGCACCGGTATCGCAACCCCAGTCAGGTCGCCCATCGTCCAGTCTGCTTTTTGTGTCGCACTTATGATAAGTTGCACCATTGAAGTATTTATCTGTCGATCAATAACCAGGTTGATGCCTTGCCCTGTTCTGGGCTGAATTCCCAGATGCAATTTGTCCTCTCGCATGTTGTATGTCAGCTTAAACGCGAGGGGAATGTCATCTCCCATTGGCAACTCGTTGGGATCGTCTTTAAACTTTTGGCCAAAGTTCGATTCCTGAATCGCTTTCTCCTGCTTGAAATTCTTTACAGCCTGTTTGGCATCCGGGCTCCCCTGCATTGACACATCCGGATCCGCCTCCAGATGTTCTTTCAAAACCTTCATCAGCAAAAACGTATACCGCCTGGTTACCCAGAACCTGAACTCTTTGTTATCAGTCGTGTTTACTCTAAACAGAATCCGATCTTCTTCCGGGTTATAGAGCATTTGCATTTGATTGATGGCAGAACTCATCTCATGTTTCATCCAATCTGAATCCTGTGAGTATACTAAATACCCGCCAGCTGCTATATCAATAATATTTGATATAGCATTGATGTTCCGGGCACTGCCATCTACAATATCAATAATATTTGATACAGAAATGACCGTGAGTACCGTAAGTCCCCTATTTCAGCCTGATTCAGAGCATCTCCTTTCATTTTGCAAGGCGACAGCCGATGCTCTTCGCCTCGACATACTCCGCGTTCTCAGCATGGAATCGTTCGGCGTGCTTGAACTCTGCCACATTTTTGACATGCCACAACCTGGTATGAGTCATCACCTTAAAATTCTGGCAACGGCACAGTTACTTTCAGCCAGGCGAGAAGGTAATTCGATCTTTTACCGGCGCGCGCTGATATCAAACCACTACGCCCTTGAAGAGCTGACTGCTGCCTTGTTTCAGTCAGTTGATAGAATCCAGCTGCAGCCCGCGGTAAAACAGCGAATTGAAGATATCCATCAACAAAGAGCGCTTAGTTCAAAACAGTTCTTTGAGAAAAATGCTTCCCGATTCCAGCAGAACCAAAATCTGATCGCTGAGTTCAGTCAGTACGCGGGATGTGTAAAAGACCTTTTAGCCAATCAGGACCTGGCTCGGGCAAATTCTGTTATTGAAGTCGGACCCGGCGAGTCCGATCTGATTAATCTTCTGGCCGAACGATTCGATCAGATCTGCGCAATCGACAACACTGAGGAGATGCTGACAAAATCTCGAAATACCCTCATAGTGAAACACAGGGACAAGGTGCGTTTCTTTCTAGGGGACATCGCTTCTGCGTTTGAATCAGGAGTAAAAGCTGACCTGGTTGTTCTCAACATGGTATTACATCATCTCGCATCTCCTCGCCAGTTCTACAAGACCGTTTCCCAGCACATTAATCAAAGCGGAATGTTACTGCTGGTAGATCTCTGTAGCCACAATCAGGATTGGGCAAGAGAGATATGCGGTGACCTCTGGCTCGGTTTTGATCCGTCAGATCTGGACAACTGGGCAACAGAATCCGGATTCACAAAAAGTCAGAGTGCATATCTGGGGCTAAAGAACGGATTTCAGATCCAGATCAGACTATATACACAATCTAACAACATAACTAAGTAGTGAGGAATCATGAGTACCCAGGATTATAAAGTCGCAGACATCAGTCTGGCAAAATTTGGTAGAACAGAAATTCAGCTGGCCGAGGCTGAAATGCCAGCCCTGATGGCTCTTCGAAAGAAGTACAGAGAAGAACAGCCTCTGGCAGATGCCAGAATAATCGGCTGTATCCATATGACCATCCAGACGGCTGTTCTTATGGAAACACTTCTTGATCTTGGTGCTGAAATACGCTGGTCTTCCTGCAATATTTTTTCAACCCAGGATCATGCTGCCGCTGCAATGGCTGACAGAGGAATACCAACCTTCGCCTGGAAAGGTGAAACCGAGGAAGAGTTTTTCTGGTGTATCGAACAGACAATTCTGTCAGACGGAGAGCCATGGGATGCCAATATGATTCTGGATGACGGCGGTGACCTTACGGAAATGATTCACAACAAATACCCCGATATGCTCAATAACATTCACGGTATTACAGAAGAAACGACGACCGGTGTGCATCGACTGTATGAAATGTTGAAGGATGACGAACTTAAAGTGCCAGCGATTAACGTTAACGATTCCGTTACCAAATCGAAGAACGATAACAAATACGGCTGCCGCCACAGTCTAAACGACGCCATCAAACGCGGCACAGATATGCTGATGGCAGGTAAAAAAGCACTGGTCATCGGCTATGGTGATGTGGGTAAAGGTTCTGCTGCCAGCCTGAGACAGGAAGGCATGATCGTACGAATAGTCGAAATCGATCCCATCTGTGCCATGCAGGCTTGCATGGATGGCTATGAGGTCGTTTCGCCATACAACGGCGGTCTGAACACAGGCAAACTTAAAGACATCGACACGCGCCTTATGAGCAATATTGATCTCATTTGCACATGTACAGGTAACGTTAAAGTCTGCGACGAAAATCTGCTTCGAACTGTCAGCAGAAACGCCGTGGTTTGTAACATCGGCCACTTTGACACCGAGATTGATACCCAATTCATGCGCGACAACTGGGCCTGGGAAGAAGTAAAGCCGCAGGTACACAAGATCTATCGAAGCGATGATAAAAAGGATTACATCATCCTGCTCTCTGAAGGGCGGCTGGTTAACCTGGGAAATGCCACTGGTCATCCGTCCCGGATTATGGATGGATCTTTCGCGAACCAGGTTCTGGCACAAATGTATCTGTTCGAACGCAAGTGGGCAGACCATGATCCGAGCCAGAGGCAACCAATCACGGTTGAAGTGTTACCCAAAGCCCTCGATGAAGAAGTAGCGAGCTATATGGTAGAAGGTTTTGGCGGGGTAATGACCAGGCTGACAACTCAGCAGGCCAACTATATCAACGTTACTGAAGAGGGCCCTTTTAAGCCTGAAACATACAAATATTAGGAGGACTGTTTGCACATCTTGATAAGCCAGCTATCAGCCGAAACCAACCTGGTAGCCTGGCTAATGGCCATGGAAACCGAAATTGAATAATTCGTACCATGGGTAACATCGTCTGGCTGGCTAATCAATCCACCCGGATCCCGGCAGCGTCCAGCTGGGTTCGCAAGGGAGCCAGCTGAGTTTCAAACTCCCGCCAACGTTCCACTGAGCGACTGTGAACTTTTTCTCTCACCTGAACCGAACTCGCTGTCATGCTGGCAGCTGTATTCTCATCAAAATTGATACAAGCTTCTTCGAAGTCCAGACCCACCTTATTCAGCAGGCCTCGAGTCTGCTGTTCCTGGTCTGTTACCAGAGATTCGTAGTTGATTTCAATAAGGCGCTCACCAAGCATGGCTTTCCAGTGGTCAAACAATCGAGAATAGGCAATGTAGTAAGTCCCCAAATCTGAAAGCGAGTAGGAGAACTTGTAGGCCCATGTGAATGCCTGCTTGTACATCGAGAAACAGGTATCCATTGGATTTCTCCGCAGGCAAATGATTCTGGCATCAGGGAAAGCCTTGGCAATAAAGCCAATGTACAGAAAATTATAGGGTAGTTTATCTATGAACATGGGGGTGTCTTCCAACATATAGTCCACCATGTTGAGATATCCATTGGCGACCAACCAAATGTCTTTCTTTGCAACGGCTTCTATCATATCGAGATTCATTTTTTCGATACTTTCGACGCCACTTTCTCGTCGCAGCACAACCTCCACAAATTGTGTCTCACCAATACTGGACACCTTCGAATGACTCGAGAGAATACGTTCGGTCAGAGTCGTACCGGTTCTAGGTAAGCCCAGAATAAACACGGGTGATTTTCCGGTCACCTCTGTCGGCTTGCTGTTTGGGTCTGTCGACATCCACTGCCTTGTGCAGGTATCAATGATCTTCTCGATCAGTCCCGTATCAGTCTCAATATTATAATTTGACACACTCGTGACGGCATCACCCGCTGACTTGTAATAGTCGAAAGCCTCGTCCCAACGCAGCAAGTCTTCCAGTTCTTTACCTAATGCGTAATACATGAAGATATTCTGTGAAGGTTGTTGTTTGCTGGCATCAAGCACACGCTTCATCTGATCGATATGTCCGCTATCCGTCGCTGTCTCGAGCCGGGAATATTGATAATGATTCCGCTGATGATTTGGATTCTGTTTCAACAGCGACTCGTAGATTTCCCTGGCCTCTTCGATTTTTCCGAGGAAGACTGCACAAGCCGCCAGATTCGCCTGAAACAAGCCAATATTTGGTTGCAGTTCATTTGCCTTTTTGTACAAAGGCCATGCTTCAGCAGACAAACTCATCGATGTGTAGTTGGTTGCGGCCATGTCAAGATATCGGGGGCTATTGTTCAGATAGCTCTTGTACCTGGCGATTAACCGGGTCGCCTCCTCATATCGCAGAGATGTTACATACTGACTCGACAACTCAATCGCCGCATCATATCTCTCTGCATCCAGCTCAAGAACTTTCTCGAAGGCTTCAACAGCCTTAAGAGGATGCTGCGCGGCTTTCTCAACAAGACCCATGAGGAAGAATCCTTCCGCACTCTCAGCATCATGTTTCAATATCTCATCGGCACACCTGTGAACTCTCGCCCAATCATTTCTTTGGGCGCTCTGTCTCGCCATCGCACTGATTTGTTGAAGCCTTTCATTCATGTCCTGAGATAACCTGTCATACAATTCTCGCGGTATATTGAATTGCGCCATGACCATAGTCAAAGTATTTCCCCAGGTGTCGTTGATGAATTTCTGTTGCTATAGTAGTCAGCTGTGAGACTACCGGTTGGCTCATCGCACCAAAAGTCTGATTTCAAACGGTCATGAATCAGGACAGTATTTAATGCCGAATTCCCACTCCGAGAACAGTGTGGCACAAGACTGGGACAGATATTGGAAAGGCAGTCAGGATCAGTCTGCCTTCGGTAGCGGCGGTGTCAACCATCCTGCGATCCTGGCCTTCTGGACAACCTTTTTTCGGGCAAGCGCCAACCCAACCACCAGGATAATCGACATAGCCTCTGGCACTGGCGCTGTGATCGAGGCTGCAACTCATGTTGATCAGAGTCCGGGAGATTTTATCTGTGTCGACACTTCCATCGCAGCAATCAATACACTATGTAGTCGCTTTCTCAATGTGCAGGGTCTGGTTGCTGATGCATCACAACTGCCACTCGAAGACGAAAGTCAGAGCATGGCCACAAGTCAGTTTGGTCTCGAGTACGCAGGAAAAGAGGCGTTTTCTGAATTGATCCGGGTACTTGCAAAGGGAGGCCGTCTTGCACTGGTCCTGCACTGCGATCATGGCATAATTTTCAATGAAGCTGCGGCAAGCCTGGATGCAACAAAAAGGCTTAAAGAATCGGAGTTTCTTCCTCTTGCCACAGAAATGTTTAAGGCAGGCTTTGCTATTTACCGGGGAGCCAATCCTGCTGAATTCGAAGCAGCGGCGAAACGGCTTATGCCAGCATTCAAATCTCTGGAACCCATTATGGACGAGCATGGGGTACATGTCGCCGGAGATACAATCTGCGAACTCTATAACGAGGTTGCCAGAATACAGGGTCGAATGCAGCACCATGATGAACAAGAGGTGATCAATTGGCTGACCCAGATCGGTCAGGAGCTTGATGCCTACGCTGGCAGGATGAAATCCATGCAACAGGCAGCCTTATCGAAAGACGAATTTTTAGCATTCACAGATAAGCTGAATACCGGCGGCTTTAAAATTCAACAAGCCGAAGCATTGAGAGTTGCGAACCATCCCCTCCCTCTGGCATGGATCCTGACAGCGAATAAACAATAGCCACATGAAAATCCCAGCCAGCGACTTCGAGATTACGGTTCCAAGCCTGCTTTTTGACCCAGAGGTCTACCTCTTCGATTTCTCCGGAACTCGATCAAAATTCCTGATCGTCCCGGAGAATCTGCAAGCTGAGTCACCATTTATCGACATTCGTTTTGAACCTTTCGCACAGGCACAGTTCAGCGTTGCCACCAAATCACTTTTTGCACTTGAGGATCAGCACAATAACGAGCGTCCAAAGATTAATTTCATCTTCCATCATGCTTTTGTCTGCTCAACGCTACTGGCTCGATGTCTCAATCAAAGTTCAGCCTTTTTCAGTCTGAAAGAACCCTGGATCTTTCGTCGGCTCGCAGATTTCAAACGAAACCAGGCAGAATCGATTTCACAAACACAATGGCAGCAAATGTTCCTGAAGAACACATCACTCCTTGCGAAGAATTATCACACCGGGAATTCGATAGTCGTCAAGGCCACAAATGTCGCTAACAATCTACTTGAGGATGTCCTGACGAAACTGCCGGATTCCAACTGTCTCTACCTGTATTCGGATTTGCAGAGTTTCCTGGTCTCCAACCTGAAGAAAACATCAGAAACCCAAAAGAAGATCCCTTCCCTGTTTCACGGATTCTGTCAGGACAGTGACTTCCTCCAGCGATTCACACAGTTTCAAGACGTCTCAGATTTATCCTTCCTGCAGATCTGCGGGCTAATCTGGTTGATCAACATATACAACTTTCGGTATGTCGTAGAAAATACAAGAGCTGAATCAGTCAGAACTCTGGATATGTCGGCACTGCTGACTGATACAACGCAAGCAGTTGCAGAGGTCAGTTCTTATTTTGGCCACAGACCGATTGATGCTGAGAAGGCATTGATGACCCAGCCTGATCTGATGAACACAAACGCCAAGGCACCAGGAGAATCATTCAACAGCGACATGAAACAGAAACAGACTGATGAGATCCTCTATCGTTATGGAAGTGAAATCAAACAGATTGTCGACTGGATTGACCCAATGATTCAGCAACTGGGACTGCCGGACTTCCTGGCAGGACTCGCTCTCAACAATACGATCCTCTCAGACACCAGGACTTAACGTGTGCTAAATCCCGATCTGGATACGAAAGCCTTGCGAGAAGCATTCGACCTGGATGGTCGAATACGGATCGATAATTTCCTGGATACAGAAGTTATCGACAAAATCAGGCAATACTGCCTTGAGGAAGATCCCTACGAGGTCATCTATTTCGCCGACGGCAAGAATCGGATTTCAAGCAGGGCCGAGGTGGCAACGATGGATCAGTTCGAGAAACAAGATCTTAACAGGAAGATATTTTCCGCTGCCAGCCAGGGCATCGGTTTCTTATACGATGGCTATCAGATGAACAGAGCCACGCACAAAAGTAACGCGAAGCTCAATTTTCTTTATGAAGTCTTCGAGTACTTCAATAGTGAAACCATGCTCGATTTCATCCGCCAGGTTACGGGTAAGACCGACATCCTGAGTGCCGATGCACATTATACCCGCCTGACGTCCGGGCAGTTTCTGACTCGACATCGCGATGTCGTGGCGAATCGTGATCGACGCCTGGCATATGTACTCGGGTTCTCGCAGAACTGGCATCCGGACTGGGGTGGCCTTCTGCAGTTCTTTGATGAAGACGGCACACCTACAGATTCATTCGCGCCCCGGTTCAACTGCCTTTCGATGTTCGATATTTCCCATATTCATTCGGTAACCTATGTTACCCCCTTTGCTCTTGAACCACGTCTGTCACTCACAGGTTGGTTCCGTGCAAGCCCGAAGGATGCACCGACCCAATGAAAACCCAGGAACCTTCATATGACTGAAAACAACGCTAACCTGCCAGACTTCAAAACCTGGTATAGAACTTTACTCAATGCTGTAGTTCAGGAAATGGTTCGGGTCGAGGCAATCTCGGGCGAGAATATCGAGGCAAAACCCTCATGGGCGATCCCACTTCGAATTTTGATTGGGCAGATCAGAGTACAGGGTGCTCAAGAATTCATCTGGGTGATATCTGGTCCGGACGTATCCACAGATCACATTGATGGAAACCTGGCCGCTTCCCCCAGAGATGCAGCAAGGCACTTTGCCATGAAATGGCAAATGGATGCAGAACGATTGAATACACTTGTAAAACAAAAAGCAGAGGTTGTGAATCCAGAGGTTGATCGGGAAGCTTTTGCGAATACCTTGATTGGTTATGCCGAGTCGCTTTATGACATCGTGAACAATGACGACTTCTGGGATCAGACCTGAATGGCACTTACTTAAGTGCTCTTACGAGACACTCTTACGAGACGCTCTTACGTCGTTCCGATCCCAGCTTCCTCTTTTCGCTTACTCGTTCCGCGCATCCCTGTGTCCCGCTCGTTCAGACCGTTTCGCGGCTCCGGCGGCCGCCTTCGCACACTGCAGAACTGCGCAAAAAGAGAACCCTGGGTTCTGTACTCGCGGCCTTGCCGAACACAGGACTATTAACTGCTACTTGTTCTATAAGTAAGTGCCATTCGGAACAGACCTCACTTTGACCCTCAAATTAGCTATAACGAGACAAAAAAAAGGGCCGCTATTGCGGCCCTTTTCACTTCAACAGAAGTTTTCTATCAGTCCTGATTAAATTTCCAATTCAGACGCAGATAGTAACCACGGCCAAACAAACGATACGTTGAAGGATCCGTACTCGCATTGAAACCAAAGTCAATGTAAGGAGGCTCTTCATCTGTAACGTTTCTTACACCACCAGCTATTGTCAAACCTAGACTCTCGATCTGGTATGAGGCGGTAATGTCATGGTAGAGTTGATCATCTACGTCCTGAATGTACGGCAGGAAGCTAACGTCCGCTTCCAGATCACTGATCCATTCACCGAGGTATGAAACCCGCCAGTTGTCTTGTGACAGACTGAATGAATAGTTGATTTTATCTTCAGCATACGCTGAACCGTCATAGCGTCCTCTCAGATCCTCGGTTGGCGATCCAGCGAATGCAGTTCGCTCACGATCAAGCATATGCGCCCACAAGAAACTTGCGTCGATCTGACCCCAGTCTGTTTCAAAGTCGACACGAATTTCAGAATCAACACCTTCGGCTCTGCCCTCTGCAACATTCAGCGGTGCATCAAGTATCTGGGCAACACTGTAGTCAGAGCGTCGAGTGATCAACTGACATGAAGAAGCAACCTGATTGACGTAACACTCATCAAGAATGAACTGAACACCAACTGTAGAAATAACGTCTTCGATTTCAATTTCCCAGTAGTCAATCGTTACACTGACGTCAGCAAAACTGAAGTCAGGTGTCCAGACAGCACCTACTGTCAGTGAGTCACCACTTTCTGGTTCAAGGAACGGGTTACCACCCACGCGAGCAAGTACCTGGGTATCCAACTGTTCTGATTCACCAGTACAGCCAGGCGCAGTCACATTATTAGTCGGATCACAGGGATCAAGATAGGTCGGGAATGAATCAACCTGACCTGCGAATGACTCACCAATACTGGGCGCTCTGAATACTTCGCCGGTTGTTGCACGAAGTTTCAATTGCTCAAGTACCTGGAACTCAACACCCAGTTGATAGGTGCTGTCGTCTCCGTATGTGTCGAAGTCGTCATATCGATATCCGGCGGTAATATCCAATGACTGGGTGCCATTATCAAATACCGGAACCAGTGCTTCAGCGTACCAGGAGTCAACGCTGTAGCCACCTTCTGTACCGGCACCAGTGTTGCCGGTGACGGCATCCTGTTGCTTGGCGGAGTCAGGCGCATAGGTGTATTCCTCCTCACGATACTCGTAACCAAAAGCCCATCCAACAGAACCGGGTAGTCCAACCCAATCCAAAACAGGCAGTTCGAGCGCTTCACCAGACAAGTTGAAGCCAGCCTGAGTCATTTCCGATTCGCTGTTGTCAACCAGATCAACGCCCACATAGTCGAGCATATCCTGAGTTACACTGTTCGGGCCGCTAAAGAAATCAAAAGGTACACAACCGGCAATGACAGTGCTTGCATCATTCACATCGCCATAACATTCTGGCGTACCGTCAGCATCAAGGTCGGCAGACGGACCCATAGCGTTGAACAGGCGAGGACCTGAGAACTGACCAAAATCACCATCAGTTCGATCTCTCCAACCTCGAATAAAGTAAGCCTCCCAGGAGATATCATTCAGTTCACCAGACAGCGTGAAATTAACCTGAAGCTGATCAACGCTCTGATCAAATGATCGAGTGGTTTCAACCATTCGACGCCGTGCATCCCTTACAGGCTCATAAATGAGTGGTGATGCAATCCCGTCAGCAGTCAGGTTATAAGCGTCAACCGCCTGAACCAGATAATAGTTATCCTCAGATATTCCGGAATAAGCAGTGCCGTTCCACACACCATCGTAGGACGGGTCAGTGGGTGAGTTATAGGGCTGAGGTGCCAGTTCTTGCTCAGATTCACGCTTGTTGTATCGAATTTCAGCGAGCATGTGAATCTCATCACTCAAATCATAGTTAATTTCAGCAAAGATATTGGTTCGCTCATATGGTGTTTGAATGAAGTTAACCGGCGCATAATTGTAGGTTCGACCATCATGAGCAACAAGGCCACTGCCCTCGTTCATGAACCGACCCTGATCTACGAATTGGAGTCGAGACTCAGGAATACGTGAAGATCCAACGATATAACAGCCGCCAGAGGCAGTGCCGTCATAAGGAGCGGTCAATTGCGCTTCACAACCTGCTGGGTAAATGAACCAGGAATCCTGGAAAAAGTCCCAGGGAGCATCAGATTGGTAAGCATGTTCCTGATCGACATATTCTGCGCCGAACATGAAACTGCCACCGTCAAACGTGTTACCTGCAATGAAGTTCCAGGTATTCTGATTACCGGAATCCATATCGAAGAAATCAGCAGTCTGGGCTTCAATTTCGAAACCTTCGTAGTCTTTCTTGGTGATGATATTAACAACACCAGTAACCGCGTCAGCACCATAGACAGCCGATGCACCGTCTTTCAGGACCTCGATTCTTTCGATCATGGTTGCAGGAATCGTCTGGTAGTCACCCCCGTCTACCGTACGTTTGCCGTTCACCAGATTCAGTGTACGAATAGCACCCATTCCCCTGAGATCGATTGTTACGGCACCGTTACCACCATTATTAGTGGTAGTACCGATAGGTGAACCAGCCATTGAGGGCATACGCTGGAGCATGTAGCCAACGTCAGTAAATCCCCTTGCTTTGATTTCGTCTTGATTGAAAACAGTAACTGGGCTCGCACTATCAATATTAGCCCGCTTAATGCGAGAACCCGTTACAACTACCTCTTCCAGCATCTCATCATCTGCTGCATAAGCGACATCCATAAATGCGCCTGATGCAGAAACGACCCCAAGCGCAGTCGCAATAGCCACTGATAATGGCTTTCTTTTTAACATGTTATATCCCCCAACTAGTTGGATGTCCTTGTAAATGAAAACTGTTTAGACACGGAGTTCCATTCAGTGTTTAACACCTGTACATAATAAGACGTATAAGTGTCCACTTACCACAACAAAAGTGAAGAAAAACTTAACAAAATGCAAAAAATATGGAAAAAAGTGTGAGTATTAATAATATTCATACTTTTTACCCTTATTCGTTAATTTCTTTCAATAGAAAAAAGCATGCGTATTATTAATATTCATACTTTTTACCCTTATTCATTAAATTTTTTCATATGGTATTCATCCCATACCCTGCGGCGCCTATCCAAAGACTCTCATCATTGGGTTAGAAACAGGCTAAATTGGCCCGGTAAACCTGGTAAATAAGTCAGGGCGGCAGAACTTTCTTTTGCTCAAATGGGACCTATTGGTCAGCAAGGTAAACCATTTTCGTCAAAAGGACGTCTTAAATATGCCGAACATATGTGGAAAATCTATTGACTAATCAACCGAAACCAAAGCTGCGTCTGACAGAACCATCGACTGGTTTGTCAGACAGCGAGCGGAAGGCGCCGATAAATCAGAGCTTTCTGCATTTTTCAGTAGGTTAAGCGAGAGTCTTGAGCACCAACTGGTGTTCGTTGATGTACTTAAGCTCTGGGAAGCTAAAAAGAGGGGGGAATTGAGAGCCGTTTCCTAGCCGTTAGCCTGATATCGTTCGGCCATATCCTGGCGCAGAATTCTCAGTGCCTGAATAATGTACTTTTCGATCATACTCGTCGAAACGCCTATTTCAAAGGCGATCTCGGCATAGCTCATATCCTTGCCACGGTGCATCAGAAATGCCCGGCGCACTTTTTCAGGCATCTGATCAACCGCTTTGTAAATCCGATCCAGTTCTTGCTCAGCAGACGCCATTCTCTCGGCAGAAGGAGCAAATTCGTCACCCTCTTCATCTGAACGTTCTGGAGGCATTTCGAAACTCAAATATTTATCGTGAACTTTTGCCCTGCGCATCTGATCGATCATAAGGTTATTGGCAGTCTTGAACAGGAAGGCACGTGCATTGTCCAATCGCCGAGACTGCTGGAACTTGTGCATACGCAGGAAAGCCTCTTGCGCAAGATCATTCGCATCTTCGCTGTTTGATACTTTTTTTGACAGGTAGCGGACCAGCGGGATCGCCAGTTCGTCCATCAATAGTGCCGTATTCGATTCTTTTGCCATTCCGACCATAGGGATATAACGATGGTCTGATTATCCCGCCAAATGCTTTCTCAGAAATCTTCTGAAGTAGGCGAGGATCGCTCCGGTTCAAAGCTCCCCTCTGGGACACAGCCCTTATATTTTTTTGGCGACACCATAGCACACTTTTGACAATGAAATACTAAACTGCACTAATACTTCTCGACCACCAGGCGTCTTTAACTATATGATATTACTAGAATTTTTGACTGAAGTTAAAGTCAGTTGATAAGTTGTCACAACTGCTGGTGTTTCACCAGCCAAAAGAGTCAACAATACTGCGTCAGAAGCTGTTTTGAATGACGATCTGAACCGAAGGATGTTTTTCAATCGACAGTCTGTAATTTGCCTGGTCCTCTCATCTGGTGACCTGATTCGTGGCGCTACCCAATCATCCGGGGGATCAGCTTTTATTACTTCTCCTTATTCGAAGCAATACCTCTCTATGATAGCTCGCGAGTCGCTGTACAAATGGGAATGAGATTCACATAATGTGGTGTTCACTCTCCTATACACCACCACAGGAACATGCATACTCAGTTCTGTTTCAGAGCAGCTCAAAGCTGTTAAAGGAAATCGCGTGACCCTTAAGAATGAAGAAAAGTTAGCCAGTGTAGAGGTCATTCAAGAAAGCTTCGAGAAACTCCACTATATCTGTAATCCGCAAATTGCCACGGCTGTGTTTCTGGCATACCACCTCGAGAAACCAATTCTGATCGAAGGACCACCCGGTGTGGGCAAAACCGAATTGGCCAAGACAGCGGCAGAAATGCTGGAGCTCGAGTGCATTCGTCTCCAATGTTATGAGGGTCTTGATGAGTCTAAGGCGATCTATGAGTGGAAGTACGGTAAACAATTACTATATACACAGGTATTAAAAGAAACGCTGAACGAGATACTGGAGGGGGCAAAGGGGCTGAGCCAGTCCGTCGATAAGTTACACGAATTTGGCGACATCTTTTTCTCCGAAGAATTTCTTGAGCCAAGGCCACTTCTAAAAGCACTTCGCAACGACGACAGTTGCGTACTTCTTATTGATGAAGTCGATAAGTCTGATCACGAATTCGAGTCTTTACTTCTGGAGATGCTCTCAGACTTTCAGCTTTCCATTCCAGAAATCGGTACCGTGAAGGCGATCGAAAACAGAAAACCTCTTGTCTTTCTTACCAGCAACAATACGCGAGAGATTTCTGATGCGCTCAAGCGCCGCTGCCTGCATCTGTACATCCCCTTTCCTGATGTCGATTTGGAACGAAAAATCGTGCAGGCACGAGTTCCTGAGATTGCTGAGAAGCTTCGAAATCAAATGGTCACCTTCATTCAGGAGTTACGAGATCTTGACCTGAAGAAAGTTCCCGCCATTAGTGAAACCATTGATTGGGCAAGAACGCTCATTCTGTTACATTCTGAATCACTGGATCCTGATCTGGTCAGACAGACCCTCAATGTCATTCTGAAGTTTCAAGAGGACATCGAGTCGGTCGAGGCAGAATTGCAAAGTGTTACCAACAAGGCACTGAAAGAGAACTAAAGTCCATGGACCGCACATTGGTTGACTTCGTTAAGGTTCTGCGCACTGCAGAGATTAAGGTGTCACCAGCTGAAACCCTGGATGCCATGGAATGCATGAATATTGTCGGCTACGAAGACCGTACATTTCTCAAGAATTCTCTTGCTGTCGTCCTGGCAAAAAATCCTGAAGAAAAAGATGCATTTTATGACTGCTTTGATCGATTTTTTGCCCCTGAGGAATTTTCTCGTTCTGAAGATTCTGATGATTCAGAAAACACTGATCACAACGACTTTGACGATAATGATGGCGACTTCAATCCCAATGAAGGCAATAACCAGCAATCTGGCAAAGGCGGCGGTCAGGGCGGTGGCCAGGGTGGTGGCGGCGAGCAAGAAGAAGAGCTGAACGAAGAAACGACGCTACAGCCCACGTCTGAGTTGGGAAAACTGCTGATGACCGGCAGCAAGACAGAACAAACCATCGCGATGATGGAAGCTGGTCGCGAGGTTGAAGTTAATCAGATCGTTGTCTTTACCCAAAAAGGTCTCTACACCCGCAAAATAATGGATGCGATGGGGCTAAAAGGGCTGCAGGAAGAGGTTTCTGAGCTGCAGGGGCACGGCGGTCTCCCTCAACGAATCCTGGCAAAGAACCTCAAGAAAGCCCGTGATCTGTTAAGAGAAAAAGTCCGGGACTATGTTGAGAAGCAGTTTTTCCTTCACGCCGATGAATCCGGAAAACAGCTTCGTGAAGAGTTGTTGAAAAAGGTCAAATTATCCAACCTAGAAAAGCGTAACTTCAAAGACGTTCAGGAAGTGGTTTTCAAGATGGCGAAGAAACTCATCGCCATCCACTCAAAACGACGCAAGACCTTCAAACGGGGCCAACTGGATGTAAGGAAGACCCTTCGTCACAACATGCAATATGACGGCATGTTCTTTGATATTAAATGGAAAGCTTCCAAAGTCGATCGTCCGAAAGTGATGTGTATCTGTGACGTCAGTGGATCTGTCAGCAACTACTCACGCTTCTTGTTAATGTTTCTATTCAGCCTTGCTGAGATTCTACCCAAAGTCAGATCCTTTGCATTCTCATCAGATTTGGGTGAAGTCACGAAGTTGTTTGAGCACAGTACACTGGAAGAAGCCATGGCTCGCACGATGCGTGACTATGGTAACGGCTCAACGGATTACGGGCGGATGCTGATGGATTTCAAAAATCATTGCATAGATGACGTGAACAATAAGACCACGATCATTATTCTTGGCGATGCCAGAAATAACTACGGCGATCCACAGGCTGAAATCCTCAAAGAGATGTACGATAAAGCCAAGCGAGTCATCTGGCTGAATCCAGAGCCTAAATCCAGCTGGACCGTCGGCGACGCTGAAATGAAGAAATACGCACCATGCTGCCATCAGACAGAGGTCTGTAACTCTCTAATGCATCTCGAGAGAGTAGTTGGCAACCTCCTTAAATCGGTCACATAGGTTCCGTTTACGGCTTCACCAGCGCAGCTTTATTTTGCTGTGTTGCCTCACTTATCTGATCAATTACTTCTACTTCTGAAACTTTCTCAGTCTGATCGGGTACAAACTATGAGTATGATGGACAAATCAAGATGAAACAGATCTGCCCTGTAATCATTCCTATTTTATCGTCAGCAGGCTGCGCACCTTTGAAAATTACCCCGCCGGCAGATCTTGAGATTCTGGTGTCGGGAAAGTTGCTATTCGATGAGACCATCGACTTCACTGGTATTGACTCTAGCGCGATTCTCGCAATTGATGAAACCATGAAGGATTACGTCAAATCTTGAATCGTGGAAAATCCCCACGCGAAAGTGCGAGAGACCAACTGGTGGTATTTTTGCTACATTTTAACATTTAGTTTTCCCGGGTTAATGGAGGTTAAAAAGGTTTGAGACCCCAAACAGCACTCCCCGCACACCGGGGATGTGCAAATCTTGAATGAGGTATGCCTGATAAGGTTCGGTTTTTATCCCCCAAGACACGCCTGGAACTTTTAATTCTCATCCGCTTAGTTGCCCGAAATACGAAACGGGTTTAATACCAATGAAAAAAATATGAAGAGAATGACGTGGTCTCCAGTCAAATCTTAAATGGGGGGATAATCGGTACTGAAAATCAATCAAACTCAGCTATATGTTATTGATTAATAATCACTTATTAACAGCTGCTGATTGACCGCCCATTCAACGGACACTGACATTCTGAACAGCGGCAACATGCTACAATCCGCCGGTTTGTGAAGAAGGCTAATAGAGAATGAGATATCTGATTGCCCTGCTGATAGTGGCTTCTCTGCCGATACAGGCCCAGTTTGATGCCACATCGGCTGACTTCGAAAAGCAAACCATCAGCATTGCACTCGCTCAGGAACCTCCTCAGCTAAATGGCATGAAAGCCACTGACCAGGTCAGCATTTTTATGCTGTCTCACGTGATGGAAGGTCTGGTTCGCTATGACCGTCGAGGTAACGTTGTACCCGGCGTCGCTGAGAGATGGGAAATTGATGACACCGGCGCCACGTTCTGGCTCAGGGAAGAAGCCATATGGTCTGATGGCGAACCGGTCACAGCACACGACTTCGTATTTGCCTGGCAAAACACGCTGGCACCTCAAACTGCATCAGAATACGCCTTCATCCTCTATCCGATAAAGAACGGCGAAAAGGTTAATGTGGGAGAACTCGATCCCAGCAAACTGGGGGTCAGGGCCCTGGACGATAAAACCCTCAAATTAGAGTTTGAAAGACCAACCGGATACTTCATCAAACTCACCGCGTTCTCATCCTATTTTCCTGTACGCAAGGATTTTTTTGAGTCAAAGGGTGACCAGTATGCTGCTGACGTAGACGATCTGCTTTTCAACGGTCCTTTTGTGTTAACCGAATGGGTTCACTCAGCCTCCCTCAGGATGACGAAGAACGAACGCTACTGGAACAAGGACAAAATCACCCTAAACGAAATCAATGCCAACTACATCACCGCTGACACCCGGGCTCGCCTGAACCTTTTCATTGATGGGCAGATAGTTCAAACCCGACTTGATGGCGAGACCTACAAGGATGCACTGACTCAACGTTTCAGAATCAGAAGTTTCTCCACCGGTTCAGTTTTCTTTTTGGAATACAATCATCGGGAAGATCGCCCAACTCGAAGTTTGAATCTGCGCAGAGCAATCCAACACGTTTTCGACGCAGATGAGTTCGTCAACAGCGTCCTCGGAACCCCCGGCAACAGGGCTGGCAGAAGCCTGTTTCCGGTTTGGCTTCGGGGTGTCGATTCGAAGTTTCGACAGGAATATCCCGCACCTGAAATCGATCTTGATTTGCAAAAGGCCAGAGATTATCTCGAAAAAGCAAAACAGGAACTTGGCGTTGAGAAGATCCCGCCACTAGTTCTTCTGGTGGGTGACAGTCCAACTGCTGGGAAGCAGGCGGTTTATATGCAAGGGCTGCTGAAAGTAAAACTGGATATCGACCTCAAGGTAGACATACAGACTTTCAAGCAGCGTCTGGCAAAAATGACGGCAGGAGAGTTCGATATTGTAGGCGCAGGTTGGGGACCGGATTTCGACGATGTGATGACATTTGGTGATCTGTTTGCGTCATGGAACCTTAACAACCGGGGTCGATACAACAACCCGAAGTACGATGATCAAGTTCGTATCGCCATGAGCAGTTCAGATCCCAAAACGCGAATGGATGCCATGGGCAGGCTCCAACAAATATTATTCGATGACGCCGTTATTTTGCCACAGTATGAGCAGGGCGTTATCTATCTCATGAACCCAAAACTGCGTGGCGTTGTCAGGCGAGTTGTTGGTCCAGATCCGGATTACACCTACGCACGTGTGATAAAGTAGACTGCATAAAACACCCTATGACGTTCAACATACTCTGAAACCACAGGACTGACCTTTCTATGCTGATGTACACGGCAAAACGTCTGCTTGCTGGTTTAATCACCGTCTGGTTTATTGCCACCGCCACTTTTATCGCCATGCATCAGGTTCCTGGTGACCCGCTCATGAATGATAAGGCGGTTTCAGCTGAGATCAGGAAAAACCTGGAGCGTAAATACGGGCTCGATAAGTCGACTACCGAGCAGTACTTCATCTTCATGGGTAACATGCTGCAGGGTGACTTCGGAATTTCGTTTACTCAACAGAATCGCAAGGTAAATGACATCATCAGGGATCACTTCCCCGTGTCGGCAACCCTCGGGATTTTGGCGATATTTTTTGCCGCGGCCGGTGGTATTCTCTGGGGGGCTCTCACCGCAATCTATCGTAACCGCCTGCCAGATATCATCATCATGTTCCTGGTTATTCTTGGTATTTCCGTCCCCAGCTTCGTGTTTGCTGCGCTTGGACAACTATTACTCGTAAACATCAATAGCCTCGTTGGTAAGAGTATTATTCCCGTCGCTGGTTGGGGAACAATATCTCATATGATCATGCCTTCTCTTGTACTGGGCCTGGGGACAATGGCATTACTCACCCGCCTGATGAGATCTTCCATGCTGGAAGTGGTCAATGAAGACTACATCAGAACCGCAAGAGCAAAAGGTTTATCGCCTGTTCGCATTTTCTTCAGACATCAGTTAAGAAACGCGATCCTGCCCGTTATCACCGTGCTCGGACCACAGATTGCTGCAATCACGACGGGCGGATTTGTCGTCGAGTTGGTTTTCGCAATTCCAGGACTGGGCCGATATTTCGTTCAGGCAGTCCAACAACTTGATTACACCGTAATCATGGGCACAACCGTGTTCTACGGTGCCTTCCTGGTTCTAATGGTTATTATCGTCGACATTCTCTATGGATTTGTCGACCCAAGAGTTCGGCTTAAGTAGGCTGTCTGATGAATTCTGAGACATACCTGCCAAGCGCCCGGGATTTCGAACCGACCGTATCCGAGAGTCATGTTGAGCAGATTTCCAGGCCGTCACTTTCCTACTGGCAGGATGCCTGGCTGAGATTAAAGAAAAACACCCGCGCCATCATTTCACTCTACATCATTATCGGACTGGCGTTCTTCACCTTGCTGGGACCTGTCCTTTGGCAGATTGATCCCGCATTGCAAGATCTCAACCAGATCTCACAGTCACCATCATTGCCTAAAAAGGCAATACTGATTGGTCCTTATCAACGATGGTCTGGTGTGATTCTTGACGATTTTCCCGCGGAGCCTGAAGAATATCTGGACACCATCCCTGCCCCGGACAACATCAGGATTCATGATGTTGCAACGACTCAAAGAGTCAGGCTGGTCTGGGGTCCGGTTGAAGGTGCCGGTGGTTATAACATTTACCGCAATCAACGGATGCCAGAGGGTATAAACGACCTGGGTCTGCCTCTGGGTTCAACACTGGGTGGCAATGAAGTCAGCTATGAAGATCGTCTCAACCTGGAGCAGCGCCAGTATTTCTATTCACTTGTGCCAACTGACGGATTTGATGAGTCTGATTCCTACTCAACTCTTGAGGTCACACCACAACTGGCCATCACGCTGGACAAAGCTAAGAACAGAGGTTTAATCAGCGAAGACAGTAATGATCTGGGCGGCAAAATCAGCCTGGAATTTCATCCAATGGGCACTGACTATCTTGGCAGAGATATGCTCGCGAGGCTCATGGAGGGAGCACGAGTATCTCTTTTTATCGGGATAGTGGCACCATTTCTTTACGTCCTGTTCGGCATTGTCTACGGTGGATTTGCCGGTTACTTTGGCGGCAAAGCTGATGCCATGCTGATGCGCTTTGCAGACTTTGTGGTAGCACTACCGTTCCTGCTGTTCATGATCCTTTTTAAGATCGCATTTGGTATTGGTCCTGGTGAAAGCGGCATCTTACCGATGCTGCTCGCCCTGGTTCTGTTAGGCTGGCCCGCGACCGCGAGATTGGTACGCGGGCAGGTTCTGCAAATTCGTGAAGAAGGATTTATCGAAGCTGCCCGATTGCTGGGTGCCAAGAACCACTATCTGATCATTCGGCATATCATTCCCAACACCATGGGTGTCATCCTTGTAACACTTACCTTCGCAGTTCCGGCAGCAATCTTTACTGAAGCTTTCTTGTCATTCATTGGAATGGGTGTGGCACCACCCACGCCTTCATGGGGATCAATGTGTAACGAGGGTGTGAAGACCATGTTGAGTCATCCACATGAGCTCATATTCCCCGCCACGTTTATCAGCATCACCGTATTGGCTTTCAACCTACTGGGTGATGGTTTAACTGAAGCGCTGGACTCCAGAATGCGGTCCAAGGAATAACCATGAACGATAGGGTCCTCGAAGTTGAAGATCTCGGCGTCGAATTCGCCACCTATGGTGGTAATGTCAAAGCCGTTCGTGGTGTCAGTTTTTCTGTCACTCGAGGAGAAACTCTGGCGATCGTTGGCGAATCCGGCTGTGGCAAATCAGTCACCGTCCAGGCAGTAATGGGACTGATTCCAATTCCGCCAGGCAAAATCACCAGTGGCAGTGCCCGACTAAATGGTGAAAACATTCTGGGTTTACCTCCCAGAGAAGCCAACAAGTTTCGCGGTATTAAAATCGGCATGATCTTCCAGGATCCAATGACCTCCCTCAATCCGACCATGACTATTGGCGATCAAATATCTGAAACCTTGATGGTTCACCGTCATCTGAGCCATGCAAACGCGTCACTAAAGGCGGTGGAACTGCTGGAGAAGACTCACATTCCAGAAGCGGCAAAACGTGCCCGACAATACCCGTTTGAATTCTCTGGCGGGATGCTGCAAAGGACGATGATTGCCCAGAGCCTTGCCTGTAATCCGTCTATCCTGATTGCTGATGAACCCACTACTGCCCTCGATGTGACCATCCAGGCACAAATACTGGAACTGATGAATGAGCTGCAACGCACCGAGAACATGTCAATAATCCTGATCACCCATGACCTTGCCGTGGTAGCGAAAATGGCAGACAGAGTCGCTGTCATGTATGCAGGGGAAGTCGTTGAGACGGGTTCAGTTAATGATATTTTTTACCATTCTTCGCACCCCTACACACTTGGTCTCAAAGATGCGATGCCAGCCAACAGAAAAGATCGCGATAAGAAACTAACCCCGATTGACGGCAGTCCACCTGATCTTTTTGCCCCCCCTGATGGCTGTGGTTATTTCGCTCGTTGCCCTCACGCAATGAAAGTATGTGAATCGAACTCACCTGGTGAATTTATCATTGCCACCGATTCCGACCACTTTTCCCGCTGTTGGCTGCAGCACGCCGACGCACCGGTAGTTGACGAATTACATCAAACGGAGAATCAACATGCTGGTTAGAACGGAGAATCTGCAGAAGTTTTTCAATATCGGTCGTAATCAGACGCTTCACGCCGTTGATGGCATTTCTCTGGATATCGATGACAACGAAATAATGGGGTTGGTTGGTGAGAGTGGTTCGGGCAAGTCCACGTTTGGCAAAACACTGCTTGGTCTACATGACCGAACTGGCGGAACGGCATATTACAATAAAGAATTGCTACCAGCACTGTTTACCGCTCAGGATCATTTAAAATATTCCCGTGAGCTTCAGATGATTTTTCAGGATCCATATTCATCACTGAATCCACGCATGACTGTACTGGATATTGTGGGCGAAGGACTACAGATCCATGGTCAACACACCCGTCAGCAGGTGAAAGACGAGGTCGCTGACTGGCTGGTAAAGGTCGGTTTGAATGCTGATCATATGTCCAGGTACCCTCATGAGTTTTCTGGCGGTCAGAGGCAGCGGATCGGTATAGCCAGAGCCATGATCATCCAGCCAAAATTTGTTGTCTGCGATGAGCCCATATCCGCACTGGATGTATCAGTCCAGGCACAGGTGATAAACCTGCTGAACAGCCTCAAGCGTTCAATGGGCCTGACTCTGTTGTTTATTGCTCACGATTTATCTATGGTGCGTTATGTCTCTGATCGGATGTCTGTCATGTACCTTGGATCATTAGTCGAGACAGGTCCATCCGATGATGTCTTTTTCAATCCTCAACATCCCTATACCCAACTCCTGATAGAATCGAATCCGGAGCCGGACCCGGAAGTTGAACGGAAGCGTTCCCACATCCCGATAAAGGGTGAGATTACCTCGCCTGTTAATGTACAGGCTGGCTGTCGGTTTGCAGACCGTTGCCCAAAAGCGCTATCGCAATGCAGAAGTGAAACACCGGTAGCCACAGAAGTCAGTGAGCAACACTCTGTCGCATGTCACCTGTTTTCATGACCTAGAAAACGATTTTTTCATCATTCTTAACATTGAGTCTTCCTGCGTAAATCTCGGCAAATCAGTCAGTGCGATCCACGACAGGTCGTGGGATTCTTCACCGACAACATAGGCACCTTCGTTTGCTCGAAGCAGGAAACGGCAATCGTAGTGAAAATGTGCGGGTTCACCACTTCTTTCGGGGATCAGATGGATATCAATGTCGAAAATCTCACTCGACAGGAAACTTATATCTTCAATGCCGGATTCTTCCTGGGATTCCCTGAGTGCGACCTGAGCAATATCACAATCGCCATCGGCGTGGCCACCCAGTTGTATCCAAATATTCAACTTCTTGTGATGTGTCAGCAGTACCTTAGTCAGCGTTGCATCCAGCAACCATGCAGAACCAGTGATATGTCCGTTAGGCAGTTCTCTTGAGAAACAATTCGGGTAGGATTCAACGAAATTCGTTATTCGACCAATTACCTCAGACTCCTCTGGGAATCGTATTTTGTATTGATCAAACAAACCAAGAATCTGGTTCCTGTGCATGAGCAGTGCTTATGACTTCTAGGCTATTTCTGCAACTCGAACCGGGCCCAGCTTGCGATTCGACTCCTCGTCAAACAAGTCAACCAGCTGCTCAGTCATGGCGTCTCCCAGCTGCTCGGCATCTGTAATTGTTACCGCGCGACGATAGTGATGAGTCACATCATGACCAATGCCGATCGCTACCAACTCGACAACAGAATAATTTTCTATTCGATCAATCGCAAACTTAAGATGCTGTTCAAGATAGTTACTCGGGTTAACCAGAAGCGTACTGTTATCAACCGGCAGTCCATCAGAAATCACCATCAGAATCTTACGCTCTTCCGATCGTTCCACGATTCGGTTGTGCGCCCACAGCAATGCTTCACCATCGATGTTTTCCTTCAGCAACTCTTCACGCATCATCAATCCGAGATTACTCCGTGACCTTCTCCAGGGCATGTCCGCAGATTTGTAGATGATGTGTCGCAAGTCATTTAACCGTCCCGGCTGGGCTGGTTTACCCTGTTGTAGCCATAATTCTCTGGATTGACCACCTCGCCAGGCGCGAGTCGTGAAACCAAGGATTTCGACCTTGACCGAGCATCGTTCCAGGGTGCGACCCAATATGTCCGCGCACATCGCCGCAATGGTAATTGATCGTCCCCGCATTGAACCCGAGCTGTCGATAAGCAGTGAGACAACGGTGTCACGAAAATTGGTATCTTTTTCCTGCTTAAATGCCAGTGGATGAAACGGATCCATAATGACATTTGGCAGTCTTGACGTATCCAGCTGCCCTTCTTCCAGATCAAATTCCCATGTGCGGTTTTGCTTCGCCAGGAGTTTTCTCTGCAGCCTGTTGGCTAGCTTGTTAATGACAACCTGCGAGTTCTTCAGGTGGTTGTCCAATACTCCCCTCAAGCGCTCCAGTTCTGCCGGGTCACACATTTCATCAGCACATATGATTTCATCGAACGCGCTTGTATAAGACTTATAGTTACTTTCCTTAGGACGCATCCAGGATGGATCAAGGAGACTGTCAGGTGGTCCGCCTGCTTCGTCCTGATCACCTTCTGCGTCTGCCATATCCATGGCATCGACATCTACCGGAACCTCACCTTCAATAGCATCTGCCATATCCGCATCTCCAGACATATCCTGCTCTGAAGCCTCATCCCCGGAATCTGATTCCATCTCCTCTTCTTGTTGATCTGTATCGTCAGCATCGCCGTCAGCGTTTTCTTCACCCCAGTCTTCTGCTAATCCAAGATCTGATATCAATCGACGGGATAATTTTGAAAACTCGATCTGATCATACATCGCATCTTCCAGATGATCAGCGTGATCGCCAACCTGCTCTTCAATATGGTCTCGCCAAAAACTGAGTACATGATCTGCCGTCGGCGGCAGGGGAAGCCCCAACTTCTCACGAACATAAAAACCAACAGCTTCACCAAGGGGCGCTTGAGATTGATGTTCAATCTTTGCAAAATCCTGAAGCTTACAGCGCTGCTCCAACTGCTCTGTCAGGTTGTCTTGCACACCTTTCATCAAATATGAGCCTATTGACGCGACCCTCGCTTCTTCCACACAATCAAACACTTCCTGGGCAATGCCCGTGGTTGGTCTGTGTCTTCGGTGCTTTATGTCGTCATGAAATCTCAGATTCAAAGCAAACCGGTCTGAGGTACCACGCAATGCTGCCAACTGCTTTTCACTCAGTCCAACATCCGGCAATGGCACGCGCGCCCGATTACCCTGGATGTATGGTTTGCCACGACCGAAGCTGACATTGAGCTCCTCATTGCCGGATATCGCCCTCATCGTTGAGGTAACTGCGTGCTTGAATATCTCTGTAGGGTCGTCTAATTGCGACACATTCGACTCCCTCCCTTTTAAGTCTTCCGGCGCAGATTATTGGGAGCTAGGCCAGAACCACTTTGGAACTCGACTCAGGCAACTCTTCTCCCATACACCTCTGATAATACTCGGCGACAATCGGGCGCTCGGTTTCATCACATTTGTTCAGGAAAGTGAGTCGGAAGGCAAATCCAAAATCTTCGAAAATGCGTGCATTTTCTGCCCACATGATCACAGTCCTTGGTGACATGACAATCGATATATCACCATTCATAAAACCCTGTCTGGTGAGTTCTGCTACCGAGACCATGTGTGACATCTGCTTTCTGTCAAGCTCACTGATCTTTGCCCCGACAATATCGACTTCCTGTTCATGAGGCAGGTAGTTCAGGATGGTAACAATATTCCAACGGTCCATCTGACCCTGATTAATCTGCTGGGTACCATGATAAAGGCCACTGGGATCACCCAGACCGATCGTATTTGTGGTTGAAAACAAACGGAACGAGGCATGTGGACTGATAACAGTGCTCTGATCCAGTAGTGTCAACTTACCTTCAACTTCCAGCACGCGCTGAATGACAAACATCACGTCGGGTCTACCCGCATCGTACTCATCGAAAACAAGCGCACACGCTCTCTGCAGGGCCCATGGCAGTAAACCTTCCCTGAACTCAGTCACCTGTTTCCCGTCTTGCAGAACAATGGCGTCCTTGCCAATCAAATCCATGCGACTGATGTGACTATCGAGATTAATTCTAATACAGGGCCAGTTTAGCCGGGCAGCGACCTGCTCAATGTGAGTCGACTTACCTGTACCATGATAACCCTGGATCATAACTCGTCGGTTATGCGCGAATCCTGCAAGAATCGCCAGTGTTGTCTCTTTATTAAACAGGTAGCTGTCATCAATCGGTGGAACATGATCCGATGCAGATGAAAAAGCTGGAACCTTAAGGTCTATGTCCAGGTTGAAAGTTTTGCCAACGTCGACTTCTGAATCCGGAATTCCGGTTCCTTCTAATGCGTCACTATGCTGTGCCATTTCTAGAAACTGCCAAAAAATTTACAAAAAAAACCACCACATTGCACCCTCCACTGTCCTAAAAGAGCCTACAAAAGAGAGTAATATGTCCATGCAGCGGAATGAGAGGCAAAGGATAAACACATTGTTCGGAAAATACCATTATCACCGCTCATTCCACCCTAATCGACCTGACGCTGTCGCACCTTTATAATTGACCCTATGACATCCATCTATCTCATTCGGCATGGCAGAGCGGCTGCATCATTTACTGACGATGTCGACCCCGGCCTTGATGATCTCGGCATTAGTCAGGCTGAAGCCGCCTGCAGCAGGCTCGAAGATAAGCTGCCCTTAACCTTGCTTACAAGTCCTCTTCGGCGGGCACAAGAAACTGCTGCGCCGCTGGTTAAGACTACCGGGCTGCCACTAACCATCGAGAACCGCATGGCAGAAATTCCGTCTCCTGGTTTATCTCTGGAAGAAAGAGGTCCCTGGTTGCAGCGGATCATGCAGGGTAGGTGGTCTGAACAATCTCAAGCCCTGCAGAAGTGGCACAGTGACCTTTCTGATTGTTTACTGAATATCGACACTGATACCGCTATCTTTTCACATTTTGTTGCAATAAATGCGGCCGTTGGCGCCGCTGAGGACAATGATCAGGTACTGCTGTTTCAACCCGATAATGGCTCGATCACGGTGATTAATACTGATGGGGTAACGCTTACGTTAGTCAGCCGTGGTGAAGTTGCCAACACCAGGGTGAACTGATTTTAGTGCACTGATCGACCCGCTAACCGCAGCACAAGATTTTCAAGCTCATCCCAGGGATCACCCTGCCCAAGACCCTTGATCTGTCGATCTATCCTCCCCAGCTGACGCAGGCAGGATTCAAGTGCCCTGACATTCTGTTGTTTCAGACAACGACCTACGATGGATTTTCGCTTTGCCCAGACGCGATTACTTTGCAATACCGCATCAATCCTCTGGCCTTGTCCGATTTTCCGCGCCATACCAACCAGACTTCTCAACTCCCGGGCCAGCATGGCCGTGATTAACATCAGATCTCCACTTTCTGCGCGCAATCCCTGGACCATTTTCGCTGATCTCTGTGGATCCTGACCTACTGCGGCATCAATGAGGCCAAACACATCATAGCGAGCATTATTCGCAACCCCATCGACAACCTGTTCCAGATCTATATGATTATTGCTCGCAACCAGCCTGAGGTGCTCAATTTCCTGGACCGCGGCAAGTAAGTTACCTTCCACCCGATCAATCAGGGCCAACACTGCCTCTCTTGACGCCGTAAGGCCCGCCTTCCTGAATCGGTCACTGATCCATCGTGGTAACCGTGCGACATCAATTGGCCAGACCTGTACAAACAATCCAGCGCTCTCGATTGCTTTAAACCATTTTGCCCGTTGCGTTGCGGCTTCCAACTTCGGCAAAACAAGCAACATTGTCGTTCCTTCAGGCGGGTTTTCGACGAAACCCTGCAGCACTTTGGCTCCCTTGTCACCAGGTTTGCCATTCGGCATGCGGATTTCAAGCAATTTCTGTTCTGCAAACAGACTCATGCTGTTCGCACTAAACAACACCTGCTCCCAATTAAAACCAGCTTCAACATGGAATACCTCTCTCTCAGAGAAGCCCTGCTGCTTCAGGTTATCTCTGATCAGGTCACAACTCTCCTGAACCAATAGAGGTTCATCGCCGCTGACCATGTAAATTGACGATACAGATTTTTGGAGGTGAGACGCTAATTTGTCTGGATAGAGCTTCACAAGGCAAGAAACACTAACTGGATTGACTGATGAGTGAGGATGCGAATCGGCGCAACAGTCGATTAGCAATGTCTGTGCGCATTTCTTCGCTAAGCATTTCTTCCTCTTCCGAGCTGCCAACGAAGCTTTCAGTGTCAAAACTATAGATTCGTTCAGTCACCAGGGTCGTGGTAGGTAGCACCACAGCCCCGCTGGCATCTGTAATCTGAAAACTGACCGTCATCATGAGTTCGTATTCAGCCACGCTGATGTCACCGGAAGTCGCCACAGGGCGACGATGTGTCCGCTCGGTTAATATCCGAATCGTATATTCTGCCGACGACGCAGGAACCAGGTCCACTCCCTGACTGACCAGCATGTTTTCCAGCTCGCGAGTAAGAGGACTGTATATATTACTCGCAGAAACATGTGCATTCCCGGCCAGTATCTCAAGCCCCTGCGTGCTACGCAGATGAAAACCACAGCCAACCAGAGCCGACAACAGAAGCAGACCAAGAAATCGACGCATCAGGACACCACAAAATTGACCAGTTTATCGGGCACAACAATTACCTTTCTCACTGTTTTTCCTTCAATGTACTTCTCAACATTGCCTATATTCCTGGCACAAGCCTCAATTTCATCTTTCGACGCTTCGGGTGAGATTTCAAACTTGCCCCGCAGTTTCCCGTTAACCTGAACGACCATTTCAACGGCAGACTTCTCCAGTGCTGATTCATCTAACTGCACCCAGGAGACATCTTCGAGTTTTGAGCCGTTTAACTTCTCCCACAACTGATGACAGATGTGTGGCGTTATCGGGGACATGATGATCACGACAGCATTCAGCGCTTCACGAACAACTGCTGTTCCCTGGGGCGAGTCATCTTCAAATTTATTGACATGATTCATCAAAGACATCACGGCAGAAACTACCGTATTGAACGTCAGTCGTCGCGCATAGTCATCTCCCGTCTTGGCGATGGTCTCGTGCACGTATCGACGTATCTCCTTTTGTTGCGGCGTCAAGACAGTAGTATCCAATTCAGGGACATCACCCTGCCGAAGATGGTTCTCCACACTGTTCCACAATTTTGTGCGAAGCCAGCGAGCAGCTGACTCGACGCCATGTTCTGACCATTCGAATGAATGTTCCGGTGGTGCTGCAAACATCATAGCCATACGAATAGCATCAGCGCCGTAGGCGTTAAGCAAATGTTGCGGGTCTCCGGCATCCCCGGCCGACTTGGACATCTTCACTCCGTCTTGCAATACCATCCCAAGCGCCAGCAGTTTGCTAAAAGGCTCATCAGACTCGATCATGCCTTCGTCACGCATGATCTTGTGGAAGAATCGAGCGTACAACAAGTGTAGAATCGCGTGTTCTTCGCCCCCCACATAATGATCCACTGCCGTCCAGTATTTGGCCCTTTCATCAAGCATGGATTCACTATGGTTACTCGACGCGAACCGGGCGTAATACCAGGACGATTCCATAAACGTGTCAAACGTATCCGTTTCTCTGACTGCATCTCCACCGCACTCAGGACAACTTGTCTCAAACCATTCGGGCATTTTCTTGAGTGGCGAGCCAACCCCGTCAAATTTAACATCCGATGGTAACAACACAGGCAAGTCCGCATCCGGAACAGCCACGGCACCACACTTTTCACAATTAACGACCGGGATGGGGCAGCCCCAATATCGCTGTCTGGAGACTCCCCAGTCGCGCAGTCGATAATTCGTCTGTTTCTCACCCAATCCTCTGTCTGCCAATGCGGCTGCGATACCATCAAATCCAGTCTTAAAATCGCTGCCGTCAAATTCTCCTGAATTTATCAGCACGCCATTTTTAGAGACATAAGCCTCAGACTCGATATCGCAGAACTCATCACTATCGGCCGAAGGTTCAATCACCTGCATAATGTCCAGATCGTATTTTTTAGCGAATTCCCAGTCCCGCTGATCATGAGCTGGTACCGACATAACCGCGCCAGAGCCATATTCCATCAGCACAAAATTGGCAACCCAGATTGGAACCTGTTTACCCGAGAGAGGATGTTCGGCCGTAAATCCCGTATCCATCCCGAGTTTTTCCATCTTTGCCATATCCGCTTCAGCAACTTTGATCCTATTACATTCCGTGAGGAATTGAGCTAACTCAACGTTATGCTCCGCTGCCGCTTTTGCGATTGAGTGTTGGGGTGCAACGGCCAGATAAGTCGCTCCCATCAGTGTATCCGGGCGAGTTGTATAAACAGTGATTCCTTCTTCCTGAAATGGAAAAGTCATTTCCACTCCCTCAGAACGACCTATCCAGTTTCTCTGCATGGCCTTTATCTTCTCGGGCCAGCCATCCAATTTATCGAGATAAGTTAAAAGCTCTTCGGCGTAGTCCGTTATCTTGACGAACCATTGTACCAATTCTCTCCTTTCCACTGCTGCTTCAGATCGCCAGCCTTTGCCATCGATCACTTGTTCGTTGGCCAGGACCGTCTGATCTACCGGGTCCCAGTTAACCCATGCTGCCTTCTTGTACACCAGTCCCTTCTTGAACATTCGGGTAAAGAACCATTGTTCCCATCGATAGTATTCGGGATCGCAGGTGGCGAATTCTCGTGACCAGTCGTAGGAAAATCCAAGATTATTCATCTGGCCCTTCATGTACTCGATGTTCGACAAGGTCCATTCCGCTGGTGGGATATTCCTTTTTATCGCGGCGTTCTCTGCTGGTAGGCCGAAAGCATCCCATCCCATCGGGTGCAGTACATTCTTCCCCTGTAACCGTTGAAATCGCCCGATAACATCTCCAAGCGTGTAAGTGCGAACATGACCCATATGCAGTTGCCCGCTCGGGTACGGGAACATCGCAAGACAGTAGAATTTTGGCTTCGTTGAGTTCTCCGTGGCTTCAAAGGTACGGTTTTCTCGCCAATACTGCTGCACCTTTTTTTCCGCAACAAGCGGATTATATGAAGGAGAGTCGTGTTTCTGCTCTGTCATCATCATGTTGGTCATAAAATCGAACCCGGATTTTACCTGATCACCCTGTCTGGTAACATCCAATTACTAGTCAGATAAATTATTTGAATATGTCTGCCTGGCGATATCAATTAGGCAAATTGTCAATTCACAGCTGGATTTTAAGAATCGACAAGTGAACTGTAGTCCATGTCTAAAAATAACCGAGAATTTACGAAAATGAATACATAACTGGTTCAGCATCACTAGGAAGAATTGCTGGATCAGATCGCAACGCCAAAGGAACAGATTGAAAACAATCCGGCCGAAAAGCAGTCTATCAAACACCTCAAGGATATGATTCTTGAACGAGAGCTTCACCTCAACGAATTTCTTGATGTCGCCAAATCAACTGCCCCAGCAACAGTGAGACAATCAATACGAGGATGGGACCCTGGCCAACGCGATTGAACGGCGTTGTGCCCGAGAGTTTTCTTACATCGGCTCTTAACACACCGGATTCGAACTGCGGCAGACGAGCAGCAACCTTACCATGATGATCGATAACCGCCGTTACCCCATTATTGGTACTTCGGATCATATATCGGCTATTCTCCAGCGCCCTCATTCTTGCCATCTGCATATGCTGCAGCGGTCCGATGGACTCACCAAACCAACTGTCATTACTTATCGTAACAAGCAGGTCCGGTGATTCTTGATTACTCCGAACCAGATCTGGATAAGCAACCTCATAACAAATTGAGATCGCTACCTTCAGGTCCCCGGCTTTCAGCAAAGGCTGCTCCCAGGCTCCTGTCTGATTGTGAGACATTGGCAGATCAAAGAAATGAATGATGCCTCGCAGCAGACTCTCAAGAGGCACATATTCTCCAAATGGCACCAGGCGACGCTTGAAGTACTCACCATTACCATTCCCGATCGCAATGGCTGCGTTGAGGAATTCACCATCCACGTTGCGATCAGGCAGTCCCAGTATAAGTGTCGACCCTTGCTCTCTGGTAGTTTTCGAAAGATCGTCAAGCAATTCCGATGCACTCTCTCGAAAAACGGTGATGGCAGCCTCTGGCCAGACGATAATGTTCCTGCCCCATTCTTCTCGACTGAGTCCAACGTAGGTCCGCACAATCGGGGTGACCATGTTTCGCTGCCACTTTACCCTCTGATCAATATTACCTTGCACAACACTCACAGGAACCGGATCACCCACAACTGATACAAATTCCACCTTTGACAGGGCAAATCCAACCAGCCAGACCAGGCTGAGGATTAATAATGAAAAGATTCTAAATGTCTTGACCGTAAATCCTACATATACCAGGACCGCACTCAGCAACACGCAAAAACCGACGCCGAGAACGCCAAGAAACTGTGCATATCCGGCAAGCGGCGTATCCAGATGAGCATAACCGGCAAACAGCCACGGAAATCCGGTCAGGAACCAGGTATAAAACCATTCTTTGAGAGTCCAAAGCGCAGTAAAACCGAGTAGCAGACCAACCTGACCTTGCCTGAAGAAACGCTGATACACATATCCCTGCAACAACATTGGCAGCGCTACGCCCAGGACAAACAACGAGACCAGCATTCCTGCCAGCAATACCGACGCCTGACCATGTTCGTGGATGGACACATAGATCCAGGACGCACCTACTCCGTAACAACCAATACCAAAAAGGTAGAATCTAATCGCGCCCCTTCTGATGCTGCTCTCGTCAATGGCGACCAGCAGTAAAACAACTGAAATGATGCCTGCTATCCAGAGATCAAAGGGAGCCAGCGCAAGGGGATAACAGCATCCGGCCAGCAAGGCCAGAAAGTCAGCTGCCAGAGGATTTTGCTTCAGCTTTTTGGCAAGTGCATTCTGCAAGTTTTATTCAGCTGGAGGTGTTAGCTGGAGAAGTCGGATGCTTCGTTTATCGGAGTTAAGTACCTTAAACTTGAAACCCTCGACATCCACGCTTTCATCTCTCTTTGGAATGTATCCGAAGTGGTGAGTCACCACGCCGCCAATCGTATCAAATTCCTTATCTGAAAAGTCACTTCCAAACGCTTCGTTAAACTCATCGATCGGCGTGAGTGCTTTTACGGTGTAGTCATCATCAGCAAGTTTCATGATGAATTCCTCATCACCAAAGTCAAATTCGTCCTCTATGTCACCGACGATTTGTTCTAACACATCTTCAATGGTGACGATACCAGAAACTATGCCGTATTCATCGAAGACTACAGCCATATGGTTGCGTGTTGCCCGGAACTCTTCGAGGAGAACATTAAGGCGTTTGCTCTCAGGGATCGCTGTGCAGGGTCGTAACAAATCCCGCATACTGAATTTAGACTTCCTTTCCTGGTTGGCGAGAGATAAGAGATCTTTAGCCAGTAGTATTCCAACAATATCGTCAGGTTTTTCACCCAACACCGGAAATCGTGAATGTCCAGATTCAATCACCAGTGGTAAGAATTCTTTTGGAGACATATCCAGTCTGACAACGATCATCTGTGATTTTGGGATCATAATTTCTCGTGCCTGCATATCAGACACGCTTAATGCTCCCTCGATTATGCTTAGTGCCTCCGCATCAAGCAGATCTCGTTGTTCTGCAGACCTGAGTAGCTCAATCAGATCACTGCGCGAACTCGGTTCTCCCGTAATCGCCAGCGAGAATCTCTCTAACCAGCTTCTCTGGTCACTGCCTGAGTCTTCATCACTCATTTCTTGTGCCTTTTTGCGGGAGTCATATAGGGATTAGGGAAACCCATTGTACGCAAAATCGCAACTTCAATCTGTTCCATTTTTTCCGCTTCTTCATCACCCTTGTGATTATGACCTTGCAGATGCAGCACGCCATGAACCAGCATATGTGCGAAATGAGCTTCCAGTGACTTATCCTGTTCTTTGGCTTCTGCGATAACTACTGCAGGGCAAACAGCAATATCGCCCAAAAGAGGATGACCGGTCTCAGATTCTACATTCATTGGGAACGACAACACATTAGTTGCATCTGACCGCTGGCGATACTCCTTATTCAAATCGGCCATTTCCTTGGCAGAAACCAGCTTGACAGAAACCTCGGACACCTCTCCACCGGTCTCAACCAACGCATCGTTCACCCAATCAGCGATTTGGCCAGCATCAGGCAGGTTCACCATGTCTGACTCGCAATCTGAAAGTACTTCAACGTAATGTCTAACCTTGATTCCCTTCACCGGACTCAGATTCATGTTTCTCATATGCTTCAACGATTCTCTGAACCAGGGGATGTCGAACCACATCTTTGGGATTAAAGCGTGTAAACGATATTCCTTTAACATCATGCAGAACGTCCAGAACATGACGCAACCCGGACTTCATTTTGTGAGGAAGATCGATCTGCGTAATGTCTCCGGTTACAACTACAGTGGAGCCAAATCCTACACGAGTTAAAAACATCTTCATCTGCTCTATCGTCGTGTTTTGGCTCTCATCCAGAATGATATAAGCATCGTTCAGGGTCCGTCCCCGCATATAAGCGAGTGGTGCGACCTCAATTACGTTTCTTTCTATGAGCCTCTCTACCTGTTCAAAACCAAGCATCTCATATAACGCGTCGTACAGTGGCCTCAGGTATGGGTCGATTTTTTGGCTCAGATCGCCAGGCAGAAATCCGAGCTTCTCCCCTGCCTCTACAGCAGGTCTTACCAGCAGGATCCGCCGTATTTTTTCTCGTTCCAACGCTTCCACAGCACTTGCTACCGCGAGGTAAGTCTTGCCTGTTCCTGCCGGGCCGATTCCAAAGTTAATATCGTTGGCTCGAATGGCCCGTACATACCCGATCTGATTTCTTCCCCTGGGCTTAACCGTTTTCTTCCTTGTGACAATCAGATCATCCAGGTCTTCAGGATCCTGTCTGACTAGAGAATCGATACCCGATTCCTGCAAAAACAAATGTACGGTGCTTGCTGTCAGATCGGTTCCATTCTTAACTTCTCGATAAAGATGATTCAGAATTTTGTCCGCAGCATGCACCACATTCTGTTCACCAATGAGTTCAAAATCATTGCCACGATTCTTAATTGTGATTCCAAGTCGTTTTTCAATTTGACGCAGGTGAGCATCGAAAGGCCCACACAACACCGCAAGTTGATTACTATCGTCTGGCTCCAGTACTAACTGGTAAGGTTGATTATGAGCTTCCAATTCTTCCTACAAAAACAGGTTGTGACAATGAATTATCCGGAGTGGACTTAATGAGTAAGGATATACCCACATATGTGGACTTAAAAGCGAACATTTGTGTTTTTGCGAATATTCTAGAAACCTGCAACTACGCGCCCACGCAAGGAGTTTGGTAGCGCTTCGGTTATTTCTGTATCCACGAAGTGACCGGTTAGATTTGAACCATCCGCACTAAAATTGACCACTCTGTTGTTTTCGGTTCTCCCCTGCCACTGCCCTACATCCTTTTTGGAGCAACCGGTTACCAGTATATTCTGTGAACTGCCAACCATTCCCCGACTGATTTGCATGGTCTGGTTGTTTATCCTCGCCTGCAACAGTCTCAGCCTTTCCTTTTTGACCTCCAGCGGCGTTGAATCCGGCAATTCAGAAGCAGGTGTTCCCGGCCTCGCGCTGAATATGAAACTGAACGAGTGATCAAACCCAAGCTCTGAGATGAGATTCATTGTCGCCTCAAAATCATCATCGGATTCTCCAGGAAAACCAACAATAAAGTCTGAGGACATACTGATATCAGGTCTGATTCTTTGCAATCGTCGAATCTTCGATTTGTATTCCAGGACCGTATGACCGCGTTTCATTTTCGCGAGGATACGATCAGACCCACTCTGCACCGGCAGATGCAAATGACTGACCAACTGGGGCACTTCTGCATAGATATCGATCAAACTGTCAGTAAATTCAAGAGGATGCGATGTTGTGTAGCGAATGCGTTCAATACCATCAATATCTGCGATGATGCTTATAAGGTAGGCAAGGTCAACCGTCGAATTGTCACCTGCATCACCCCGATACGCATTCACATTTTGGCCAAGAAGATTTACCTCACGTACACCCTTCTCTGCAAGGCCCAGAATCTCACGCAGTACATCCTGCATCGGCCTGCTGACTTCCTTCCCTCTCGTATAGGGTACAACACAGAATGAACAGTATTTGCTGCACCCTTCTATGATCGAGACAAATGCGCTGGGTCCACTGACAGAAGGTTCGGGTAACTGATCAAACTTCTCAATCTCCGGAAAACTGATATCGATGATCGCCGATTTCGACTGATCGGCATCCGCTATCAATTCAGGTAATCGATGCAGGGTTTGAGGCCCGAAGATTACGTCAACAAAAGGGGCGCGCCGACTGATTTCATTACCTTCCTGGCTGGCCACGCAACCTCCAACGCCGATCTTGATGTCAGGTCTGTTTTCCTTCAGTTGCCGCCACCTTCCCAGCTGATGAAAGACTTTTTGCTGAGCCTTGTCCCTGATGGAACAGGTGTTCAGGAGCAGCAGATCTGCCTTTTCTTCCTGGGTGGTTTCCTCAAACTCTTGAGTTTCTTTCAATAAATCCATGATTCTAGATGAATCATATTCATTCATCTGGCAACCATGTGTTTTTATGAATACTTTCTGCACCTGCATCTCAGTCAAAATCCTGCTGCGTGTGAATCCTGCTTTTCAGTCTCCGGGCAGAATGCTTGTGGCTTAAGGCATTTTGCCAGAGAATCAACCCAGCTATCAGGGTTCGTCAACAATTCAATTGAGTTTAAGTAAGTGCTATTCATCTCTGGACGCGCAGACAGGAGTTAAAAAAAGGGTCGCCATTATAGTCACCGAGTCCATGAAGGGGTAGCCGAATACCCCTTGAAATTCAGCCAGAAACAACCATATTAGCAATCTGTTGACATTGTTAGGTATAAACCGAACACTATAATCATCACTTGCGAGTCAGAATTTATGTCGAGTACGCCAATCTATAAGGTCATTTTCTACAATCAAGGTCAGATCTTTGAGATTTATGCCCATCAGATCTACTCGAGCGATCTCTATGGCTTTGTGGAGATCGATGAACTCGTTTTTGGCGAACGATCTCAAATGCTGGTGGATCCTTCAGAAGAAAAACTCAAGTCTGAATTTGAAGGCGTAAGCCGAAGTTATATTCCAATGCACTCAATTGTTCGAATCGACGAAGTTGCCAAGGAAGGTGTCGGAAAAATTTCTGAAGCCAAGGGTACCAATGTTTCACCATTTCCAACCCCTGCCTTCACGCCGAAAAAACCTGACTAGAGCTCCATTTGCATCCAGGAATTCACGCCGCACATCAAGGTGACAAGATTGCTTACTGTATGGCTGAATCAGGTGAGACGGTCACCTACAAACAACTGAACAAGGTATCCAACCAGACCGCTCATCTGTTCCGGCATGAGTCCCTCAAACCCGGCGATGGCATCGCCATTCTGTTACACAATCATGTTTCATATCTGCAGATAACCTGGGCTGCTCAACGCTCAGGGTTGTACTACACCCCAATCAGTACCTTCTTTCAGTCGGCTGAGATCGAATACATCCTCAAGAACTCTGACGCAAAGATGCTGATTACCGCGCACCAGTATCTCGAACGGTTGAATCTTGCAGAACTCTCCTGTCTCAAGATCTATCTGGTGGATGATTCGCATGATGAGGTCCCATACCAGATCCAGAACTGGCAACAGGCAATTGATCAGTTTCCCGGAACATCAATCCCTGATGAGTGTGAAGGTGCGGAGATGATTTACTCGTCAGGCACAACCGGTGTCCCAAAGGGGGTTCGCTTTCCGCTACAGCAATCGGCTCTTGGAACCGTTTCAACACTATTTAAGACCAGAGTCAGACTGCATGACATAAGCGACAGAACACGCTACCTATCTACCGCTCCTCTGTATCACTCAGCCCCTTTGCGCTACAACATGATGGTTACACGCCTGGGTGGTTCATCGACAATTATGCAGAAGTTCGATGCGGCATATTCGCTCAGGCTTATTGAACAATTTAAGGTCACTCACAGTCAGTGGGTGCCAACTATGTTCGTCCGACTCCTGAAACTTCCTGAGAAAATAAAAGATCAACATGACGTTTCCAGCCTTGAATATGTCATCCATGCTGCGGCTCCCTGCCCGATTGAAATCAAACAAAGAATGATTGATTGGTTTGGTCCAAAACTGTACGAGTACTATTCCGGTACGGAGGCGAATGGATCAACAGCCATAACTAGTGAAGAGTGGTTAAGCCACAAGGGTAGCGTTGGCAGGGCTATTCATGGCGAATTACACATCCTTGGCGATGACGGCAATGAGCTGTCAATCGGTGAGCAGGGTACCGTTTATTTCGCCAATGGTTCAGATTTCAGCTACTACAAGGATCCCGAGAAGACGGCTGAAGTAAAAACGGCACACGGCTTGTCAACTCTGGGTGATATGGGTTACGTCGATCATGACGGATACCTTTATCTGAAAGATCGCAAATCATTCATGATTATCTCCGGTGGAGTGAACATCTATCCGCAGGAAATTGAAAACCTTCTCATTACCCATGAAGCAGTCGCAGATGTAGCAGTCATTGGCGTACCCAACAGTGAATTCGGTGAGGAAGTTAAGGCAGTTGTGCAGCTCCTAGCACCGGAACACGCCAGTGAAGAACTGGCAACCGAGTTGATACAATATTGTCGTAATCGCATCTCACACGTTAAGTGTCCCAGGAGCGTGGATTTCATCGAACAATTACCCAGACACCCTACCGGTAAACTCTATAAATCCAGATTGAAGGATGAATACTGGCCCGCGAAAGCTACCCACAGGCCCTGAGAATGGTAAGTGTCCTGCCTTAGAATGTCGCGGATCTGAGCAGCGCCGTTGCGGAACTGGTCAAGCAAACCATCAATCCACCCGCTGCAGCCAAGAAAGAGGCTGAACTAGAAGCTATGACAGCCGACTGATATCTATGGCTGGTGCAGCAGCAATTAGATCATCAACCGAAAGAGAACATCCTGGCAAATTAAGATCCGCTGCCAGTTCAGACAACGGCAATAAAACAAACAGTCTTTCATGAAACCGTGGATGTGGTACGACCAGTCCGGGTTCTTTCACCTGATCTGTGCCAAACAGGATGATATCCAGATCAATGATTCGGGAGATGTTCTTCTGGTGAATTCTGGGTCTTCCCATCTGTTCTTCAATCTTTTGGAGTCGACCGAACAAGTTTCGAACTGACATGTCGGTCGTTGCCCTGACAACTGCGTTCATAAACAGACCTGCATCATCTGCCATTCCGTCAGGCTGAGACTGCCAAAAAGAGGAACGATCCAGCCTGCAATGCAGCAGATCGGTCATCTTCTCAATGGCCTGATTCAGATTGTCTCGCCGATCTCCCAGGTTTGATCCAAGCGCTATGTACACGTCGTTCTGCATCATTCCAGTTTACTTCAAAACTTCTTTGCTCTCAGCCACACAGCTCAAGTGACAATGTCATGACCCGGTGCATAGCTTTTCGCTTTGCAATCATGGTAGCTTTACGATCATCTAATTTATGTTTAAGGAAGCAAGATCATGAAAGCAGCCGTCTTAAGAGAGGCGAATAAACCGCTTGAAATCGAAGAATGTCAGGTCTCCAAGCCCGGCCCAAGAGAAGTTCTCGTCAGGCCGATTGCAGCGGGAGTCTGCCACAGTGATCTGCATTTTATGGATGGTTCCTACCCCTACATGCTGCCGACCATACTAGGTCATGAAAGTGCCGGTATTGTTGAGGAAGTGGGCTCGTCAGTGACATACGTAAAGAAGGGTGATCACGTCATTACCTGTCTTTCAGCTTTCTGCGGTCATTGTGATAAATGTCTGACAGGACGACTGGCCCTTTGCAGTTCTCCAGACGTTTCTCGCAAGCCTGATGAGGAATCAAGGATTTTGCAGGATGGGCAACCCATTCATCAATTCCTGAATCTATCTTCCTTTGCTGAATTAATGCTTATTCACGAGCATGCCCTCGTTAAGGTGAGGGAAGATATGCCCATGGATCGAGCCGCTCTCATTGGCTGCTCAACGACAACTGGCGTCGGTGCCGTGTTTCATACCGCGAAAGTCGAGCCTGGATCGAAGGTTGCTGTCATTGGGTGTGGTGGTGTAGGCCTGGCTGCGGTCAATGGTGCCGCTATTGCGGGTGCAGGACAAATCATTGCCGTTGACATGGTTGACGCGAAACTTGAGATCGCCAAGTCTGTCGGTGCAACTCATACGGTAAACGCGGGTTCAGGAAACGCCGTGGGGGAAGTCGTTGAGATGACCCAGGGTGGTTGCGACTACACCTTCGAAGCAATCGGTCTTAAGGCCACGACCGAGCAGGCATTTCAAATGCTGGGAGCAGGCGGTGTTGCAACTGTCATTGGCATGATTCCTGTTGGGACAATGGTTGAACTACACGGTGTGGATTTCCTCGCAGAAAAGAAAATTCAAGGATCGAACATGGGTTCAAATCGATTTCGAGTGGATATGCCACAGTTCGTGGACTTCTATCTGAACGGCAAATTGCATCTCGATCAGATGATCTCGAAACATATCAAACTAGATCAGATCAACGATGCGCTTGATGCTTTGAAAACCGGGCAGGAAGCACGCCACGTCATCATGTTCGACTAGACACCTTGACCCGGCGAAACGACTGAAGAATAGCGTTATGAAAGTAACCCCAGAAGACGTCGGCATATCCGGCGCTCGACTCTACAAAATCGATCATCTCACAAAACGATATATCGATGAGGGGAAGCTAGCCGGGACCATTACGCTGGTCGCGCGAAGAGGAAAGATCGCGCATCTGCAGACTCAAGGCAAGATGGATGTTGAAGCAGACAAGGATATGGCAGAAGACACGATTTTTCGTATCTACTCCATGACCAAGCCGATAACCAGTACCACGCTGATGATGCTGTACGAAGATGGCAATTTTCAGCTGGACGATCCAGTCTCCCGTTATATTCCAAAATTCAAGCACCTGGAAGTCTATGGGGAAAACGGCAACGTCGCGACCGAACGGGAAATGACGATTCGCGATCTGCTTACTCACACTTCTGGCTTGACTTATGGCTTCATGCGTACGACCGCTGTCGACGAGATGTATCGCGATCAGGCGGTTGAGGAATCAGATGATCTCGAACAGATGATTGAAAAACTGACCGACATCCCGTTGCTATTCACGCCCGGATCTCGCTGGAGTTACAGCGTCGCCACTGACGTATGTGGCTATCTTGTACAGAAAATCTCTGACACACCATTTAACGAGTTTCTTCGCGAGCAAATCCTCGATCCACTAGGGATGCACGACACTGACTTTCACGTCCCGGCGGACAAGGTTCATAGACTTGCAGCGAACTATGAACATACCGATGACGATGGTATGCGTTTAGTAGATTCTCCTGAAACCAGTATCTACCTGAAAAAACACAAACTGTATTCCGGTGGCGGAGGATTGGTATCAACCATCCATGACTATCACAGATTCGGTCAAATGTTGTTAAACAAAGGCGAGTTGGATGGCGTTCAGATTCTTGGCCGCAAGACCGTCGAATTGATGACCAGCAACCATCTTCCGAACAATGGTGACCTGACCAGTATGGGTCAACCCGTATTCAGTGAGACACCCTATGATGGCATCGGATTTGGGTTGGGATTTTCGGTCATGATCAATCCTGCAACTGCACAAATTCTCGGCACGCCAGGAGAATTTGCATGGGGCGGTGCAGCCTCCACCTATTTTTGGATTGACCCATCAGAAGAACTGTTGGTGATATTGCTGACTCAGCTGTTACCTTCATCATCCTATCCAATCAGGCGAGAACTCAGAGTTACCGCATACCAATCAATCATAGAGTAAGACATCACTATGGCAACACAAGAAGTTGAATCAGAAATAACAGGCACTGTCTGGAAAATAGAAGTTAAAGTTGGCGATAAGGTAGAAGTCGAAGACGTCATCATGATACTTGAATCCATGAAGATGGAGATCCCGATAGAAGCACCCTGTGCCGGTACCATCAAGGAGCTGATGGTAAAAGAGGAAGACAGTGTCGTTGAAGATCAGGTCGTTGCGCTAATCGAGTCCTAATCCCCTTTAAACTTCGGTTCGCGTTTCTCAAAATACGCCCTGATTCCTTCAGCTCGATCTTCGGTCATATTAGTCAGTATATTCTGATCAGTATCCATGTGCATGATAGCATCGTCCATCGCAGCGCTGACCGCGTTGATGCTCTGCTTGATCATTTGAACTGCAATGGGGGGTTGAGCAACATACTCTGCTGCCATCTCGATAGCTGCTGCCTTCAGCTGTTCTCTCGGCACGACCTGGTCCAGGAATCCCCAATTCTGCAGTGTTTCGGCATTCTCCCGGCTACCCAACATGATCATGCGTTTAGCTCGGGCAGGACCAATCAAACGTACACACAGGGGTAAGGAATGCCACATCAGGTTCATACCCAGATTTACCTCCGGATAACCCACAAAACAATCCTCACTGCCGATTCTAAAATCACAGGCGGTAGGAATGCAGGCACCACCGCCTAATGCTGCACCCTGGATTGCTGAAATCGTCACCTGATTGATCTCGAGAATCGCTCTTATCATCCGTGCGCCAAGGCCCGCATCACGACGCTTCATTAACATTGAACGTTCAGCACTGGCTCCTTGAGTTAAATCAGCACCAGAACTGAAGTGTTTACCCGTGCCGGAAAAAATCACCACTCTGGTCTGTTCGTCATTCAGAAACGACCGCGATACTGTCTCAACCTCTTCCATGATGCCGCTGTTAAGCGCGTTCATTTTCTCAGGTCGATTCAGGATCACGTGCGCAACATGCCCTTCCTGTTCGAGTTCGATGAATTTGTATGCCACTGATTACTCCTCCGATTCCTGCTTTAACAGGTCACCAAGCCGTTTGGTGAGATTCTCATAAGCAATCCTGTTGACCTCATAAGCCCACTCTGACTTTGCATGATCAAGAAGCTGAATCCAGTATTTCCCTGCTCGCTCGACAAGCTGAATCTTTATTTCCAGATCATCTTCCAATCTGAATCGGGCATAACCTGCGCCGCTAAAGTCGATTTCTGCCGCTGGCAGTACATCCTGCATTCGGACATTACTAAGCGCCCTGCCCAGGGTGTCAACTACCGATGAGTACCTTAGTTCTGCATCTGCCGGTAAGTCAGAAATCTTGAGTTGTCCATCCTGACGAACTACACCCAGCACTTCCTGTTCCTGGGTATAGCTAATCTCCTGAATGCGATCGGCTTCAACATCAATGATCTCGTCCTCGAGCCAATCTGCCGGACTTGATGAAATATCCACGACCTGATCTGTCAACCAGACCTGATTGGCAACTGCTTCGCCTTCGAACAACCTCACGTACTGACCCTTGCGTTTTTGATCCGAATTTCCTGCCAGTACCGAGTAACGCCCGTCTGGCGTGACCACCTTTATTTCTGTTGCTTCTTCTGCATTGACACCGAGAACATCGAAGTTCTCTGGTTTCCTTGTTTTACGTTCCTTAAGTTTTGAATCAGCCAGTGTTTTAAGCAGGCTGGCCAGTTTTTCGAACTTCGCCTCAAGTTGGTATCTTTCTGCTACGGTCCATTTACCGTCGTTTAGCTGCAGCGTGCTTGTCGTCTCTCGTCCGACAAGCACGATCTTCTCGACCTTACCTAATTCCGTATGCAACCCGGGCAGCATGTACTGTTCCATCTGTCCATCGGATGACCGCCTGGGAACACTGTCAATTACAACAATGGCCAACATCACGGCGATTGCGACGCCAAGTCCCTGTATCCAGCTACGGTTCATTTGATGACCTCTTAACCGTCTTTGCATAGCTGAGCATCAATAGCATTAATGTCAGCAATATCGGGATCAGTGCGATATTGAGGAATTTCAGCATTGAACCAAGGCCTTCTATATCCTTGTCCAGTTGATGGCGGACATCTCGAAGCTGCTTGCGGATACGTAACTTCTCTTGCTGAAACTCAACCAGAGCGGTTTCTTGTTCAGGTGACAGACTGAGTAAACCCTGCTCACTTCTTGACGTTTCAAGCGCCGATAACTGTTGCTCTGTTTCCGACAGCTGAGCTTGTAGATCATTGGCGCTCTCAAGGTACCGGGTTTCAGCTTCTCGCCTCAGATCCTGCACCACATTGAATGGTCTTGAAAACCTCCCTCTGCTGCGTACACTGATTAACGCCGCACTGCCCACCAGGTTATCAACCGTGTTAGTGACGAAGTCTCCGTTATTTGCCCATGGACTGGCGATTCTCTGGCCGAAGAAGTTCTGAACCTGAACCCACATGTGATCGGACAGCAAATCGGTATCCGCGACAAGAATGACGTTGATATCATCGGTTGCCGCAATATGGGCTGAAGGCTCTTTATCAGCAGCTGAAGGCTCATTACCAAGAGCAGCTGAAGGCTCATTACCAAGAGCAGCTGAAGGCTCATTACCAAGAGCAGCTGAAGGCTCATTACCAAGAGCAGCTGAAGGCTCCTCTTCTGAGTC
>Ga0187833_10000144_pt1 | contig 78073 bp, 80 predicted proteins | sample ETNtaG_37_FD_167968 | JGI IMG/M metagenome (GOLD analysis project Ga0187833, IMG submission 167968) | Marine microbial and viral communities from oxygen minimum zone, Eastern Pacific Ocean - ETNP2014_SV_400_PacBio MetaG (Illumina Assembly) | ecosystem: Environmental > Aquatic > Marine > Hypoxic... | reverse complement strand
TTTCATTTTTTTTTAATCTTACACTAGTCAAATCTGAATTTTGAGTCTTGATTTTATATATTATCATATCAATCGTATTAAATTAGTTAAAATTACTAATTTGATCTATCCATTTTTTCTTTTCATCCTCCTTTAAAAAGGATGATTTAAATGAATTTATAGCTAGTTTTTTTACATCAGCCTTAGAAAGATTTAAAGCTTTTTGGCATTTAATTAAGTTGGTGTTGAGATAACCTCCAAAATAGGAAGGGTCATCAGAATTAATCGTTACCATTAACCCCTTATCCAGTAATTTTTTTAAATTGTGATCTTCGAGTTTTTCAAATACACGAAGATTAATGTTTGAAAGGGGACAAATTGTCAAAGGGATTTGTTCATTTCGCAATTTTTGAACAAGTTTTATATCCTTTAAGCACTGAACACCATGGTCAATTCTTTTTACTTTAAGAATATCTAAAGCTTCCCAAATATATTCTGGTGGCCCTTCTTCTCCTGCATGAGCTACGGTCAAAAAATTTTTTCGATCGCTTTTTTAAACACACGTTTAAATTTGTTCGGAGGATGTTCCAGCTCTGAAGAATCGAGACCCACTCCTACAATTTTATTTTTATGTATTAAAGCCTGATCTAATGTCTTGAGTGCCAATTCCTCATCAAGATGTCTTAAAAAACACATAATAATTTTTGAACTTAATCCGAATTCTTTTTCCGCCTTATTAAGAGCTGCATAAATACCATTAATAACCAAATCAAATTCAATTCTCCTATCTGTATGAGTTTGAGGATCAAAGAAAATTTCTGTGTGGACTATATTGTTCTCTTTGCATTTTAACAGATATGACCAAGTAAGATCGAAAAAGTCTTGTTCTTTAATCAGAACTTTTGCTCCTTGATAATAGATATCTAAAAATGATTGAAGGTCGTGAAAATTGTAGGCTGTTTTGACTTCGTTTACACTTTTGAAGGGAATTTTAATATTATTTCTTTTGGCCAACTTGAACATAAGATCTGGTTCAAGAGAACCTTCGATATGTAAATGCAATTCAGCTTTTGGTATTTTTTTTATTAATTCGATAATTTCATTCATTGTTTTTAATTTGCACGAAGTATAACAAAGGATTTTTTTGGATAATCTTGTTGATAATTTTGAATTTTAACTTGTGTTACTTTCGAAGAAAAAGGTCCTTGCTTACATTGCTTTATTAACTTGTCAACATCTTCGTCATTACCAATAACAAGAGCCTCTACCTCGCCTGTGGCAATATTTCTAACCCATCCACAAATATTTTTTTCAACAGCTTTCATACATAACCAATGTCTAAAGCCAACACCTTGAACTTTTCCTGAGATTAATAAGCGTTTTTTCATTAATTGAACATAAAAAATTATTCAATATTCTTATTTAATAACGGCACAAATTTAACACTGAACAATTCTTTTTTTAGAACAGTTTCATTATTTTTTTTTACTAATATCAACTTTTGATTTCCCAATTTTGTTTTTTGAGGCATAATTAATGATCCTTGATTTTTTAGATTTTCTAACAATTTAGCTGGTATTATTTCTGATGCAGCGCTAACAATTATAGCATCAAATAAAACTTTATTTTTCCATCCTTCGATACCATTGCCTAACTTAAAGATAATATTTTTTAAATTAAGTTTTGTAATCTTTTTTTTGGCTTCATTTAGTAATTTGCTGTGTATCTCAATTGTACAAACTTCTTTACACAAGTGAGACAGGATTGCAGTTTGGTATCCCGTGCCGGTTCCTATTTCTAAAACTTTATCTGTATTTTTTAACTTTAAATAAGAAATCATGTAGGCCACTACATAAGGTTGAGATATGGTTTGTCCACAATCTATTGGTAAAGGAATATTTTTATATGCTTGTTGAATAAATTGTTTTTCAACAAAAAGTTCTCTGGGAACTTTTTTTATAGCACATAAAATATTATGTTCCGCTATTCCCTCAATTTTTAATTCTTCAATAAGGTCTTCGTTATTTCTATTAAACCCAGCTGATTTTTTAATTTTATTTTTTTTCCAGGAAAAAAGCATTTTTTACTATTGTTGCTAACCTTTTTTAGTTTTTTTAATTCCGCAAATTTTACATTGAATTGTTTTAATTGCTCCACTTGGTCCAAATCCAAAAGAAATATCAATTACTTTGTAACGGTGAATGCCCAACCAGCACCATAATAAATTTAATCTTATTTTCACAATTTCCTCAAAACTTTATCACTTTAAATACAGTTTAATGATAAATCGGTAATAATGCTCGAAAAAGTGGCGGTCTCGGTAGGATTCGAACCTACGACCTTCGGTTTAGGAAACCAACATTCTATCCGCTGAACTACGAGACCTCGGTAAAATCTACCTTCCCCTCTTTTTTTTTAAATACTTTTTCTAACCAAATATACAAATATCAAAGAAGTAGCGAACATTATTAAACTGTATGTAGCCGCAGGTATAACATACATACCTCCATCAAAAATCGATACTGCTACGAATATGGCAAGTGTTCCATTTTGTAATCCGCATTCAATTGTAATACATTTTTTTTGTTTAACTCCTGAAGCAAGTAATTGAGCAAGATAAAATGCCACAACCATCATAATTATGTTAAGTGCTAAAGTTATTAATCCAGTTTGCGCAAAATAGGAAACGATATTTTCTTTTTCTGCTGCAATTGCACCTAATAAAACAAGTATAAAAAGTACAGTTGACACTTTTCTTGCAATTGGTTCGAATTTTGATGCTATTCTCGAAATAAATCTTCTCACTAACATACCTAATATAACTGGCACAGTTACAATTAAAAACATGTCTCGTGATATGTCAATTATTGAAATATCTTGAGCTACGTTAGTGTCACTTAATAATCCTACAGATGTTAAAACGATAAATGGAATTGTAATAACACACAATAAACTGATAATTGCTGTAAGTGATATTGATAGTGCTACATCACCCTTTGCAAATGAAGTTAATAGGTTAGATGTTACACCGCCAGGTGCGGCAGCAATAATCATAACCCCAATTGCCAATTCGGGGGCAATGGGCCATATTTTTACAAGAATAAACGCGATAACTGGAAGTAAAATAATTTGCAAAAAAGATCCTAAAAAAAAATCACGAGGCTGTCTTACAACCCTTAAAAAATCACTTCCTGTTAGCCCTAGCCCCAATGCAAACATTATGAAAGCTAACGCCAAAGGCAAAATAATATCTGTAACAACATTCATAAATACTATTATTACGTGTTATTATAAGGATTCTATGAATAAAAGAATATTATTATTTTTATTAATTATATTGCAAATATCGTCATTTCATTACATCTTTGCTGTAGCAGAAACTCCTAAAAATTATTTAAAGGGCAAATTTTATAGTAGCGTTAAAAATCACTTTCTAATTGCTTCAGAAAAAATGAAAGATAATAGATTTAGAGAAACAGTAATCATAATGTTAGATAATGATGAGAATGGCGCCTTAGGTCTTGTGATAAACAGGCCTATAGGATTAATTCCTCTAGCTCTGTTAATAGATCCTTCAATAAACACATCGGAGGAAAGAGAAGAGTTATATAAAGTAGATATTCCAATATTTTGGGGCGGACCTGTTGAGGTAAAAAAAATTTTTATATTACATTCGCCCGAATATAAAACTACAACCACTAAAAATTACGGCAATATTTCAATTAGCCAAGATTATAATATTTTGTTAGATATCGCTAAAAATAAAGGGCCAAAAAAAAGTTTGGTCATTTTAGGCTATTCTGGATGGGGCAGCGGTCAACTCGAAGGTGAAATGGAAAGAGATCATTGGATTTTATCTGACCTTGACTCTAATATAATTTTTGAAAAAGAATCGAAAAAAAAATGGAAAGAAGCTTACAAAAATAGTTTTATAAAAATTTAATTAAAAATGATTAAAAAATTATATGATAAATGTATTGCTTGGGCAGGATATAAATACGCAAAGCAAATTTTAGCAATCGAAGCATTTATAGAAAGTTCTTTTTTTCCTATACCACCTGATGCGATGATTATTCCAATGGTAGTATCAAAAAGAAATGAATTTATTCAAATAGCTTTAATAGCAACAATTTTTTCAGTTTTGGGAGCTTTGTTCGGTTATTATATTGGTTATTCTCTATACGAAATTGCGATACAAATTTTCGAATTTTATGGTTATGAATACTCTGTTACATTTAAAGAAAAGTTTTCGACAGGTGGAGGTTTTAAAGCATGGTTAGGTATATTATTCACCGCAGGTTTTACTCCTTTGCCATTCAAGCTTTTAACTATTTCTAGTGGAATTATTCACTTCAACTTGGCATTCTTCGTTTTGATTTGTGTTGTAACAAGAGGTCTAAGGTTTTTTTTAGTAGCTTATTTAACTTATAAATTTGGATCAAAATTTGGCCCTTTTTTGGAAAAGAAAGGTGGTAAGTGGGCTACGATAATAGCTATAATAATTATTGTAATAGCTGCAGGAATTTACTTTCATATTTTTTAAATAAATAATGATAAAACAAACAAATAATATATTTCTTATTATTATACTTGCTATTATTTCCTTAACGATAACATCAGCTTTAATAATTCAATATTGGTTAGGCCATGTACCATGTAAATTATGCTTATATGAAAGAGTTCCTTATTCTCTTGCAATTCTACTAATAATTAAAATACTTTTTTTTAAAAAATATGAAAAAATCACTTTATTAATTCTATCTTTAGTATTTGCTGGCAGTACGGCTTTAGCTTTTTATCACTTTGGAATTGAACAAGGTTTTTTTAGTGAGCCCCTGACGTGTAAAGCAGAAGATTTATCGAAAATATTATCAAAAGAACAACTTTTTGAACAACTAAAACAAAATAGTGTAAGTTGTAAAGATATTAGTTTTAAAATACTAGGTCTGTCCCTTGCTGCAATAAATACAATTTTTTCCTTCTTTATAAGTGTTATATTTATAAAACTTTTTTTAAATTATGGAAAAAACTGATAGAAAAACTTTAGAGGAAATTATAAGAGTAGATCATGCTGGAGAACGTGGTGCAACTAAAATATATGAAGGACAGTTGCTTGCATTAAAAACCATTAAACAAGATGAGACTTTAAAAGATAAGATTGAGAAAATGAAGGAGCAGGAAAAAGAGCACTTGGAATACTTTGAAAAAGAAATTCAAAAAAGAAAGATAAAGCCCACATCTTTACTTCCTTTGTGGGATATAATGGGTGTAGCGTTAGGTTTCAGCTCTGCTTTACTTGGAAAAAAAGCTACATTGCTTTGTACTGCCTCAGTAGAGGAAGTGATTGATGGACATTATCAAAATCAACTTAAAAAATTAGGTAGTGACGAAAAAGATTTAAAGAAAAAAATTGAAGAATTAAAAAGGGATGAAATTAATCACAAAAATATTGCTTATGAGGCCGGAGCCACTAATAAGGGGTTTTATTCAATTATGGATCAAGTGATCAGAACAGGCTCGAGAATTGCAATAACTATTTCTGAAAAAATTTAATTTTATTAAGGTAACAATTCAACATCCCAATATAGATAATCCATCCAACTTTCATGTAAAAAATTGGGTGGAAAATTTCTTCCATTATAGTGTAAATCATCAACTGTTGGTCTAAAAGGTTTCCTTTTCAATTTCATTTCGCAGGCTAAATATAATCTACCACCTTTTTGAACATTGCAGGTCGAACATGCTGTAACAACATTCTCCCAATCTGTAACTCCACCTTTTGACTTTGGTAGTAAATGGTCAAATGTTAAATCTTTATTAACTCCACAATACTGACAAGAAAATTTATCTCTTAAAAATACATTAAATCTAGTAAAATTTGGATTATTGGAAGGTTTAATAAAATTTTTTAATGCTATAACACTCGGTAAACTCATTTCAAATGAGGGGCTTCTTATTTTTCTTTTATAATTTGAAACAATACTAACTCTTTCAAGAAAAACAGATTTAACTGCATCTTGCCAACACCAAAGTGACAGCGGATAATAGCTTAAAGGCCTAAAATCAGCATTTAGAACTAGTGCCGGACATTTCTCCAAAGGAACTTTTTCGGAAGCTGCTATAATCATATGAATAAGTTAGCGGATTAAAATAAGTTTTGCAAGAAATAGTTTGTTAAAAAAATGTTTCAATTATAAAAGATTTTTTTTTAAAAATCCTAGACCAAGGCTGGATCCTTCAATAGGTATTCTATGTTCGCAATTCTTAAACATTTTGGTTTTAATTTTTAATCCATGATTTGCTAAGTATTCTTTTGCTTCTAATAGATGTGTTGGTGGGACAATTATATCATTTGCTCCATGCATTAAAAATGTTTTTGGTCTTGAATTAATGTTACCTGATAAATGCTTTTGGTTGATTACTTTTCCCGAATAACCGATTAAGCAATTTATTTGTTTTTTTTTCTTTAATCCAACCTGAATACCCATCATGCAGCCCTGACTGAATCCCACCAATGCTAAACTAGTTGGACCTAGTTGAAAATTGTCAAAAACTTGATCCAAAAATGTATTTAGTTTTTCTTCAGCTATCAAAGATTTTTCAAGAATCACTTCCTCTTTTTCTGATGTTAAATCAAACCATTGATAACCTTGTGGGTTTACAGCACAAATTTCTGGAGCATTGGGACATAAAAAAATAGCGTCAGGTAAAAACCTTTGCCAATTAATTGCAAGAACACTTATATCCCGACCATCTCCTCCATATCCGTGACACAAAACAACTACTTGCCTAGGTCTTTTTTTTGAAAGCGGAAATATAGATACAGTCTCCAAATTATAATTAATCATAGTTTGATAACCATTTTAAAAATTTTTGATCTTGAAAATCAATCGAACCGACAATTCTAGCAAATTCTTCACCTTTTTTGTTTATTAAAACTGTTGTAGGTACACCTCTTAATTTAAATTTATTGACAAAATTTAAATTGTGATCAAAAAAAATTTCTAGCTTTTGAATATTTAAATCGGTAAAAAATTTTTTTGATTTTGTGGCATTAGGTTGCTCCATATTTACTGCAAATGCTACTAAATTTTTGAGGTTATTATCTTGATAAAGTTTATCCAATGAAGGCATTTCTTCTTTACAAGGAACACACCAAGTGGCCCAGAAATTAATAATTATAAGCTTTCCGTGATAATTGTTTAAATTGACCTCGTTGCCTAATAAATCCTCAAAAATAAGAGATGAAATTGGCTTTGGACTTTCATATTGAACTATATTATTGAGTGGAACATCTTCATTTGTTTGTGATATTGATGAAAAAACATTAAAAAAAAGATAGAAAAAAAATAAAAATTTTATAGTTTTTGGAATTCTAAGCATAAGAAACACAAACATAGCATATGAAAAACAAAAATAAAACTATTTGGAGCGCTAGATTTAAAAAATCTACATCGAAAATTTTTGAACAAATTGGCTCATCAATTGATGTTGATAAAAGATTATTTGAAGAAGATATTTTGGGTTCAATTGTTCATGCGCAAATGTTAGTTAAACAGAAAATAATAAATAATAAAAAAGGAAAAAAAATAATTAATGGTTTGAAAAAAATTAGAATTGAAATTAAAAAAAATAGATTCTCTTTTAATAAAAAATACGAAGATATTCATTTAAATATCGAAAAAAGACTCTTTGCAATCATTGGCTCCGACGCAGGTTATTTACACATTGCAAGATCTAGAAATGACCAAGTAATTACAGATTTCAAATTATGGATAAAAAAGTCATCAAAACAGATAATTAAAAACTTAAATAAATTAATTAATAGTTTTTTAAAAAAATCCGAAATCAATATTCAAACAATAATGCCAGGATTCACTCATCTTAAAAATGCTCAACCAATTTCTTTTGCACATTATCTATTAGCTTATGTTGAAATGTTTAAAAGAGACCAAAGAAGATTCTCTGGTAATATCAATTATAATGACGAATGCCCTCTTGGGGTTGGTGCACTAGCAGGAACTTCGTATAACATAGACAGAAATTTTACTTCAAAAAAATTAGGTTTTAAAAAACCAACTGATAATTCAATCGATACCGTAGCTGACAGAGATTTTGCTTTGGATTTTTTATCCGCGGCATCTATTTGTGCTGTACACATATCTAGACTCGCTGAAGAATTAATTATTTGGAATTCCGATATATTTAAGCTTATTAATTTTGATGACAAAATGTTAACCGGTTCTTCGATTATGCCTCAAAAAAAGAATCCAGATCCGGCTGAATTAATTAGAGGTAGAGCTGGAAAAAGTTTTGGACAGCTTCAAGCAATGTTAACTACTATGAAAGGTTTGCCACTTTCGTATTACAAAGATATGCAAGAAGACAAAAAGTTAGTTTTTGATAGTTATGACATTCTCATAGAATCGATTTCAATTACTAACGAATTAATTAAAAATTTAAAACCTAACAAACAAAGAATGCTTACTTTATCTAATGAGGGATACACTACATCAACTGATTTTGCTGATTACCTTGTTCAAAATAATAAGATGTCTTTTAGAGAAGCATATAAAATTTCAGCAAAACTGATAAATTATGCTGAAAAGAAAAAGAAGAAATTGGATGAACTTAAATTTAATGAGGTAAAAAAAATTAAAAATAATTTAGATAAAGATGTTATGAAAGTGTTTAATGTTAACAACTCTGTAAATTCAAAATCTTCTTACGGAGGAACTTCTACAAAAAATATTAAAAAAATGATATCAAAACTTAAAAAGGAATTTAAATAATGCGAACATTATTAATAATTATAACAGCAAGCATACTTTGTTTATCATGTGGTAAAAAAGACAAACCTGAATACAAATCTCAAGGTCGCTACAATAAAATTATATACTTAATTTAAAAATAATGAATTATATCAGACTTAGGAAAAACAACCTTTGTGTTGAAAATATATCAGCACTTAAACTTGCAAAAAAATATAAAACTCCCTTTTACTGCTATTCGCTTTCCCAATTAAAATATAATTTTAATAGTTTTAGTAATACATTTAAAACTATTAAACCAATAATATGTTTTTCTGTGAAATCTAATGCGAACTTAACTTTACTTAAAGAACTTAAAAAAATTGGCTCTGGTGCGGATGTTGTATCCTTGGGAGAGTTACAAAAAGCTATAACAGCTGGTATTAGTCCAAAAAAAATTGTTTTTTCAGGCATTGGAAAAACAGAAGAAGAAATTACAGTAGCTATAAAAAAAAGAATACTTTTAATAAATGTTGAATCAGAAAATGAAGTTATTCTCATTAATAAAATTTCAAAAAGATTATCCAGAAAAACCTCTATTGGAATAAGGTTAAATCCTAATGTAACTGGAAAAACACATAAAAAAATTTCTACGGGTGGAAAAAATGAAAAATTTGGTTTGCTTTACAATGATTGCATAAATCTTTGTCAAAAAATTAAAAGAATGGAAAATTTGAAATTAGAAGGATTAAGTGTTCATATTGGTAGTCAAATAACAAATATTAAACCTTTTAAACAGGTTTTATCTATACTCAATAAAATACTTAATAAAATAAAAACAAATTTTAAATTTATAGATTTAGGTGGGGGTATGGGAATCTCATACTCAAATAAAGAAAAAAAACTTAATTTAAAACAATATTTTCGATTAGTAAGAAAATTCACTAAAAATAAAAATATTAGAATTATATTTGAACCTGGCAGATTTATTATTGGAAATGCGGGTATATTAATTTCTAAAATTATTTACATTAAGAAAAGCAATAATAAAAAATTCGTTATCCTAGATGCTGGCATGAATAATCTAATGAGGCCAGCTCTATACGATGCGAAACATCAAATAGTACCTCTTAAAAAAACAAATATGAGAATTGAAGGAAATATTGAATTCGTAGGCCCAGTCTGTGAAAGTACTGATAAATTTTTTAACCAGAAAGGTTTTGCCTTAATTAAAGAAGGCGACTACATAGGTTTAACTAATGTCGGTGCTTATGGAATGTCTTTATCTTCAAATTACAATAGTAGACCAACTGCTGCTGAAATTTTGGTAACTGGCTCTAAACAAAAATTAATTAGAAAAAGACAAAGTTTAGAAAATTTAATTAAAAATTAATTTAAGATTTAGTTCAAATGCTGCTGTTAAAATCATTATTATTTAATCTTTTTTTATATTCAGGAATTATCGCTATATTTTTAATAGCTTTACCAACATTGTTCCTTCCGCCACAATTTACCTTATATTTTGGAAAATTTTTAGGTCACTATGTAGTTTTTATCGTAAGAATATTTTTGGGCACAGAAGTAGAATTTAGAGGAGTGATTAATATTCCTAAAACAGAAAAATATTTTGTAGCTTCTGCACACCAATCTATGTTTGAGACTTTTGCACTTCAAAGTGTGCTTAACTATCCAGTATTTATATTAAAAAAAGAACTTTTAAAAATTCCTTTATTTGGACTTTATTTAAAAAAAATAAAATCAATAGAAATAGTTAGAGATACAACCACAAAAGATAATATTGGTTTTTTTGGCAAAGTTGCAAGTATTATTAAAAATGAAGATAGACCTCTTTTAATATTTCCTCAAGGAACAAGAGTAAAAATTGGGGAAAAAGCACCTTTTAAAAAAGGTGTTGGAAGAATATACAAAGCTCTAAATATTTCTTGTGTTCCAGTAGCTTTAAATTCAGGTAAAGTTTGGCCAAAAAAAGGAATAGTTAAATACCCCGGTAAAATAATAGTATCCTTTTTAGAACCTATAAAACCTGGCTTAAATAGAGATGAATTTATTAAAAATTTAGAAAATAAAATTTATAATGAAATAGAAAATATTTCATAATTTTTACTTTCTTCCAAAATCAGGTTTGGTTACATCTTGACCTGCTTTTACAATCTCTTTTCTAATTTTTTTTGTTTTTGTAAAAATTTCTTCTAATTTTTTACCATCCTCATTTTCGATAGCCTTTTTTAATCCTTCTAAATTTTCTATAAATTTATCAATCATTTCCGATGTGTTTTTTTTGTTTTGTATAAAAACATCTCTCCACATAATAGGATTAGAAGCTGCAATTCTTGTAAAATCTCGTAGTCCACCTGCGCTGTATTTCACAATAGAAGATCGTTTTTCATCTTGAATATCAATTGATGTATTTACAATATTATATGCTACCAAATGTGGGATATGACTTGTAATTGATAAAATATAGTCATGTTGTTTTGCTTCCATAATATCAACTTTGCTTCCTATTTTTTCCCAAAAAGTCTCAAGCAATTTAACATCTTTTTCTTTTGCCTTTTTGCTCGGAGTTAAAATACACCATCTATTTTGAAAGAGTTCAGAAAATCCTGCTTCGGGTCCACTTTCTTCTGTTCCAGCAATTGGATGTGATGCAATCCAAGAAACATTTTCAGGAACGTCTTTTTCAACCAAATTAATTATATTTTCTTTAACTGATCCAACATCCGTTAATATAGTTCCATTTCTTAACGAATCTTTTATTTTTAAAATTACACTTTCATAACTGCTTAGAGGAGTAGCAATTATAATTAAATCTGAACCATCAACCATTTTTTTGGTATCTGGACTTGAATCATCCACTATCTTTAATTCGACTACTTTTTTGTTTGTAGAATCTGATCTGTTAGAAGAAACTATTTTATTTGAAAGACCATTTTTCTTTATTGCTCTTGCTAGAGAAGATCCAATTAAACCACATCCAATTATACATACTTTCTTAAACATTATGTAAAAATACTCACGACAGATTGAATAAAGTGTTCATTTGATTGTTTATTTCCGATAGTTAATCTTAAAGCGTTAGGTATTTTATATTGTGTCATTTTTCGTAAAATTAAGCGTTTGCTGACCAATTTTTCGAAAGCTTCATCAGAGTTAATTTTTGTTTTATCAAAATTCATCAAAAAGAAATTTGCTGTAGGCTCATTTGTTCTAATTTTATATCTCTTTAAAATAGAAAATATTTTTTTTGACCATAATGTATTATGCTCAATTGCTCTTTTTGTCCATTCATTATCTTTAATGGCTTCAACGCCTGCTACAAGAGCAGCTCTGTTAACATTAAAAGGAGGTTTAATTTGATACATTGCATCAATTATTTCCTTAGAAGAATAACCCCAACCTAACCTTAAACCTGCTAAACCATAAATTTTAGAAAAAGTTCTAGTAATTAATACATTAGTAGAATCTTTAAAAAGATCTAATCCAGAAATAAAATCATTTGAGTTTAAAAATTCAAAATACGCATCATCAACGACCATAAGAATATTGCTTTTAAGTTTTTTTCTCAAATTAAGTATTTCATTTTTTGACAAATAAGTGCCTGTAGGATTGTTAGGATTTGCAATAAATACGATTTTAGTTTTACTAGTAACCTTTTTTAATATCTCATCTACTGATGCTTTAAAATTTTTTTCCTTAGCTAATACAACTTTAGCCTTATGAAGTGATGCATATATTCTGTGCATTATAAATCCAAATTCCGTAACAATTACTTCGTCTTCCGGTTCCAGGAAAAGATGACATGTTAAGTCAAATATCTGATCGGAGCCTGATCCGCAAATAATTCTCTTGGAATCAATATTAAATTTCTCAGATAAAACTTCTCTTAAAGAATTGGAGTCCGATTCTGGGTACCTATAAATCTTACCTTTATCATTTTCAAATGCCCGAATTGCTTTTGGACTTGGCCCTAAAGCAGATTCATTTGCTGATAGCTTTATTGGATTATCAATTTTTTTAAATTGAGATAATCCTCCAATATATTTTTCAACTTTAAATTTTATTGGTTTTGGTAAAGTCATAATTTTTTTAACATATAAATCGTAACGGTAAATACTATATATGCAGCTTCGTGGCAAAATAAATGTAACCTAAATTGACAAAAGGAGTACTTTTTAGTACAAAAAGACGGCGCTGATTTAACTTAAATTGCGAGCGCTTAAAAAAAAACAGCTAAAGAAGGTTTTTTGCCCGGCTTAGCTGGGCTTTTTTTTTATTTGATTATGAATAAAGAAACTAGAAATTTAAAAAAATTAATTGTTGGTCAACCACTTAAGCTTGATTGTGGAAAAACAATTAAAGATTTCCCTTTAGCTTACGAAACCTATGGCACTTTGAATAAAAATAAAAATAATGCAATACTTGTATTCCATGCTTTAAGTGGAGATCAGTTTGTTACCAATACCAATCCAATTACCAAAAAAAATGGGTGGTGGATAACTGCTGTAGGTTCTGGAAAAGCAATTGATACTGATAAATTTTTTATCATTTGTGTAAACGTTTTGGGTGGATGTATGGGAAGTTTCGGACCAAAAGAAATAAATCCAGAAACTAATGAATTATTTGGCACTACATTTCCCGTAATTACAATCAAAGACATGGTTAAAGCTCAAATTTACTTATTAGAATATTTAGGTATTAATAAACTACTTTCTGTCACGGGCGGATCTATGGGAGGTATGCAAGTTCTACAATTTGCTTCTTCATATCCTGATAAAATATATTCAGCTATTCCAATAGCGTGCAGCGCAAGTCACTCTGCTCAAAATATTGCATTAAATGAACTTGGGAGACAAGCAATAATGGCTGATCCTAATTGGAATAAAGGAAATTATTTTAAAACAAATTTGTCTCCAGATAAAGGTTTGGCGGTGGCAAGAATGGCAGCACATATAACTTATTTATCAGATAAGGGTCTACAAGAAAAATTTGGAAGAAAATTACAAGTAAAAGGAGATCTTAAATTTAGTTTTGATGCAAATTTTCAAATAGAAAGCTACTTAAGACATCAGGGTTCTGTTTTTGTCGATCGATTTGATGCAAATAGCTATTTATATATCACCCGAGCCATGGATTATTTTGATCTGGCAAAACAATTTGATGGAAATCTTGCCAATGCATTTAAAAAAACAAAAGCAAAATTTTGTGTTATTTCTTTTTCGTCAGATTGGTTATATCCCACAAAAGAAAATAAAGAAATAGTTATAGCTTTAAATGCTTGTGGTGCCAATGTTGGTTTTGTTGAAATCAATTCAGACAAAGGCCATGACTCATTTTTATTAGATGTACCCGAATTTTTAAAAACGTTGAGTGAATTTCTTAACTCGATCTATAACGAAATCAATAATGAAAAAAGAATTTAAAGTAATAGCCCAAATAATTCAAAATAATAAAAGAGTATTAGATGTCGGTTGTGGAGATGGAACGCTTATGCAACATCTTATATTTAATCAACAAAATGATGTTAGAGGTCTTGAACCACAAAAGAAACTTGTGCAAAAATGTATTGCAAAAGGTCTCTCGGTTATTGAAGGCGACGCAGAAAAAGAATTGATCCAATTTCCCAACAAATCATTTGATTATGTTGTGCTAAGTCAAACACTTCAAGCTTTTCTATTGCCTGAAGAAGTTTTAAAACAATTGCTTAGAATTGGAAAACAAACAATCGTTTCTATTCCTAACTTTGGTTATTGGAAAGTTCGCCTTCATTTATTATTTAAAGGAACTATGCCTATAACAAAAAATTTACCTCATGAATGGTATAATACTCCAAATTTACATATGTGTACAATTCAAGATTTTGCCAATTTTTGTAAAGAAAAAAATATAAAAATTGATAAATCTTTGTGTTTAACTAATGAAAAAATTTCTGAAATTACAAATAACAATATGATTTATAAAAATATTTTTTCACAACTTGGAATATTTCTTATACAATAATTTAAATATGCAAATAACTCCAATACCATGTTTAACTGATAATTACGCATATATTATCAATGATAGCGATTCTAAAAAGGTAGGTGTAGTCGATCCATCGGAAGCATCTCCTATCATTAAATTTCTCAAAAAAAAAAACTTAAAATTAAATTATATATTAAACACTCATCATCACTTTGATCATATAGGAGGAAATGTTGAACTAAAAAAATTATATAATGCTAAAGTAGTTGGATTTAATGCTGATAAACATAGAATTCCAGGTATTGATATTACTCTTGAAGATAATGTGAAATGGATCTTTGGCAATTCAGAAGTAAAAATATTACATATTCCTGGACATACTTTAGGTCATATATGCTTTTTTTTTGAAAAGGAAAAAATCGCTTTTACTGGAGATACTCTATTTTCTCTTGGATGCGGAAGAATTTTTGAAGGCGATCACAAGCAATTGTTAACATCATTAAATAAAATAAAAAAACTTCCTAAAGATACAAAAATTTATTGTGGTCATGAGTATACTCATAAAAATGCAGAATTTTGTATGAAGTATGATGAGGGCAATATTAATCTAAAAAAACACTTCGAAAAAATAAAAAAATTGAGATCACATAATTTGCCGACAATTCCGACTAGTTTAGAAGATGAGATAAAATCGAATATTTTTCTTAGATGTGATCAAAATGACTTAAAAATTAAATTAAACATGAAAAATGAAGAAAATTTTAAAGTTTTTAGAAAAGTTAGAGATTTAAAAGATAGTTTTTAGCTAGTGTAATAACTTGACATAGCAAGTTAGGAAGTTATATTGCCCCTATTTCCAAATATGAGATTAAAACAATGTCTTTCGCAGTTATTCAAACAGGTGGCAAGCAATATAAGGTTTCAGCAAGTGAAATTCTTAAGATCGAAAGACTTAATAATGAAGAAGGCAAAACTGTAGAATTCAAAAACGTTCTGTTTTTGAGTGATGATAAAACTACTGAAATAGGTAACCCAAATATCCAAGGTGCAAAAGTTGAAGCAACTATTTTAAAAAATATAAAAAATAAAACCATATTAGTTTTTAAAAAACGAAGAAGAAAAAATTCAAGAAAAAAATATGGTCATAGACAACCGATTTCCCTTATTAGAATAACAAAAATTTTTTCAAAAAATGGAAAATTAATTTCTCAAGCTGAACCACAAAAACAAATAACGAAAAAAATAGCAAAAGCTGATCAAACAAGAAAAGAGCAGATGTTAGAGGCAAAAAAAACCAAAATAGAAGAACGTAAAAAAATTAATAAAGTATTAAAAAAAATTGAGACCAAAGAAGAATCTGCAAGAAAAATAAAAGCAGATGAGACAAGAAAATTGCAAGAGGAAGCCGCTAAAAAATATGATGAACAAGAGAAAAAAAGACTGGAATTAGCTCAAGAAAAAATAAAATTACAAACAAAAAAAAACGATTTGCTCAAGAAAAAAACAACAAGTAAAAAGAAACCTTTAACAAAAAAAAAAGTGATAGTATTTAAGGTAGGATAGAAAAACATGGCAACAAAAAAAGCGGGTGGTTCATCAAGAAACGGACGTGATAGTGCTGGAAGACGTCTAGGTGTGAAAAGATATGGTGGTCAATTAGTGCTGCCAGGAAATATTATAGTTAGACAAAGAGGCACAAGAATACACCCTGGTGACCATGTGGGTATAGGTAGGGATCACTCAATATTCTCTTTGATTAAAGGAAAAGTTCAGTTCAAAACTAGTAAACTAAACAGAACATTCGTATCTGTTATCCCCAGCTAACTCCCAATAACTTCAATAATTAATTAATCGTTGTTGTGTTATGAAATTTTTAGATCAAACAAAAATATACATAGAGGCAGGAGATGGAGGATCTGGTTCTGTAAGTTTTCGTAGAGAAAAATTTATAGAATTTGGTGGACCTGATGGTGGAGATGGAGGTCATGGAGGTTCGATATTATTTATCGCTGACAGAAATTTAAATACACTCATTGATTTTAGATATAAACAGCACTTTAAAGCTGAAAAAGGACAAGACGGAAAAGGAAAGAAAAAAACTGGAAAAAGTGGAAAAGATTTAATTTTGAAAGTTCCGGTTGGTACACAAATTTTTGAAGAGGACAATAACACATTAATTGAAGATCTTATCAAATCTGAACAAAAAATGGTTGCTGCAAATGGGGGTGAGGGTGGCTTAGGAAATGTAAGGTTTAAAAGTTCTACAAATCGCACTCCAAGAAAAAAAACCGATGGAAGTAAAGGAGAAAGTTTTTGGTTATGGTTACAACTTAAAGTCATTGCTGATATTGGTATAGTTGGAATGCCTAATTCTGGAAAATCAAGTTTGTTATCTACGCTAACGAAAGCAAAACCAAAAATTGCAGATTATCCATTTACCACAATTAATCCAAATCTTGGTGTCGCTAATTATAATAATAGAGAAATAACTTTAGCTGATATACCTGGTCTCATTGAGGGAGCGCATGAAGGTATAGGTTTAGGTACCAAATTTTTGAGGCATATAGAAAGATGTAAAAGCATACTTCATTTAATTGATATTACTAATAAAAACGTATTGGAAAGTTATTTCAAGGTTAGAAAAGAGCTTTCAAAATATAGTAGTAAGCTTATAAAAAAAAGAGAAATTATTGTACTTAACAAAGTTGATATGATTAGTGAGAAAGAAACTAATAAAAAAATAAATACTTTTAAAAATGAATTGCAAAAAAAAATTTACACAATATCTGCGTTAAAGAATAAAGGCTTAAAAACTCTTAAAAAAATATTGATTAATTATGTACATAAATAAGTCCAAAAAAATTGTAATAAAAGTAGGATCATCAATTTTGATTGACAAGAAAGGTAAGCCAAAAAAAACTTGGCTTGAAGGATTTGTTCAAGACATTAAATTTCTTATAAAGAAAAAAAAACAAGTGGTGATTGTTTCATCGGGAGCTATTGCATTGGGCTGCGAATATCTTGGAATCCAAAAAAAAGGTTTAAAAATAGATAAAAGCCAAGCAGTGGCTTCTATCGGCCAAATCGAATTAATGGATTTTTATAAAAAAACATTTGAAAAAAGTAAAATAAAAATTTCACAAATATTGCTCACTTTAGATGACACGGAACGAAGGAGGAGATCAATAAATGCAAAAAGAACAATTGATAATTTGTTAACAATGAAAATTGTTCCAATTGTTAACGAAAACGATACTACTGCCACAACCGAAATTAAATATGGAGATAATGATAGACTTGCTTCCAGAGTAGCTCAAATAATTAGTGCTGACTGTTTAATTTTATTATCAGATGTAGATGGTTTGTATACCGATAATCCTAAAAAAAACAAGAAAACAAAATTGATAAAGATCGTAAAAGAAATAGATGAAAGCATAAAAAAATATGCAAACAAAACGGAAAATTTTTATGGATCAGGTGGAATGAAAACAAAAATTGAAGCTGCAAAAATTTGCCAATTGGCAGGATGCTATATGGCAATAGCAAATGGAAACTACCCAAACCCAATAAAAAAAGTATTTAAAAATCAAAAATGCACTTGGTTTTTACCAAAAATTTCTAAACTTGATGCAAGAAAACAGTGGATAATTGGATCAGTTGCACCTAAAGGTGAAGTAATTGTCGACCAAGGTGCTATAAAAGCTATAAACAATGGAAAAAGTTTATTGCCAGTCGGTGTTAAAAGGATTGGTGGAATTTTTGAAAAAGGTGATCATATTTTAGTCAAGGATCAAAATAATGTTGAATGTGCAAGGGGTTTGGCTTCATTTTCTTCAATTGAAATTGAAAAAATAAAAGGTTCCCATAGTCGCATGATAAAAAATATATTGGGATATTCTAGTAGAGAAGAAATTATTCATAAAGATGATTTGGTAAAAGTATAGAAATGTCTAGAAATTTATATATGGAAAAAATGGGCAAAAAAGCAAAACTTGCTTCATTGCATTTATCTAACGTAAATATTGAGAAGAGAAATTCTGTTTTAAAACAATTTAGCCAATATTTAAGAATCAATTCGCGATTAATTCTAAATTCAAATAAAAAAGATATATCTAGCGCAAAGTCTAAAAAAATTAAAGATAACATGATTGACAGACTTAAATTAAATAATAAAAAAATTGCACAAATGAGAAATTCGATAGAAGAAATAATAAAATTTAAAGATCCTATAGGAAAAACTTTATCTTCTTGGAAAAGACCAAATGGCTTAATTATTAAAAGAGTGTCTATGCCGATTGGTGTAATTGGTGTAATTTATGAAAGCAGACCAAATGTTACTTCGGATGTTTCTGCTCTATGTTTCAAAACTGGCAATGTGGTAATTTTGCGTGGAGGATCAGAAGCATTTCATTCTAACAAAATATTAGCTAAACTTTTCAAACGAGCGCTTAAAAAGAAAAAATGTGATGAAAATTGTGTTCAATTTATTGAAAACAAAGATAGAAATCATGTTGATTATCTTTTATCAAACATGAAAAATTATATTGACGTAATCATTCCTAGAGGAGGAAAAAGTTTGGTTAAGAAAGTTCATGAAAAATCTACAATTTCAATTATTGGACACTATGAAGGCTTATGTCATGTTTATGTAGATCGAGAAGCAGATTTGAGTATGGCAATTAAAGTTGTTAAAAATTCAAAAATGAGAAATGTTAGTATTTGTGGTGCTGCCGAAACTTTGTTGATAGATAAAATATGTCTAAAAACTCATTGTAAACCCATATTAGATCAACTAAGCAAACTGGGATGTAAAATCATAGGCGATAAAATAATAAAAAAATTTATTTCTGGCAAAATGAAAATTGCAACAAAAAAAGACTGGGAAACCGAATATCTTTCTCCTACAATTTCTGTAAAAGGTGTAAATGGAGTAGAAGAGGCTATAGATCATGTAAACAAATACGGTTCCTCACACACAGATTCTATAGTGACAAAAAATAAAAAAACAGCTAAAAAATTTCTGTCAAATATTAACAGTTCTATAGCTATACATAATGCTTCAACACAATTTGCTGATGGTGGAGAATTCGGTTTTGGTGCTGAGGTTGGTATATCAACCAGTAAACTTCATCCGCGTGGGCCAATTGGCATTGATCAACTCACCACTTATAAATACATTTTGGAGGGAAAGGGACAAATAAGGAAGTAATTTTTGCAAAAATTATTTAAAAAAAATCACAAAAAAATTGGCATCCTAGGAGGAACTTTTGATCCACCTCACTTAGGTCATTTACATATTTCTAAAATTGCTTTGAAAAAACTTAAGTTGGATAGCTTAATATGGATAATCACAAAACAAAATCCATTAAAACAAAAACCTTATTTAAGTACAAGAACAAGGATGAAGTTGTCAAAAGACATAACTAAAAATCAAAAAAAAATTTTTGTTAAATGCCTGGATGATAAAATCAAATCTAAAAATACATTTGATTTACTTAATTATTTGAAAAAAAAAAATAAAAAAATAAAATTATTTTTTTTAATTGGTGCTGATAATTTAATTAAATTTCATAAATGGAATAGGTGGAAAAAAATTCCAGAACTCGCAAAAATAGTTGTCTTTGCCAGAACTAATTGTGCGATTAAAGCCTTTAATTCCATTGCGTCAAAAAAACTCAAAAAAAGGGATTGGATGTATATAAATTCTAAAAAGATGAATATTTCATCTTCATTAATTAGAAAATTTTCGATAACATAAATTTATATGCAATTAAAAGAAATTGATCAACTTAAAGAAGAAATAAAACAAATCTTAATCTCTAATAAAGCAATAGATGTAAAATCAATAAATCTAAAAAATAAAACTTCAATTGCTGATTTCATGATCATAGCAAGCGGTAATTCATCAAGACACGTACAGGCATTATCGGAAATACTGCTAGAAAAACTTAAAAAAAAAGGAATCGAAAACTGCCATTTAGAAGGTCGCGCCAGTAGTGATTGGAAACTTATAGATGCTTTAGATATTATAATTCATATTTTTCACCCAGAAAAAAGAAAATTTTATGATTTAGAAAAAATGTGGTCTGAATTGATTCCAAAAGAAAGGTTAACAATATGAAAAAAAACTTTAATTTGAAATATTTTCTAATTATCGTAACTATAGCATTGTTAAATATTTTGAATACAGCCTACTCACAAAATATGGATACGCTGTATAAAAAAATTGATCTTTTTAGTGAAGTTCTAAAAACAATAAAGGATGAATATGTTGATGAAATAGATCAGGCAGAAGTAATGGATTCTGCAATTAACGGAGTGCTTCAATCTTTAGATCCATACTCATCTTATATGAATCCAAAAATTTTTGAAGAGATGCAGACAGAAACAAGCGGTGAATTCGGAGGCTTGGGAATAGAAGTAAGTATGGAAGCTGGAGTGGTTAAGGTCATTACTCCAATAGATGATACTCCAGCATCAAGAATTGGCGTAAAAGCTGGAGATTACATTGTTAAAATAAATAATGAACAAGTTCAAGGAAAAACACTTATGGAAGCTGTTAACTTAATGAGAGGACCGGTAGGTTCATCTATTGAAATAACGATAAGAAGGAAAGGATTGAAAAAGGCAAAAATTTTCAAAATCACTAGAGAAATTATTGAAATAAAATCAGTAATTTCTAAGCTAATTGATGATGAAATAGGCTACCTTAGATTAAGAGCATTTAATGAAAATAGTAGCAATCAGTTAAAAAAAGAAATTAAAAAATTAGAAAAAAACAATAAATTGATAGGATATATTTTTGATTTGAGAAATAATCCAGGAGGTCTTTTATCTCAAGCAGTCAAAATTTCTGACTTCTTCCTCAATGATGGAGAAATTGTATCGACCAAAGGAAGAAAAAGTAGAGAGAATAGAAAATTTTTTGCTAAAAAAGGAGATCGAATTAAGGGTAAGCCCCTAATAGTTTTAATCAATAATGGATCAGCATCAGCTTCTGAAATTGTAGCAGGCGCTCTACAAGATCAAAAAAGAGCCATATTGTTGGGTGAAGCCACTTATGGTAAGGGATCCGTTCAATCGATTATTCCTCTAAGAAATAGAGGGGCAATACGATTAACAATATCCAAATACTATTTACCATCTGGAAAATCTATTTCTGAAGTTGGAATTTTGCCTGATATTAAAGTTGAGGAACAGGATGATGAATTTTCAATCAATACCATTACAGACAACCAATTAAATTACGCAGTTAAACTTTTCAGTGGTTGAAGTTTAATGAAAAATAGAAAAGAATTACCATTAAGAATTGGTGTGGGCATAGCTTTATTGAATCATGAAAATAAAATTTTTGTAGGAAAAAGAATAGATAATCCTGCAAATTCATGGCAAATGCCTCAAGGTGGGGTTGATAAAAACGAAGATTTTTTACAAGCTGCAAAAAGAGAACTTGAGGAAGAAACTAGCATAAAAACAGTAAAGGTAATAAAAAAATTAAACGAATGGCTGACTTATGATCTGCCAAAAAATCTTTTAGGTAAACTTTGGAAGGGTAAATATAGAGGACAAAAACAAAAATGGTTTATTATGAAATTTCTTGGAAAAAATGATGAAATAAATATCAGAACAAAAAAAGCAGAGTTCTTAGATTGGAAATGGATTAGACCTTCAGATTTACCTGAGGTAGCTGTAAATTTTAAAGTAAATATCTACAAGAAAATAGCTAAAGAGTTAGCCCTTACAAAATTGAATTAAACTCTTATCTCTCTAAGTACATTTAGTTTATGATTTAAGACGTAACGATCATGATCTGTAATATCTTTATCTGCAAGTTTAGCTAGAGTATCATTATTAAGATTATCTAGAAAATCTTTTGATAAATTCTTTACATTTACTACAGAAGCTGAAAGTACTACTAAATTGTCATCAAAATATTCAACAATTCCATCCTGAACAAAAAATTCTTCAAAATTTCCCTCACTTCTTTGTGCTTTTATTATCCCCGGCCTTAAAAAGGTTATTATCGAAATATGATGTTTTAGCACACTCATATCACCTTCATATGAAGGAAGTATTGCTGCAGTTGTGTTATCCGAAAAAATAATTTTTTCTGGACTAATAATTTCAAACTTAAAATTATCTTCCATCAACCTGCTGCATCCTTTGCAATTTTCTCGGCCTTTTCAACTGCTTCTTCAATTGTACCCACCATGTAAAACGCAGATTCAGGTAGATCATCATGTTCACCTTTACATATAGCATCAAAACCTTTTATTGTTGCTTCTAAATCTACTAGTTTGCCCGAGGAGCCAGTAAAAACTTCCGCAACAAAAAACGGCTGAGACAAAAATCTTTGAATTTTTCTTGCTCTTGCCACTGTAAGTTTATCCTCTTCAGAAAGTTCGTCCATTCCTAAAATTGCAATTATATCCTGCAAGGATTTATAGGTTTGGAGTATTTTTTGAACTTCTCTTGCTACCTTGTAATGTTCTTCACCAACTATTCTTGGATCTAAAATTCTAGAGGTAGAATCTAAAGGATCGACTGCAGGATATATTCCTAGCTCTGCAATTTGTCTAGATAACACTGTAGTAGCATCCAAATGGGCAAATGAAGTAGCTGGAGCAGGATCTGTTAGATCATCCGCTGGGACATAAATAGCTTGAACAGAGGTAATTGAACCTTTGTTTGTGGTTGTGATTCTTTCTTGTAAATTTCCCATATCAGTAGCTAAGGTTGGTTGATAACCTACAGCCGATGGAATTCTTCCTAGCAAAGCAGACACCTCTGATCCTGCTTGAGTAAATCTAAATATATTATCAATAAAAAATAAAACATCCTGACCCTCTTTGTCCCTAAAATATTCAGCAACTGTTAAGCCACTTAACCCAACTCTAGCACGTGCGCCGGGTGGCTCATTCATTTGTCCATAAACCAAAGCAGCTTTCGAGCCTTTTCCATTTAGTTTAATAACTCCTGACTCAATCATTTCGTGATATAAATCATTTCCTTCTCTCGTTCTTTCACCCACACCAGCAAATACCGAAAAACCACCGTGTGCCTTTGCAATATTATTAATTAATTCCATGATGATTACTGTTTTGCCCACACCTGCTCCTCCAAAAAGACCTATTTTTCCTCCCTTAGCGTAAGGAGCCAGTAGATCGACAACTTTTATACCCGTAACTAATATTTCCGTTTCCGTCGATTGATCAGTGAATTTTGGTGCAGATCTATGTATAGGCCACCTTTCTTTTGTAGATACTTTCCCTTTTTGATCAATAGGCTCCCCAATAACATTTATTATTCTGCCCAACGTCTCTGGTCCAACTGGTACCTTAATTGGAGAACCAGTATCAGTTACTTTATCTCCTCTCTTTAGACCTTCTGTGCTATCCATAGCAATAGTTCTAACGGTAGTTTCCCCTAAGTGCTGCGCCACCTCCAACACAAGTCTACTTCCGGAATTATCACATTCTAACGCTGTTAAAATTTCCGGCAATTGACCCTGAAATTGAACATCAACCACCGCTCCTATAACCTGTGTAATTTTTCCAAATTTACTATCCATTTTTTATAAGCTTTCTGCCCCTGATATGATTTCAATAAGTTCTTTGGTAATGACTGCTTGCCTACTTCTATTATAATTAATTGTTAATCTATCGACTAAATCTCCAGCATTTCGTGTTGCGTTATCCATAGCTGTCATTCTAGAACCTTGTTCACTTGCAGCATTTTCGAGAAAAGCTTTAAAAATTTGAGCAGAGATATTCCTTGGAAGTAAATCATTTAAAATCTCATTTTCTTCAGGTTCAAATTCATAAAAATTATCAGATATTCTGTCTTCTTTTTTTTTCTGACTGTCAATTGGTATTAACTGTTGCTCTTGAGGAATTTGTGTAATAACATTTTTGAATTTGTTGAAAAATATTCTGCACACATCAAATTGTGATTCATTAAATAACCTAATTATGATTTTTCCAACATCTTCTGCTTCTTTATAAGTAATTTTTTTAAATCCTTTAAAACTTATTTTTTCTATAATATATTTTCCATATATTCTTTTTAATTGATCGTGCCCCTTAGATCCAACAGTGAAAATCTTAAGGGTTTTATTTTCTTTTAAAATTTTTTCAAAATAGTTTTTGGCTTTTCTACAAATATTTGTATTAAATCCACCACAAAGCCCTCTATCTGCCGTAATAACAACGCATAAATGAGTATCATTTTTTCCAGTACCTATTAAAAACTTTGAAACATTATCTTTATCAGCAATTGCATTGCTTAAGTTAAGAATTATGTTGTTCATCTTTTCAGAAAAAGGTCTTCCCTTTTCAGCGCTTTCTTGAGCTCTTCTAAGCTTGGCTGCTGCTACCATTTTCATAGCTTTGGTAATTTTTTGTGTAGATTTTACGCTTGTAATTCTTTTTTTTAAATCATCTAAACTTGGCATAGAATGCTACTTGTTGCCTTTTTTTTGGAATTTCTCGATGATTGATGATAATTTTTTTTCCATTTCTTCGTCTAATTTGCCAGTATTATTGATGCTATCTATAATTTCTGAGTTTGAAGATTTAACCTCTTCATAAACTTGTTTTTCAAGATTTTTAATTTTACCTAACTCCACTTTATCTAAAAAACCTCTAACCCCAGAAAAAACTGCTATTACTTGCTGTGCAACTGTCATTGGAGAATATTGATCTTGTTTTAAAATTTCAGTTAATTTTGATCCTCTGTTTAATAATTTTTGTGTTGTGACGTCAAGATCTGAACCAAACTGCGCAAATGCTGCCATTTCTCTATACTGTGCTAATTCCAATTTTATTGAACCAGCAACTTTCTTCATAGCTTGGGTTTGTGCTGCTGATCCCACCCTTGAAACCGATAATCCAACATTAACAGCTGGTCGTATACCTTGATTAAATAATTCAGTTTCTAAAAAAATTTGTCCATCAGTAATCGAAATTACATTAGTTGGGATGTAGGCCGCAACATCACCTGCTTGTGTTTCAATTATTGGTAATGCTGTAAGAGATCCTCCACCTTTGTCATCGTTAAGCTTTGCGGCTCTCTCGAGCAATCTACTATGTAAATAAAAAACATCACCAGGATAAGCCTCTCTTCCCGGAGGTCTTCTTAACAAAAGTGACATTTGTCTGTAAGCCACAGCATGTTTGGATAGATCGTCATAAATAATTAATGCATGCATGCCTTTATCCCTAAAATATTCGCCCATGGTGCAACCGGTATAAGGTGCTAAAAATTGAAGCGGCGCAGGATCAGATGCTGTTGCTGAAACAATAGTTGTATACTCCATGGCACCAGCATCTTCTAATGTCTTAACTATCTGAGCAACAGTTGATCGTTTTTGCCCAATTGCAACATAAATACAATAAAGTTTATTTTTTTCTTCATTAGATTTATTTATTTCTTTTTGGTTAATAATTGTATCAATAGCTATGGCTGTTTTTCCCGTTTGTCTGTCACCAATAATTAACTCTCTTTGTCCTCGTCCAATAGGAATCAAGGTATCTAAAGCTTTAAGTCCAGTTTGCATTGGCTGATTAACAGATTGTCTTGGAATTATTCCTGGAGCTTTTACTTCAACTCTTCTTCTTTCTAATTTTTTGTCAAGTTCATTTTTTCCATCTATAGGATTTCCCAAAGCATCAACAACTCTGCCTAACAATTTTTTTCCGACAGGCGCGTCTACGATAGCTCCTGTTCTTTTAACAACATCACCTTCTTTAATTGAACTGTCATCTCCAAAAATAACAACACCAACATTGTCACTTTCTAAGTTTAGAGCCATGCCTTTTAATCCATCAGAAAATTCAACCATTTCTCCAGCCTGTACATTGTCCAAACCATAAACTCTAGCAATACCATCTCCTACCGAAAGCACCTGACCAACTTCAGAGACTTCAGCTTTTTCTCCAAATTTTTTAATCTGTTCTTTTAAAATTTTTGTTACTTCTGATGGATTAATTTGCATATTATGACTCGATCATATTTTTTTGTAATTGTTTTAATTTGGTTTTTATTGAAGTGTCAACCATTACACTTCCAACCTGAATAACTAGTCCACCTATCAAATCTGGATCATATTTATAGTCTATCTTTATTGGAGATTGAAAATCTTTAGACAATTCATTGCGAATTTTTTCTAGTTCCTCTTTTGACAGTTCTTTTGAAGATAAAAACTTTGCTTTTAACTCCCCCTTACTGCTTGATACAAGATTCAAAAAACTATCAATAATTTGGTTTAAAAAGAACAATCTATTTTTAATAGTTAAAAAACCAAGAAATTTTTTAAGAGTTTGACAAAAGCTATATTGAACAACCATTTCAATAATTACTTTACTTTTTTCTTCTTTTGTTATTGTTGGATTTAAAATCATTTCATTAAAATCAGAACTTTCACTTAATAGTGCCTTAATGCCATTCATTCCATCCTCAACTTTAATCAACTCAGAATTTTCTTTTGCAAGCTCATAAAGTGCTAGCGCATAACTTTTCGAAGTGGAATTTAAAAATGTCGATTTTGAACTCAATGTTTGCTCCTAAAAGACTTGTTTTGTATGAGATTATATTAGTAAATTCAACATTTTCTATTGTATCTTTTTGTTTTTTCAAGACTAATAAATCCTCTGTTTAACTGAAATTAATTGGATCCACATCAACCTCTAGTTTTATTCCAGATACTATTTTTATTTCATTCAGTGATTTAGACAAATATTTTTGGATAAATAAATTTTTTGGGTATCTTATCAAAATTCTACATCTATATTTTTTTCTTAATTTAGTAATTGGCGCAAGTACAGGACCTAAAATATTAACTTTATTCATTTTTGGAAGTTTTGATTTAATGTTTGTGGCAAATTTCATAATTAATGGTTCATTTTTTCCAGAAATAATTAAAGATATAAGCCGATAAAAAGGAGGAAGTTTCTTTTCTCTCCTTAGTAAAAGTTCCTTTTCTAAAAATGCATACGGATCATTTTTAGATATGTTTAAAAGAACTTCATCATCAGGAGTGTATGTTTGAAAATAGATCGTTGATGTATTTCCTTCTCTTCCTGCTCTTCCGGCTAATTGATGATACAATTGAATATTTTTTTCAGCGGATCTGAGATCATATCCATGAGATGAAAAATCAGCATCAACAACAACAATACAATTTAATTTTGGAAAATGAAAACCTTTTGATAGTAGTTGAGTTCCTACCAAAATATCAATTTTCTTTTTTTCAACTTTTTTTAAAAGCATACTAGTAATTTTATTTTTCTTTAAAGTATCACTAGAAAATATTTCTATTTTTCGATCTGGATATATTTTTTTTAACTCAGAAAAAATTCTTTCCACTCCAGGACCGCAAAATAGCAAGTCACATTTTTCCTTATCTTTACAAAGTCTTAACAGCGAAGATTTGTGACCACAATAATGGCAAAGTAATTTGTTTAATTTCTTATGAAAATTTAGGTTTACTGCACAATTTGGACATTCAAATTTGTATCCACACTTTTTACAAATTGCAAAAGGTGCATAACCTCTGCGATTTAAAAAAAATAATATTTGATCTCCTTTATTCAAATATTGATTAACCTTACTTATCGTTTTATTTGCTATCCAAGATTCTTTTTTATTTAAAACTTCAGAATGTAAATTTATAATTTCAATCTTTGGTAAAGGTGCTTCTTTATATCTCTTTTTTAGTTTGGTTATATGATATTTTTTGTTAACAATATTATTGTATGTTTCTATGGAAGGAACTGAAGTTACTAAATTTATAGGAATATTTTCTAATGAAGCTCTTGTAACTGCCATGTCTCTTGCATTGTATGAAATTCCTTCATCTTGTTTGTAAGATACATCGTGTTCTTCATCGACAACAATTATTCCTAAATTTTTAAAGGGCAAAAAAAGAGATGACCTTGCCCCGATTACTATTTTAATTTTCCCTTCTGTAATACCCTTCCAAATTATCGACTTATTTTTTTTTGTAGTTCCTGAATGCCAAATTGCTGGTTCTGTACCAAAAAAATCTTTAAATCGTCTACTAAATTGATTTGTGAGAGCAATTTCAGGAAGCAATATTAATGCTTGAAATCCTTTATCAATAAGATCTTTAATTCTTTCGAAATAAACTAAAGTCTTTCCTGATCCTGTTACTCCCTCAAGTACAGTAACATTATAATTGTTGCCAATACTTCTGATGAAAGCTAACGATTTTTTTTGTTCTGTATTTAATAAAAATTTATTACCACGGCTCTTAACCTTAAATTTATTAAATTCTTTGTTAAAAGTTTTTTCAACAACATCCTTATTTAATAAACACATCTTAAAAGACAACCCTAATGGAACTAAATTATATTTTGAAAACCAAGATATAAATTCAATCATTGAAGAATTTAAATTTTTTACATTTATTTTTTTTAAAATTTTTTTAATTTTAAATTTTTTTTCTGTTTTTTGCTCATACGGCCAAACTACTCCAGTAATTTCACTTAGCCCAAATGGAGCTTTTACAAAATCTCCTGGTTTTAATGATTCTGAAATTTCACTTTTATAAGTGAATGGATGGTCAAAAATTTTTGGAAATAGAACTGGTACCTTCATTTGCTTATAATTTTTTTTTTAAATTTTTTGGGAATATTACTGCTAAAAATTTTTTTTAATTCAGAAAAGATTTTAGAATCCATTCTCATTTCTAATAATTGCCATATATAGGGTATAAACCTTAAATACTGTTTTTTTTTGTCTCTTATAAAAAGTCTTGAAAAAATACCTATTATTTTTAAACTTCTCTGAACCGACAGTATTTTAAAATCTTCTAAAAATTTTTTTGAATTAGTTCTGTAAATTTTTGAAGTTTTTTTTAAATAATAACTATAAATCTGATTTTTTAGTTTTTTAGAGGTTTTTATTCTTACATCGTCAATCAACGAAACTAGGTCATAAGCAGGATTACCAATTAATGCATCTTGACTATCAATTACTCCTATTTTTTTACCTACTTTCATAAGATTTTGAGCGTGGTAATCTCTATGCACGAAGTAAGAATTGGAAAAATTTAACCTATTATAAAGCTTTGATAAAATCTTATTCGATTTTATTTTAATATTTGATACCTTTTTTTTACTTAAAAATAAAGGTAAATACCAATCAAAAAATAAATTGGATTCTTTGAATAAATATTTATTAGAATATTTTTCTATTATATGTGATCCATTATTAATATTTTTTATTTTTAGCTTTGGTTTTATTTTTTGAATTTTTAAAAGTAAATCTGTAAGTTTTTTGTAAGTTGGTAATTTGTCCTTTTTTTTCAATAAAATTGTATAAAAAGATAAATCTCCAAAATCTTCAATAACAATTATACCTTTAGAATAATTGTGTGTGTAAAGCTTTGGAGTTAATATTTTATTATTTCTTAAAAATTTGTTGATTGCCGAATAGGCAATTAAATTTTTATATTTTTCCTTTTTTGCTACAATAATAATTTTGCTGGTTTTATTTAATACCAACCTATAAAATGTTCTAAATGAAGCGTCTCCTGCTACTGGGAATATTTTAAATTTCATCAAATTTATAATTTTTCCATTTTCCAAAACCAATAATTTCAACCTTTCTTGAATTTATTGATTTTGAATACTGAAATAGAATATCTATTCTATCTTTTGGTGTTATCTCAATTAGTTCAGGCCATTCTACGATTTTAATACAATCTTGTGAAGTTTCAAACATACCTAATTGGGAAATATCTTTATAGCTTTTTAATCTGAATAGGTCATAGTGAATAATTTTTATATTTCCAACATCATAATCATAAACTATATTAAATGTTGGGCTTAATACTTCACTATTTTTAATTTCATTTTTACTTTCTAAGTAATTAATAAAAAACCGCACAAACGTTGTTTTTCCAACACCAATTTCACCATAAAGAAAAATTATGTCACCTGCACTTATTATTTTAGAAATATTCTTTGAAAAATTTTGAGTATCTTCTAGAGATTTTAATTGCATCTACTACTAACTAGTAGCGATAGCTATCAGATTTAAATGGGCCATTAACATCAACGCTTATATAATCGGCCTGACCCTTTGAAAGTTTTGTTAGTTTGGCTCCAACTTTATTTAAATGAAGCATCGCGACTTTTTCATCCAAATGTTTAGGTAAAACATAAACTTTTTTTTCGTATTTTTTAGAATTTTTCCAAAGCTCTATTTGTGCCATTACTTGATTAGTAAATGAAGCGCTCATAACAAAACTTGGATGACCTGTTGCACATCCTAAATTAACGAGTCTTCCTTCAGCTAAAAGTAATACTCGTTTTTTGTCCGGAAACTCTATTTCATGAACCTGGGGTTTAATTTCAGTCCATTTATAATTTTTAAGAGCTTCAACCTGAATTTCCTTATCAAAATGACCAATGTTACAAAGTATAGAACGATCTTTCATTTTTCTCATATGGTCAGCTGTAACAATATCTTTGTTGCCTGTTGCTGTTACAACTATATCAGCATCAGCTATTACTTCTTCCATTAAAACAACTTTATAGCCTTCCATAGCAGCCTGCAGAGCACAAATAGGATCTGCTTCGGTTACCATTACCCTAGCTCCGTTTTGTCTCAATGAGGCCGCACTTCCTTTACCTACGTCACCAAATCCAGCAACTATAGCAGTTTTACCTGATATCATAACATCCGTAGCTCTCTTTATCCCATCAACCAAACTTTCTCTGCAACCGTACAAGTTATCGAATTTAGATTTAGTTACAGAATCATTAACATTGATTGCTGAGACTAAAAGTTTTTTTTCTGCTTCCATTTTTTTTAAAGCCTTAATTCCCGTTGTGGTTTCTTCTGAAAGTCCCTTCACTGATTTAAGAAGAACTTTATACTCTTTATGCATTAAAGCTGTTAGGTCACCTCCGTCATCTAAGAGCATATTAGGTTTCCAATCTTTTTTTCCTTCTATAGTTCGTTTTATACACCATATGTATTCTTCTTCTGTTTCTCCTTTCCAGGCATAAACAGGAATTCCTCTTTTAGCAATTGCCGCAGCTGCATGATCTTGTGTTGAAAAAATATTGCATGAAGACCATCTTACATCTGCTCCTAATTCAACCAGCGTTTCAATTAAAACTGCAGTTTGTATTGTCATATGCAAGCATCCCAAAATTTTAGCTCCTTTAAGAGGTTTCTCGTCTTTATATTCTTCACGTAATGCCATTAAACCAGGCATTTCGCTTTCGGCTATTGCTATTTCTTTTCGTCCAAAATCTGCTTGATTAATATCTTTTACCTTAAAATCTTCCGACATAATTTGCATCTATTTAACAAGTTAATATAAAATTATCAACTTATTGCTCGGTTTTAATTATTTATAAATCGGCAGAAGTATTTCAATTCTCGCGCCTTTTTTATTACCAGTCTGATTAGAAGCTATAATTGAACCTCCATGGAGTTCTATGATATTTTTTACAATATTTAATCCTAGACCAGAATGTTCCCCAAATTTTTCGGGTCTATTACTATAAAATCTATTAAAAACTTTATCAATATTTTTTTCGTTAAAACCAGGACCTTCATCTTCAATAATTAATTGTGCATCCCTTTTTTTAATATCGAAGGTTAATGATATTTTGCTATTAGATGGACTAAAGGAAACGGCATTATCCAAAAGATTTGCTATAATTTGTTCAAGTTTATTTTCTACTCCTAAAACATTTAATTTGGATCCATTTAGATTAGAATTATTTATATTTATTCTGATATTTTTATTTGAATTCAATAAATTGCTATTAAAATCTTCAACCACAGAATTTACTACATTTGACAGATCAATTTTTGTCATTTTTGCTCTAGATAAAGACGCCTCATCTTTTAACATTTGAGAATAATCTGTAATTAGTCTCTCAATCCTTTCTACGTCATGACTTATAACTTTTATTAGTTTTTTTTTTTTCTGATCATCTAGAGTATTTTCTAAAACTTCTGAAGCTCCTTTCAAAGAAGTTAGAGGGTTTCTTATTTCATGAGCTAAATCTGACGAAAATGTTTCTGCTACATTTATTCTTTTATAAAGGTCTTCAGTCATTTCATTTAGAGATCTAGAAAGTTGACCCACTTCATCCTTTCTAAGTAAATATTTCTCATGCTTCCCTATTTTTACATCTTTTTTTTTAATTGCTTTAGCATAAAGAACCAAAGATCTTATAGGTTTTAAAATATATTTATTTAAAAAAACTGAGAAAATTAGAATTACGAGCGCTACTGAAAAAACTGTTCTTAATATAAAATTTTTTCTTTCATCAACGGCAACCAATATATCGTTCGCAATTTCTGAAACAATGATATAGCCTTTATTTTCTCCATCTAACTTAACTGAATTTATAGTCATAACATAAAAATGATTATTGATTGATTCTCCAATTACCAATTTATCATTAACATTTTTTTGTTCAGAATATCCTTTTACATAACTTTCAGTATCAAAAGTTGCTGTTTTAATGGCTTTTGTTCTTTCAACAATATTTATATTTTCATCAAATTTATCAATTAATGTTTGTTGGACATCATGACTTTGAATAAAAATATCTTGGGCTAAATCTAAAGTGTCAGTATCTGCTAACAAGTTTGAATTTAAATCATATAGCTGAACACGATCTAAATTCTGAAATAAAAATCTTGTAGATAATAAAAATTCCGTAGCACTTTCTTGAGTAAATTTAAAATTTAATCTGTTTATATGATCTGATGTATTATTTATAATTGTTTCATGCTGTTTGGATCTGTTTTTAACTAGATTAGGCTTTAGAGCATTAAGATACAAATATGTAAAAATGCCTAAAACTAAAAATATTATTAAGTTAAAAGCTAAAAATTTTCTGAGGATAGAGCTTGAATTTAAAAAATTAGATTTCATTAACTAACATTCCATCTGTATCCACTACCATATCTCGTTTCAATTGCTGAAAAACTTTGATCTATTTTTTTAAATTTTTTTCTAATTCTTTTAACATGACTGTCTATAGTACGATCTTCTATATCGGTATTATCTTTATATGCTATGTCCATTAATTGCGCTCTTTCCTTAATAATCCCAGGTCTTTTTGCTAATTCTTTAACGATTAAAAATTCTGTTGTTGTAAGTTTCTCAGGTAGAGATTTACCGTCCCATTCACATTCAAGCTGTGAAGGATCTAGTTTAAGTTTTCCATGTTTAATTAAATCTTTTGTTTCATCGATATTACTGATTTTTTTTCTTAGTTGAACTCTTATTCTTTCTATAAGCACTTTGACAGAAAATCCTCCAGATTTTTTAATAAAGTCGTCAGCACCAAGTTTTAAACCTAGTAATTCATCAACTTCTTCATCTTTGGAAGTTAAAAATAATATTGGAATTGTAGTTTTTTTTCTCAATCGCCTAAGCAGCTCTTCACCATCCATTCTAGGCATTTTAATATCTATAACCGCCAAATCTGGTGGATTTCTACTGATGCCTGTTAAAGCATTTTCAGCATCAATATATGTTTGAACTTTGAAACCTTCGCTTTCTAATGCCATACTTATGCTGGTAAGTATGTTCCTGTCGTCATCAACTAATGCAATTGTGTGACTCATAATTTATATAACCTTTTATATAGAAATACTAAATTGTCATAATTTGGGCAAGTATTTGAACAACTAATGCGCTTCACCCCAATTATTACCCGAATTTATATCAACAGTAAGAGGTGTGGAAAACTGATGAAATTCGCTGCTTGATACATCAGACATAATTTTTTTTATAATTGGTGCAATTTTTTCAATCTCATTTTTTGGAGTCTCAAAGACTAGTTCATCATGTATTTGTAAAAGCATCTTAGTTTTGCAACTAGAATTTTTATTTAACACTTGTTGTATCCTAATCATTGCTAATCTCATTATATCTGCTGCAGATCCTTGGATTGGAGCATTAATGGCTGCTCTCTCTTGAAAATTTCTTACATTATAATTTTTATCGTTAATACCTGCGATGTGACACCTTCTTCCAAAAATATTATTTACATAACCACTTTTTCTACAAAAATTTATTGTTTTATGCATATAATCTTTTATTTCAGGAAATTTATCAAAATAAGATTTTAAAAATTCAGAAGCTTCTTGATTTGAAACTGAAATTTGTTTTGCCAAACCATACTGAGAAATTCCATAAATGATTCCAAAATTTATTGTTTTGGCTTTTCTTCTAGTTTCGGCATTTATTCTGCTTAATGGAATATTAAATACCTGGCTTGCAGTTAATGAATGTATATCCTCGTTATTTTTAAATGCCTTTTTTAATTCTTTAACATCTGCAATGTCAGCAAGAATACGCATTTCTATTTGATTATAATCTGCTGAAATAAAAGTACGGTTTTTTTCAGCAATAAAAGCTTTTCTGATTTCTTTACCATCTTCCGTTTTAATTGGAATATTTTGTAAATTTGGTTCACTCGATGCAAGTCTTCCAGTTGTTGTAGCCGCCAATAAAAAAGATGTATGAACTCTATTGGTTTCTGAATTTACATGCTCTGGAAGCGTGTCGGTATAAGTATTTTTTAATTTTGTTAATTGTCTCCAATCTAAAACAAGTTTTGGTAATTCATGTCCCTTAAATGCCAAATCTTCAAGAACTGTAGCACTAGTTGCGAACCCCCCTTTTTTTGTTTTTTTTAAAGCTGCTATTTTTAATTCATTGTATAAAATTTCGCCTAATTGTTTCGGAGATCCTATATTAAATTTCTTTTTAGATCCTTTAAAAATATTCTTTTCTAATTTTTTTATTTTTACATCAAATTTTTTTGAAAGTTTATTTAAAAAATTTGAATCTATTTTTATGCCTTCTATTTCCATTTGTGCTAATAAATTTACTAATGGTTTTTCAAATAATTCATAAATTTTCAAAAGTTTTTCCTGACCCAGTCTTTCTTTAAATAATGAATATAATCTGAAAGTCACATCAGCATCCTCAGCAGCATATTCGGTGGCTAATTTAATTCTTACTTTGTCAAAACTAATTTGACTTTTTCCAGTTCCGGCAACTTCTTTAAATGATATGGGTTTATGGTTTAGATGAATTTCGGACAAACTGTCCATATTGTGTCTATGCTTTCCAGCATCTAAAACATAGGACATTAACATTGTATCTTCTATTGGATTTAGTTTAATTTTATTTTTTAAAAAAATTATGTAGTCAAATTTTATATTTTGACCAATTTTTTTAATACTTTTGTCTTCTAATAAATTTTTTAATTTATCTAAGACCATCTTTTTTTCTAAAACTTTTTGCGTTGCGTGTTGAAGTGGAATATAACAAGCAACTCCCTCGTCATAGCATAGTGAAATTCCTACCAAATTTGTCTCATGAGGATTTAGTGAATCTGTCTCAGTATCTACAGCAACAATTCCTTTCTCTTCAATTTTTTTAATCCAATTTTCTAACTCATCAATTCTTAAAATAGTTTTATATTGCTTCAAATTAAATTTTGTATAATTTTTCCTTTCAATCTTTTTTCCAATTGGCTCTCCATGTTGTGAAATCACTTGACTTAGTAAACGATTAAATTCCATTTCCCTTAAAAAATCATATAATTTTTGCTTATTAATTTTTTTTAGTTCAAAAGTTTCTAATTTTTGTTTAACTGGCACATCAATTTTAAGTTCGGCAAGCTTGCGACTTAAAAGAGCTTTATCTTTGTTTTGTAATATTGTTTCTCTTCTTTTATTTTGTGGAATTTCACTTGCTTTTTCTAACAATTTTTCCAAAGATTTATATTTATTAATTAGCTCTGCTGCAGTTTTAATTCCAATTCCTGGAACGCCTGGAATGTTATCTGATGTATCTCCTGCTAAAGCTTGAACATCTATTACTCTATTAGGTTCAACACCAAATTTTTCTTTAACCTCTTTATTTCCTAACACTTTACTTTTCATTGGATCGTAAAGTCTTACTCCAAATTTTACTAACTGCATAAGATCTTTATCTGCAGAAACAATGGTAACTTTAGCTCCTTTTTTTAGTATTTGTTCAGTGTATGTAGCAATTAAATCATCAGCCTCGTAATTAAGCATCTCAGCAGAAACAACATTGAAAGCTTCTACTGATTTTCTAATATATTCAAATTGAGGAACAAGATCTTCAGGAGCTTCGGTTCTGTTTGCTTTGTAATCTTCATATATTTCATTTCTAAAATTTTTTTTAGCAGAATCAAAAATGACTACAAAATGAGTAGGTTTATTTTTGCTATCATCAGATCGAACATCTTCTAAAAGTTTATACAACATAGTACAAAAACCATTTACCGCTCCAGTTGGTAATCCATCGCTTTTTCTAGAAAGTGGAGGTAATGCATAATATGCTCTAAAAATATATCCTGAACCATCAATAAGATAAAAATGATCAGTTTTTTTTATGGAATTCATAGACTAATATTAACCTATTTTAATTAGTGTTATGGATATATAAAAGCTAAATCATCATGAATAAAAAAAACGCACTAAAGGTAGAAAAATTAACTAAAATTTATTCTAGAAAATCACCGAATGAGATTAAAGCATTAAACAATTTAAACTTAGAGGTGAAAGAAGGCGAAATTTTTGGATTGCTTGGCCCTAATGGTGCTGGAAAAACTACTTTTTTAAATATACTTGCTGGCACAGTTATAAAAAATTCTGGAAGTGTTAATGTCTGGGGTTATGATTTGGATCAAAATCCACGACAAGTTAGATCTTCTATTGGTATTGTTCCGCAGGAGGTAAATCTTGATGCATTTTTTAGTCCCAGAAAACTTTTAGAACTTCAAGCAGGATTATACGGAATACCAAAAAAAGATAGAATAACGGATACAATATTAAAAATAGTTTCTCTTGAAAAACAAGCTAGTTCTTACGCCAGAAGTTTGTCAGGTGGCATGAAAAGAAGATTATTAATTGCTAAAGCAATGGTTCATAGACCTCCTATTTTAGTTTTAGACGAACCCACTGCTGGAGTAGACGTTGAATTACGTCAAAACTTGTGGAGCAATGTAAAAGTACTTAACAGGAAGGGAATAACCATAATCTTGACCACACACCTAATGTATGAAGCTCAAGAAATGTGTAATAGAATCGCAATCCTAAATAGAGGAAATTTAATTGCATTAGATACAACGGATAATCTATTAGATAGTATAACAACCAAAAAAATTATATTTAAAGTAAAAAAAATAATCACAATTAATCCAAAAGATTCAAATGGGATAAAATTTTCTTATAAATCAAATAATGAAATATCGGTTTTATATGAAAGAAAAAAACATAAAATAGATGAAATAATAAACAAGGTAAAAAATACAGGAATGGAAATCTATGATATATCAACTGATGAAGGTAATTTAGAAGACGTATTTATGGATCTTACAAAAAACTAGATTTCACTAAAAAAAGTTGTATTGTATTTGACATGGAAGCAATTAGCAAAACATCAAAAATAGAAAAAATTATTAAACTAACATTGATAACAATAATTGGAACTATTCTTATTACAATATCAGCAAAAATAAAAATTCCTTTTTATCCTGTGCCTATGACAATGCAGACTTTTGTAATTTTATTAATTGGAATAACTTTAGGATATAGAATAGGACTAGCAACCGTAGCACTTTACTTGTTTGAAGGAATAATAGGCTTGCCAGTATTCGCATCTTCCCCAGAAAAAGGAATTGGAGTAGCATACTTTATCGGACCAACAATGGGCTACTTGATTGGTTTTTTATTTGCCGTCTACTTTGCTGGTTTATTTAAATATGACAAAGGAGTAATAAATACTTTTTCAAAATTAATTTTTTCTGTAAGCTTTATTTACGTTCTCGGTTTAATTTGGTTAGGTACATTAATTGGATGGGACAAGCCAATATTTGAACTTGGTGCTCAACCATTTTTATTAGCTGAATTATTTAAAATGTTATTGTTATTATTTTTAACTCCAACATTGTTAAAAGCAAAAAAATTAATAAAAATTACTTAGGTGATCTTTTAGAAAGAATCCTTTGTAGAGTTCTTCGATGCATTTTGAGTCTGCGTGCTGTTTCCGATACATTTCTATTACACAATTCAAAAATTCTATGAATGTGTTCCCATTTAATTCTATTGGCGGACATTGGATTTTCAGGAGGTTTGGCTTTTGCGTTCGGTAAAGCTAAGAGAGAATTCTCCACATCATCTGCATCAACCGGTTTTGAAAGGTAATCTATTGCTCCAGCCTTAACAGCGGCAACCGCAGTAGGTATGTTGCCGTATCCAGTCAACATTACAATTTTGCTATTTTTTTTTATTTTTTGAATTTCTTTAACTATCTCTAACCCATTTCCATCATTCAAGCGAAGATCTATAACTGCAAATGCTGGTGGCGATTTTTTTGCCTGATTTATGCCCTGTTCTACACTTTCAGCTTGCGTTACTTGAAATCCCTTTTTTTCCATCGCTCTGGATAATCTATCTCTCAAAGAATTATCATCATCTACAATAAGTAGCGATTTATCAACAAAATCAGCGTTTTTTTGAAAATTTATTTTTTTTTGTTCCGTTCTCATTTTTTTAATTTTTAAATTTATTCTATCACAGATATAGATTCAAAAAATAAATTTTAACAAGGTAAATTATCGCTTTACATTACTTGTCATTTCTATAAATACGATTCTCAAGAGAGTTTTTTATAAATTTTTTTGTTTAATAAAAAAGGGGATGCATGAGATGCAAAAATTTAATTCGGTTGATAAATTGGTTAATGCTATTCAGCCAGTAGACCCGATTTATTGCATAAGACCTAATTCCATAAAATTAGCATGTAGCTGGTTCCAAAATAACTTCCCAGGAAAAGTCCTTTACGCAGTTAAAACCAATCCAAACGAAGAAGTGATAAAATATATTAGTGAAAGAGGTATTAATCAATTTGATGTTGCTTCAATTAATGAAATAAAATTAATTAAAAAGTTGTTTCCAGATTCACGAGCTTACTACATGAATACTATAAAAAACCGTGAACATATTCAAGAATCCTATTTCAATTATGATATTCGAGATTTCGCTTTTGATACTAAAGAAGAACTTCAAAAAATTATTGATGCAACCGGTAACGCCAGAGATCTAATTCTTTATGTAAGAGTTTCTGTTTCCAATGAGCACGCAGAAATAGATTTATCTCAAAAATTTGGTGCTCTTCCTAGTGAGGCATTAGGTTTGTTAAGACTAGCTAAAGCTCATGCAATCAAAGTAGGTTTAAGTTTTCATGTTGGTTCACAATGCATGCATCCTATTTCATACGCTAAGGGAATTAGAGATTTGGGAAATATAATTAAAAAAACTAAAATAATACCAGACGTTATTAATATTGGTGGAGGATTCCCATCTATTTATCCTGATCTGCAACCACAACCTCTTGAAAATTATATAAGTGAAATAAAAAAAAGTTTCGATAATTTGAAATTGGAAAATAAACCAGAACTATTATGTGAACCAGGCAGAGCTCTTGTTGCTGAAAGTGGATCTTCAATAGTAAAAGTGGTTTTAAGAAAAAAACAAAAACTTTATATTAACGATGGAACCTATGGCAGTTTATTTGATGCAGGTGTTCCCAACTTTATTCTTCCTACAAGAATGCTGCCCAACGGGAGAATGGCCTCAAAAAAATTAACTGCTTATAGTTTATATGGTCCAACATGCGATAGTATAGATTATATGAAAGGTCCTTTTGTTTTACCTAATAATTTAAAAGAAGGCGACTACATTGAAATGGGACAACTTGGTGCATATTCGTTAACCTTTAGAACTAAATTCAATGGTTTTTATTCTAATCAAATTTTTGAAGTACAAGACAAACCCATAATGTCAATGTACGAAAAGGATAGCTCTTCCCGTTATCTTGTTGCTTAAATGAACAGCCAAAAAAATCCGAAGTTGGGTCACAACAAAAAGACCTTTCTTGAAAAACCAGTTGAACACATTGATATCACGTCTTTTGATTCTCGAAAAATTATTGAATCCATGAATAAAATGTCTTTTACTTCAAGAGACACAGCAAAAGCTTCAGGTATTTTTAATGAAATGTTATCAGATAAAAATTGCACAATTTTCTTAACTCTAGCAGGCTCCACCTCGGCAGCGGGTTGCATGAAAATATATTCTGATATGATAAAATATAATATGGTTGATGTAATAGTTGCTACAGGTGCTTCAATTATTGATATGGATTTCTTTGAAGCATTGGGCTTTAAACATTATCAAGGATCTCAACATCAAGATGATGCCCAGTTAAGAGAAAACTATATAGATCGAATATATGATACCTACATAGACGAGGAACAACTTCAAGTTTGTGATAAAACTATTTGCAACATAGCTGACAGTTTGAAAACTAAATCTTATACTTCTAGAGAATTCATAAAGGAAATTGGAAAATACTTAAAAACAAACGCTAAAAAGAAGGGATCTTTAATTGAGGCAGCTTATGACAATAATGTTCCTATATTTTGCCCCGCTTTTTCAGATTCAAGTGCTGGATTTGGTTTGGTTATGCATCAAGAAAAAAATCCAAACAAATGTATAACGATTGATTCTATAAGAGAATTTAGAGAACTAACTGAAATCAAAATAAAATCAAAATCCTCAGGACTCTTTATGATCGGAGGTGGAGTGCCAAAAAACTTTGTACAAGATACCGTTGTTTGTGCCGAACTTTTAGGAAAAAAGGTAGAGATGCACAAATATGCTGTGCAGATCACAGTAGCTGATACCAGAGATGGTGCGTGCAGCAGCTCTACTCTCAAGGAAGCAAGTTCTTGGGGAAAAGTTAATACCTCAAAAGAACAGATGGTTTTTGCTGAAGCCACCAGTATCCTACCCTTAATAGCTAGTGATGCATACCATCGTAGCTTTTGGAAAGAAAGACAGCCCAAAAATTTTTCAAATATATTTGGTTAAAAATTGAAATATCTTTCAAATAAAAAGGGATTTCTTGGGACAGATAATAAAAGTAAAGGAAAAGAAAAAGTTGTTATTGTGCCCTTTGGGCTAGAAAAAACTGCAAGTTATGGAAGTGGTACAAGTAGAGGTCCTGCAGAAATAATAAAGGCTTCTTATCAAGTAGAACTTTTTGACGAAGATTTAAACAAAGAACCTTATAAATCTATCGATATAAAAACATTAAAGGCTTTTCCTATAAAAAAAAATATAGTCGATGCGCTTAAACAAATTGAAAATATTAACAAACTCCTAATAGATAAAAATAAATTTCCCCTGGTATTAGGTGGAGAACATTCTTTAACTTCCGGGGCAATCAGACCTTTTGTTAAAAAGTTTGGTAAGTTATGTTTACTTCATTTCGATGCGCATGCAGATCTAAGGAACAGTTATAACGGCAATAAATTTTCTCATGCCTCCGCTATTAGAAGATGCTTAGATAATCCAAATGTCAGCGTAGTATCTTTTGGCATAAGGAATATTTCATCAGGTGAAATAACTTTTTTAAAAAAAAATAAAAAAAGAATAAAAATTTTCTGGGCGAAAGATAAATTAAAATGGAATTTGAACCATTTAAAAAAAATTATAAGAAATAAAAAAATATATTTAACATTAGATGTGGATGGTTTCGATCTAAGTTTAATGCCGGCAACAGGAACACCGGAACCGGGTGGTTTGTTTTGGGATGAAACGATTAAGATTATTAAAATAGCTGCACAATCAGCTCATATTGTTGGAGCGGACATAAATGAACTTTCTCCTATAAAGGGATTTGACTGTTATAATTTTTTAGCTGCAAAACTAGCATATAAAATAATTGCTTATTCTTTTGAGTTTAAAAAAAATTTTAGATAGAAAGTAAGCTATTTGTCTGCCACTGAATAGTTACCATTGCACCATTGGTTTTAGGACATTTATCAAACGTGACATTTGCTTTCATTCTCTCTAAGAGAGTTTTTCCAATAAATGTTCCCAGACCTAATCCAGATTTAGAGCTAATTTTATTATCCTTAGAACGTATGTAAGGTTCTCCTAATATGTCTTTAACATCAGATGGAAATCCTGGACCATCATCACAAACTTTTACCTCTGTAATTTTATTATTGCTTTCCAAACTAATCTCTACTAACGATTTACTATATTTTACCGCATTGCCAATAAAATTTCTTAAACCATAAGTAATTTCTAATGTTCTTTCGATGCGTGGATTAATTTCATTTTTTTTGACTATTACTGATAATTGCTTATTTGAAATTTCCCTAAAGGATCTAGCAATTTCATTTAATAATTCATCTAATTTTATATCATCAAGAAAATTATCTTTTGCCAAAGCATCCTGAGACAGTTTTTTTAAAATATCACCACATCTTTTTGTTTGAGTTAAAAGTAAATTGATATCTTTTGAATATTTTGGATTGTTTCCAATTTCTTTTTCTAATTCTTTAACAACAACAGTAATAGTTGATAGGGGTGTACCTAAAGAATGTGCAGCAGCAGCAGCTTGAACTCCTATGGACTCCAATTCATGCTCTTTAGCTAAAATTAACTCTAGCCTATTTAGTGCTTCAGTTCTTTTTCTTGATTCTATTCCAAACCTAGCTCCAAAGTAGGTTATAAAAATTAACCCTATAGTTACTGCGGTTGGAATTGCATACAAATAATAATTCGGTACATGAAAATGTAAATCACCAGAATGAGGTAAAGGAAGATGATAAATAGTTAATACTACTAAAACCATTATTGTGATGAATGACAGTTTTAAAGTACTTCTCAAAGTTAAAAAAGTTGATGATACTATTGTTGGAACAATTAATAAAATTGTAAAAGGGTTGGTTATGCCTCCAGTAAGATAAAGCAATGCCGCTAGTTGGACGAGATCATATAACAAATAAATCGTCGAACTAAAGTTATTTAACTGATTTTCTCTAACTTTGAATTGTAAATAAATATTGGTTAATGTACCAATTAAAATAATTACAGAACAATAAAAAAAAGTAAGTTCAAAATTTAAAAAAAAATAAACAATACTTATTGTAAAAAATTGCCCAACAATAGCTATCCATCTCAAAATAACTAAAGTTTTTTTATCTAGTTGAATATTATCTTTTGATGTAAAAAATTCCGAAAACTTCATTCGGAAATTATATATCTAAATTTGAAACTTCTAAAGCGCGATTAATAATAAAATTTTTTCTTGGAGCCACTTCATCACCCATAAGGATTTTGATTATATCCTGATCTTTCTTTGATTTGGCTTTCGTATTATTCGAATATTTAACTTGTAATAATGTACGTTTTTCAGGATTCAGAGTTGTCTTCCACAGTTCTTCAGGATTCATTTCTCCCAAACCTTTAAATCTTTGAATATTCACTTTACTTTTTTCCCTTTCAATAAATTTATTAAATTCATTGGTGTTTTTTTTTATTTCATTTTTTAACTTTCCTGAGGATTTAATCAAAAAATCTTCTAACTCTTTATCATTTTTGATATAGAAACTCTTTGATCCTTTAGTAATTTTGTATAGAGGAGGTTGAGCAAGATATAAATGATTTTTTTCGATTAACTCATTAAAAGGATGATTATTAAATAAAGTTAGCAAAAGAGTTCTTATATGAGATCCATCAACATCAGCATCTGTCATTATAATTATTTTTTCGTATCTTAAATTCTTAATGTCAAAATTCTGAGACCCTGTACCTAAAGCATTAATTAAAGTAACTATTTCATTAGAAGACATCATTTTTGAAAAAACCTTCGTCTCTAAATCTTTTCCATTGCCATTTCTAGCTTTCTTGCCATTTATATCGACATAAGTATTTAGTATTTTTCCCCTTAAAGGAAGTACTGCTTGATATTCTCTATTTCTTCCCTGTTTTGTTGATCCTCCAGCTGAATCTCCCTCAACAATAAATAGTTCTGTTCCTTCAGCTTTGCCAATTTGGCAATCAGCAAGCTTGCCGGGAAGTCCTGATAATTCTAATGATCCTTTTCTTCGTACACCTTCTCGAGCTTTTCTCGCAACATCTCTTGCTATAGCAGCCTGAACTATTTTTAACAATACTATTTTTGTTATTCCGGGATTTTGGTCAAACCAAGTTGACAATCTATCGTTAATTACTGATTCCACAATGAACCTTACTTCGGATGACACTAGCTTATCTTTGGTTTGTGAAGAAAATTTTGGATCAAGCATTTTAATTGACAAAACGCAGGTTAAACCCTCTCTAATATCTTCTCCTGATAAAATAATTTTATTTTTTTTTAAAATATTATTATTTGTAGCATACTTATTGATTACTCTTGTCAACGCACTTCTGAATCCTAATAAATGTGTTCCGCCATCCCTTTGATTGATATTATTTGCAAACGGCAACATCTCTTCAGAATATCCAGCATTCCACTTCAATGAACATTCTACACTGACATCATCTTTTGATCCAGAAATATAAATTGGTCTTTTAAATAATTTAACGTCATTTTTATTAACTAAAACTTTTTTGTTTTGATCTAAAAATTCAATAAATTCTTGTATTCCTCCATCGTATTTATTTTTATACTCTTTTACTTTTTTTGCGGTTTTGTCTACTAATACAATACTTAGACCCTTGTTTAAAAAAGCAAGCTCTCTCATTCTTTTTTGTAAAATTGATGAATTAAATTTAGTTAAAGAAAATACACTTTTCGATGGCAAAAAATTTATAAAAGTTCCAGTTTTATTTGTTTTACCTTTAGCTTTTAGAGGAGATAAAATTTTCCCATCTTTGAACTCAACAAAATATTCCTTTTTATCTCTGAATATTTTTAAAGTTAATTTTTCGGACAAAGCATTAACTACAGATACACCAACACCATGAAGTCCACTGGAAACTTTATACGAATCATGATCAAATTTACCTCCAGCGTGAAGTTGGGTCATAATAACTTCTGCAGCTGATTTCCTTTCCCCTTTGTGTATATCAACAGGAATACCTCTTCCGTCATCCTCAACAGAAACAGATTGATCCGAATTAATCGTAACTTTAATATTTGTGCAATAACCAGCTAAGGCTTCGTCAATAGAATTATCAACTACCTCATAAACCATATGATGAAGTCCTGTTCCGTCATCAGTATCACCAATGTACATGCCAGGTCTTTTTCTAACCGCTTCTAAACCTTTAAGAACTTTTATTGATTCTGCGCTATATTTTAACTTATCTTGTTGACTTTTTTTGATCATATAAATGAAACTTTGTTGTCGGATTTTAACATTTTTTCTGACTAAATTAAATTGATAACAAACGTATAGCTCAAATTACCGTTGGTATTAAATGATTACTTAATGAAAAAAAAAAAATTAACTTAAAATACACATGAAACTAAATAAATCAAATTTTCATCGGCATAACAACATGAAAGCTACTTTTATCTGACAAATCTCTAATTAATATCGGTGAATTAGCTTCTTTTAAATTAATAACAATTGAATCATCTTCGATTTGAGATGTTATATCAATTAAATACCTACTATTAAAACTTATACTCATATCATCTGAATTAAATTTTACATTAATATTTTCAATGCCCTCTCCACTGTTAGGGCTGTTAACAGATAATTGTAGAGAGTTTTTCGATATAGTCATTTTTAAGCCCTCTTTACGATTAGAAGAAACTGTAGTTACCCTCTCTACAGAATTTTTAAATTCATTTAATTTTATTTGTAATACTTTATCATTATCTCTGGGAATAACTTTACTGTAGTCAGGAAATCGTCCATCAATAACTTTGGAAATCAACACGCTACTATCCATTTCAAATTTAATTTTTGATTTATTGTTAGATATTTTGATAACACTTGTACTTTGTTCCAATAAAGAGATAAGTTGAAAAATAGTTTTTTTTGGCAAAATAATAGATACAAAATCTGTATTTTGATCAATTTCTAGGCTACTAAAAGAAAGTCTATGACTATCTGTTGCGACACCTGATAAAAATGATTTGTTTTCTACGTTTGTTTTGTGCAGATAAATTCCGTTAAGATAATGTCTAGTTTCGTCATTTGAAATTGAAATTTTGGTTTTATTTAGAAGTTTTAACATTTTTTGAGAAGGAATTTTAAAGGTCTTTTGCCCAATATCTTCATTTGATAAAGGAAAATTATCTGAAGACATGCATAATAAATTAAATCTAGAATTCCCAGAAACTAACTTTAACTTATTTGTGCTGTGTAAAGAAAGTTCAACTTTTGTGTTTGGTTCTAACTTTCGTAATATATCGTAAAGTATATTAGCTGAAGTAGTAGTAGAGCCTTCTTTTTTTAACTCTTGCACGAAAATTTCTTCAAAATAAATTATATCTAAGTCCGTTGCAGTAATTCTAATTTTTGAATCTTTTGCCTCTATTAATATGTTTGATAAAATTGGAAGTGTTATTTTTTTTTCAATAATACCATAGGCGTGGCCTAATGATTTTAAGAAAATATCTCTATTTATTGTAAATTCCATCTTGCAATTTTAGATAAGCCTTTTTTTAATTGCGACTATGTTCTGTTTAATTTCATCATCTTTTTTAATTAATTCTTCAATTTTTTTTACAGCGTGTATTACAGTTGTATGATCGCGATTAGTAAATTTTCTACCAATGTCTGGCAAAGAGTTTGTTGTATATTGCTTTGATAAATACATAGCTATTTGTCTTGGCCTAGCTAAAGATCTTGATCTTCTAGACGATAACATTTCTTGAATATTAAGGTTAAAATGGTCAGCCACTACGTTTTGAATAGACTCAATATTTATCGATTTGTTGTTATAACTAATAAAATCTCTTAATATTCTTCTGCACTCATAAATACTTGGAGATTTCGTATTAATTTTACTAAAAGCTAGAACTCTATTTAAAGCTCCAACCATTTCCCTGATGCTTGTAGTAATTTCGGATGCCAAAAAATATAAAATTTCATCATTTAAATTATACTTTTCATTAAAATTTTTTTTAATTCCTTCAAACTTACTTTTCAAAATTTTTATTCTTAAATTTAAGTCGGGTGGCTGAATATCAATTACTAATCCCCCTGACAGACGAGATTTAATTCGTTCTTGAATTCCATCAAGATTTGAAGGAGATCTATCTGAGGATATAATTATTTGCGAATCTCTTTCTATCAAAGCATTAAAAGTATGAAAAAATTCTTCTTGCATAGCTTCCTTACCTATCGCAAATTGAATATCATCAATAATAAAAACGTTGGACATTCTAAAAAAATCTTTAAATTTAACCATTTCATTAGTTTTTAAAGACCTAACAAAATGATACATAAATCTTTCCGCTGAAATAAACATAACTTTTTTCATACTTCCAATTTCTAATCCAATAGCATTTAGTAGGTGAGTTTTTCCCATTCCTATCGCACTATAAATAAAAAGCGGATTATAATGTGAGGATTCGACACATATTTTTTTAGCCGCAGTATAGGCAAGTTCGTTACTGTCCCCAATCATAAAATTATCGAAAGTATAATTTAAATTAAATTGATTGTAATTTAATATGGAATTTTCATTTACCGAAACTCGACTGTTTTTTCGACTATCTTTTTTGCTGAACTTTTCTTCTTGTGCTTCAGTTAAAAACTCGATTCTTTGGATGCTTCTTTTAAATGTTTTGATTATATCTAAAATTTTGTCAGCATATCGCGAAACTATCCAATCTCTTACAAATCTAGTAGGAGCAGACAAAACAACATAATGATTAAATTCCTTTTTTAGATTTATGTTCGCTATCCAACTTTCATAAATATCATTTCCAAAAATTATTCTAAACTTTTTAAGAACTTCGTCCCAATCAAGTAAATTCTCTTTTTGTGCCGAAACAACATCCAAGGTACGTTTTGATAAACTTTCAATCATAAAGAAATTTATTTTAGATTAGATAGTTTTATTTTTTTTTAAACTTGCATGCAATATTTATTTAGGTTGTGCCAAACAATAAATTTTCTTTAGGTTGTGTTGTAAATTTTTTACAAACTAATTTTGTTTCAGATTTGAAAATAAATTAAATTATAAGTAGAAAAAAAATTATTCTAAGCTGAATAAATACAACTTAATATATCATTAAACTATATATGGATTTTTTTTTAAAAATTAATTTTTATTTAGTTTTGCAAAAAACTTGAATGAATTTATCAACTCTTGATTGCTGAATTTATTTTTTTAAATTTTTAACTTTTTTCGTAATTCTAGAAATTTTTCTTGAGACTGTTTTTTTCTTGATTACACCAGTTTTTGCAACTTTCATCAATTGTGAGTAGAATTTTGGTAAAAAGTCCTGGGCTTCTTTCATCTTGCCTGAATCAATATAATTGGACATTTGCCTAATTACAGACTTGTATTTACTTTTTCTTATTCTATTGACTGATGACTGAAGTCTAGTTCTTTTTACACGTCTTATCGCAGATTTACTATTTGGCATAAAGAGGTGAATATATATCTTTTTGCTTCATGTCGGTCAATAACAATTAATTTTGACAATTGTTACAATAAAAAGATGATCTATTGGATATTGATATTTTTTTTATTTTTCCTTTACATGAAATACGAGAACAATTTTTATTTTCTTGTCCATATATATTAAAAAATTGCTGAAAATTACCACTTTTACCATATGCATTTTTAAAATCTATAATTGAAGAGCCGCCTTGATTAATTGAAATTTTCAAAATTTTTCTAATATTATAAATTAAATTCTTAATGCTCTTTCTTTTTAAATTATTGCATTTTCTTAATGGATGAATTTTAGATAAAAACAAAGCTTCATTCACATAAATATTGCCGAGTCCGCTAACAAAAGTTTGATCCATTAATAAATTTTTAATATTTTTTTTTCTATTTTTAATAAATTTTTGAAAATATTTTATACAAAATAAAACACTAAAAGGTTCAGGGCCAAGTTTTTTTAAATAAATAATTTCTTTTAATTTTATATTTTCAAATAGCTTAAAAAAACCAAATCTTCTTACATCGTTATAAATTAATACCAAACCATTGTTTAAAACAAAGTAAATATGATTATGTTTTGTTAATATGTTTAAATCATAGTAAAAACTTGTTCCAAATATCTTATTGTTTTTGCTTCTAACAATTAAAAGTTTTCCACTCATGCCCAAATGAATTAAAAGTAATTTATTTTTAAAATGAAAAATCAAATATTTGGATCTTCTTGAAATTTTTAATATTTTTTCATTAATTAATTTTTTAGAAAACGTTTTAGGTATTTTGTATCGTAAATTTTTATTATAAATTTTCACTTTTACAATTTTTGCTTTATTTATCTTTTTAAATAAAGATCTTTTTATGATTTCTATTTCTGGAAGTTCTGGCATCTACTTAATTATATATATTGTGAAAAAACTTAACATATGATCTATTAAATTAAATGAAAAGCTATCATAAAAATAAAGACAGATTCATAATGAAAATCTTTCAAGATGTTTTTGATAAATATGACCTGATGAATGATTTAATGTCTTTGGGTATTCATAGACTTTGGAAAAAAAATTTTATCCATTGGCTAAATCCACAAAAAAATACAACATTAATTGACGTAGCTTCTGGTACTGGTGATATAGCAAAATTATATTTAAATAAGATTAATTATAAAGGTTGCGTATATTGTATAGACTCAAATAAAGGGATGCTTAATTTAAATAAAAAAAAATTTAAAAGTAATGCTAACGTAAAATGGTTCTGTAATAGGGCTGAAAAACTGCCATTTAAAAATAACCACTTTGATTATTATACAATTAGTTTTGGTATTAGAAATGTTAGTAATTTAAATAAAGCACTTAAAGAAGCTTATCGTGTTCTTAAACCTGGAGGAAGATTTCTATGCCTAGAATTTTCAAAAGTAAAAAATGAAATTTTAAATAAATTTTATAAAACTTATTCAAAATCAATACCTCAAATTGGTAAATTCATAGTAGGCAAATCAGAACCTTATGAATATTTAATTAATAGTATCGAAGAATTTCATTCTCAGGAAGAACTTTTTAAACAAATTAAAAAACAAAATTTTATAAACGTATCTTATAAAAATTTAAGCGGTGGAATTGTGGCTATTCATTCAGCTTGGAAAGTCTAAAAATGTTTAATAAATTATTTATGCTATTTAAAATTGGAAGGAAATTATCTACTTCTGGTGTAATTTCATCTATTTATGAAATTTATAATCCTCCAATCATAATTAAAATACTTTTTTTCGTAATTGGCTTTAGTCTTAATGAAAAAAAAAATAATAATAATTTATCTCCAGGAGTAAAATTATGCAATGCACTTCAAGGTATGGGAACTACTTTTATAAAATTGGGACAATTTTTAGCAACTAGACCAGATATAATTGGCGAAGATATTGCAAAAGAATTAGAAAAACTTCAAGACAAATTACCTCCTTTTCAATTAGAAGAGGCAAAAAATATATTAAAAAAAGAACTTGGAAAAGAAAATTTTGATAAGATTATAAATTTCTCAGATCCAATAGCGGCTGCTTCTATTGCGCAAGTACACTTTGCTACAATTAATGATTCAGCCGAAAAAAAGGAAGTTGCTATTAAAATTTTAAGACCAAATATAGAAAAAATATTTAACGAAGAATTAGATGCTTTAATGTTGTTAGCTTACATTATTCAAAATCTTGTAAGAAAAACAAAAAGATTAAAATTAATTGAAGTTGTGCAGTTGCTACGCGAAATCACAAATATTGAAATGGATCTTAGATTTGAAGCTGCGGCAGCCAATGAACTTTATGAAAATACAAAAAATGATATTGGATTTAATGTTCCCAAAATTTATTGGAATAACACAAGCAAAAGAGTTCTATGTTTAGATAAAATAAATGGAATTTCGATAAGAGAAATTGAAAATCTAAAATCATTAAATATTGATACAAAAAAGCTAGCAAAAGATATCATTCAACATTTTTTAAGACATGCAGTTAGAGATGGTTTCTTTCATGCGGATATGCATCAGGGAAATTTATTTATAACAAAGAATGGTAACATTATGCCGGTTGATTTTGGAATAATGGGTAGATTAGATAAAAATAACAGAAAATATCTAGCTGAAATACTTTTTGGATTTATTAAACGAGATTATAAAAAAGTAGCCGAAATACATTTTTTAGCAGGAGTAGTTTCAAAGGAAGTTTCAAAAGATGAATTTGCGCAAGCGTTACGTTCGATAGGGGAACCAATTTTTGGACAATCTGTTAAAAATATATCTGGTAGTAAACTATTAAGTCAGCTTTTTGAAATTACTGAAAAATTCAATATGCAAACTCAAATACAGTTATTGCTTTTACAAAAAACTATGGTTGTTGTTGAAGGAGTTGCTAGAAAACTTGATCCTGATACGAATATATGGAATATATCAAGACCAATACTAGAAAATTGGCTAAAAGAAGTTAAAAATCCAATTAATAAGGCTAGCAAAATTGTAAATGAAGCTTCCGAAGTGCTTAAGAGATTTCCAGATTTACCTATTATTATGGATAGGGCAAATAATATTATGACTTTAATAACAGAAGGTAAATTTAATCCAAACACATTAGCTTATCGCAATCTAAGAGAAGAAGAATTAAAACTAGAATTAATGCGCAACAAAATATTAGGAGGAGTTTTAATACTTGTAATTTTTGTTCTCATAGTATTCAAATAAGTAAGTTAAAAAAAACATGGATAAAATACTCAATAAGAAAAAAATTATTCTAATTATAGGTGGGGGGATTGCTGCGTACAAATCTCTTGATTTAATTCGTTTATTAAAAAAACAAGACTGCGAAATAATGGTTGTTCTAACAGAATCTGGAAAAAAATTCGTTACTCCTTTATCAGTTACATCACTATCTCAAAATAAAGTTTACCAAGATATTTTTGATAGCGAGAACGAAGCAGAAATGGATCACATATCATTATCGAGATGGTGTGACATAATTTTATTCGCCCCAATTACTGCAAACTCAATTGCAAAACTTGCCTCTGGAAGAGCGAACGATTTAGCGTCTACACTCATACTGGCATCAAATAAACAAGTGATATTAGCCCCTGCAATGAATGTTAGAATGTGGCTTCATAAATCAACTCAAAGTAATATCGACAAGTTATTGGATTTTGGTTATTTATCTGTAGGACCATCAACAGGTGAAATGGCGTGTGGAGAATATGGTGAAGGCAAAATGTCGTCACCAGATCAAATATATGAATTTATAAAAAATTATTTTTCTGATCGAAATATTATAAAAAATAAAAATTTAAAGGCACTAGTTACTGCAGGACCAACGAAAGAATACATAGATCCTGTTAGATTTATTACTAATAATTCAAGCGGCAAACAAGGATATGCAATTGCTGATTCACTCGCAAAATTTGGCGTTGAAACAACATTAATATCCGGACCATCTACATTAAAAAAACCTGAAAATGTAAATATTATAAAAGTAGAATCTGCAGATCAAATGTATGAGGAAACAAAAAAGGCTTTGCCTGTAGATATAGCCGTATGTACAGCTGCAGTAACCGATTTTAAACCTGAAAAATATGAAACAAAAAAAATTAAAAAAGATAACTTAAATATAAATTTCAAAAGAAATGTAGATATCTTAGAATTTTTGTCAAAAAATAATTTGCAAAGACCTAAATTAGTAGTTGGTTTTGCTGCTGAAACTAATGACATTCTGAAATTTGCCAAGGAGAAAAAAAATAGAAAATATTGTGATTGGATTATAGCAAATGATATTTCAAACCCAGAAATTGGATTTAATTCTGAATATAATGCTGTATCAATAATTTACGAAAAAAAAGTTGAAAAAATTGAAAAAAACCTAAAATCTTATATAGCAAATAAAATAGCCAAAAAAATAATTAATAATTTTATCCAATAGTACATATGGTAAAAATATTAGTTAAAAAGTTTGATAAAAATATCAAACTCCCAACCTATAAAACTTCTGGATCTTCGGGAATGGACCTTGTGGCATACGTTAAAAATAAAATAACTATTAAACCAGGTAAAACGGCAATGATTCCAACTGGCATTGCCATTGCGATTCCAAAAAATTACGAAATACAAATAAGACCAAGATCGGGTTTAGCGGCAAAAAAAAATATTTCTGTTTTAAATACACCAGGTACTATTGATTCAGATTATAGAGGCGAAATAAAAATTATCTTAATAAATTTAAGTAAAAAATTATTTGTGATAAAATCAGGCGATAGAGTTGCTCAGATGATTTTATGCCCTGTAGCAAAAGCTAAGCTTCTAGAGGTTAATAATCTTCCTAAAACAGTAAGGAATAAAGGAGGATTCGGTTCAACAGGAAAATAAAAAAACCTAATGAAATTTACAAAAAAACAAATAGACAGATATTCAAGGCAAATAATTTTAAAAAAAGTTGGTGTAATTGGACAAAAAAAACTTTTAAAATCTAGTGTTTTAGTTGTTGGAGTTGGAGGTCTGGGCTCACCCATTGCAATCTATTTAGCTGCACTAGGTATAGGTAAAATTGGAATAATTGACAAAGATAGTGTTGAAATTTCTAATCTCAGTCGGCAAATTATTTTTTCGACCAATGATCTTAAAAAAAGTAAAACCACTGTAGCTATTAATAAACTAAGAAAAATTAATCCAGATATAAAACTTAATTCTTTTAACAAAAGACTAACAAAAAAAAATATAAATCAAATTGCAAAAAATTTTGATTTAATTGTAGATGGGAGCGACAACTTTCGTACACGCTTTTTAATTAACGATTATTGTTTAAAAAATAGAAAAATCCTGGTTTCCGGAGCAATAAGTAAGTTCGATGGTCAAGTTTATACTTTTAATTTTTCTAAAAAAAAAACTCCCTGTCTTAGATGTTTTATACCCAAAATGCCAAGTAACCAGAATATTGATAATTGCGAATATGAAGGTGTCCTAAGCTCTCTAGCAGGGATAATTGGTACCATTCAAGCAAATGAAGTTGCAAAAGAAATTCTTGAAATTGGAGATACGCTTTGTGGTTATATATTAATTATAGATGCTTTGAAACTTACATTTAGGAAAGTAAAACTTAATAAACGTTCTGATTGTTATTGTAATGAAAAAAAGTAATAAGTATTATCTAATTCTTTTAGTTTTATTTTTTTCAATATTATTCTTTCTTCAGAAGTCTTTTGCAAAAGACAATATAAATTTTTTATCTTTAAAAAAAGATGAAGTTAATTTACGGCAAGGCCCATCTTTTGAATATCCAATTAAATTAATTTATAATAAGAAATATTTACCCGTAATAATTTTAGATAAATCGGGACCTTGGAGAAAAATTAAGGATTTCGAAAATAATATGGGTTGGATACATGTGGTGTTACTTTCTAAAAAAAAAACTGCTATAAATATAGAAAATAATTCTATACTTTTTAAAAAACCTACCATTTATTCTAAACCAATTGCTAGGCTTGAGGTGGGAAGATTAGTTATAATAAAAAGATGTAATTTAAAATGGTGTAAAATTATCACAGGAGATTTTAACGGCTGGATTAAAAAAAAATATCTATGGGGAAAAACTTAAATAAATTCAGCTGATAATGCTTTATTATTTTTTTACTTATCCTTCAAATACTTTAACATTGTATTAACATCACTCACCTTAAATGGATCGCCATCATTACTTTCATTATTTTTTCCATCTTCGACAAACATTTTAACAACCTTACCATTGTCGATAAATGCAGAATATCTCCATGATCTCATGCCAAACCCTTGTTTGGGTTTGTTAACTAACATGTCCATTCCTTTTGTAAATTTACCTTCTCCATCACCAATTGGCTTTACTTTAGATATTTTTTGATCTCTAAACCAAGCGTTCATTACAAATGAATCGTTTACTGATAAACAATAAATCTCATCTACGTATTTTTTTAGCTCTTCGTATTTATCTTCATACCCAGGCACTTGTTGTGAAGAACAAGTAGGTGTATATGCTCCAGGCAATGAAAATAGAACAATTTTTTTGTCTTTAAACAAGTCGTCGGAGGTAATGTCTTTCCATTCTCCACCGATGGCACAACCGCCACCTAATGACTGGTTATCATCTATTCTGGTTCTAAATGTTACTTGTGGAATTTTAGTTTCGCTCAATTATTCCTCATTTTTTTGCTTAATATTATAAATATTCTAAATGTAAATAAAATATATGTAATATAATACACTAATCAAGTATTAGTTTATCTATATGATAAAAAAAAATAGCTATAAATATGAGGAATTAATTGACTGTGCCAATGGAAAATTATTTGGACCTGGAAATGCAAAACTGCCATCACCTCCAATGTTGATGTTTAATAGAATTACTAATATTCAAAATATAAATGGAAAATTCAATAAAGGATTAATTGAAGCGGAACTTGATATAAAGGAAAAAATGTGGTTTTTTGATTGTCACTTTAAAGATGATCCTGTAATGCCCGGTTGTCTAGGATTGGACGCAATGTGGCAACTAGTAGGTTTCTTCTTAGGGTGGACGGGACAACCAGGAAAAGGAAGAGCTCTTGGAGTAAATGCTGTAAAATTCACTGGTGAAGTACTTAATAATGTCAAAATTGCTAAATATCAAATAGATATGAAAAGAATTCTAAAAAAAGAGGGGGCCGTTGTAGGTTTGGCTGATGGAATATTATATTCTGACAACCAAGTCATATATGAAGCGGAAAACTTAAAAGTGGGTTTATTCAAATCATGAGAAGAGTAGTTGTAACTGGAATTGGAATAGTTTCTTGTATTGGCAATAATAAAACTGAAGTATTGGATTCATTGCTTAACACAAAATCAGGAATTGTCTTTTCTGAAGAACACAAAAAATATAATTTTAGAAGTCAAGTCGTTGGGGCTGTTAAAAATCTAGATATAGAAAAACATATAGATAGAAAAATAAGAAGATTTATGGGAGATGGTTCTGCCTATAGCTACATTGCTCTAAAAGAAGCAATAGAAGAATCTGGATTAGAAGAAAAAGAGATTAGCAATGAACAAACTGGTATTATTATGGGATCAGGCGGTCCTTCAATAAAAAATGTTTACTTTGCTGTAGACACCATAAGAAAATCTGCACCAAAAAAAATGGGTCCTTATATAGTTCCAAGAACAATGGCGAGCACATGTTCAGCAACGCTTGCTGTGCCATTTAAAATTAAAGGAGTAAATTATTCAATTAGTTCAGCCTGCGCAACAAGTGGACATTGTATCGGAAATGGAATGGAACTTATTCAATATGGAAAACAAGATATAGTATTTGTTGGAGGTGGAGAAGAATTAGATTGGGCTCTTTCAGGAATGTTTGATGCTATGCCTGCATTATCTTCAAAATACAATAACACCCCAGAAGAGGCTTCAAGGCCTTATGATAAAGACAGAGATGGATTCGTTATTGCTGGAGGTGCCGGGGCTTTTGTTTTGGAAGAATATGAACATGCAAAAGCCAGGGGAGCGAAAATATATGCTGAATTAACTGGTTATGGAGCTACATCAGATGGATATGATATGGTTGCTCCTTCGGGTGAAGGTGCAGTTAGATGTATGAAAATGGCTTTAAAAACAGCAAGAAATAAAATTGATTATATCAATGCTCATGGCACATCAACACCAGTGGGTGATATTACTGAATTAAATGCAATAAAAGAAACATTTCAAAATGGAATTCCTAAAATTAGTTCGACAAAATCTCTCACGGGTCACCCTTTGGGTGCTGCATCAGCTCACGAAGCAATTTATTCTTTAATCATGATGAAAAATAATTTTATAGCAGCCTCTGCAAATATTAAAGATATGGATAATGGCGCTAAACCATTTCCAATAGTTACGAAGGTAGAAAAAAATGTTTCATTAAATGCTATTATGTCAAATAGTTTTGGTTTTGGTGGTACCAATTCAGCGTTAGTTTTTGAAAAGTTAAATTAGAAAAATATGTCACTATTAAAAGAAAAAAAAGGATTAATAATGGGAGTAGCCAATGACAGGTCTATTGCTTGGGGTATTGCAAAAAAATTATCGGAACACGGTGCAGAATTGGCTTTTACTTATTTTGGTGAAGCATTGAAAAAAAGGGTAGTTCCTTTGGCTCAATCGCTAAAATCTAATTTTACTCTGAGCTGCGATGTGGAAAAAAAAGAAGATGTAGTAAGAACATTTAACGATATAAAAAATAAATGGGAAAATTTAGATTTTGTTGTTCATGCAATTGCTTTCTCTGACAGATCGGAGCTTTCAGGAGAATATATTAATACATCACGAGAAAATTTTTTAAAAAGTATGCTCATTTCCTGTTTTTCACTTACTGAGGTAGCAAACGAAGCGTCGAAAATAATGAATAAAGGATCAAGTATGTTAACGTTAACTTATGAGTCTTCTAAAGTAATTCCAAATTATAATGTTATGGGAGTTTGTAAAGCAGCTTTGGAATCTAGTGTAAAATATCTTGCAAGAGATTTGGGTTCAAAAGGAATAAGAGTAAATGCAATTAGTGCTGGTCCAATTAAAACATTGGCCGCATCTGCAATAGGTGATGCAAAATTTTTATATAAGTGGAATGAAGATCATTCTCTTTTAAAAAGAAACGTAGATATTAACGACGTAGGTGGTTCAGCTTTGTATTTATTAAGCGATTTAGCTGCTGCCGTTACTGGTGAAATTCATTATGTAGATGCTGGATATAATAAGGTAGGAATGCCCAATCCAAAAAATATCACTTAACTGGCTTCTTTTATCGAAAGCTTAACCTTGCCCCTGTCAAAACCTATAACTTTAACAGAAACTTCATCACCTTCCTTTACAACATCAGAAACTTTAGCAACTCTTTTCCCGGCAAGTTGTGAAATGTGAACTAAACCATCTTGTTTGCCTAAAAAATTTACAAAAGCCCCAAACTCCATTATTTTAACCACTTTACCTTTATAAATTTTCCCCATTTCGGGTTTTGCAATAATATTTTTTACCATTTCCATTGCCTTTTTTCTCGATTCTTCATCTGGTGCTGCAATGGTAACTTCTCCTGTGTCTTTAACATCTACCTTGGCTCCAGATAATTCAACAATTTCTCTAATCGTGGCTCCACCTTTACCTATAACTGCAGCTATATCTTTTTTATCAACTTTTATAGTTTCAATTTTAGGAGTGTATTTAGACACCTCTTTTCTTGAAGATTTAATTACCTTATTCATTTCAGCCAAAATATGTGCCCTTCCATCTTTAGCCTGATTTAATGCCTGTTCCATAATTTCAAAAGTTATTCCAGTAATTTTTATATCCATTTGTAATGACGTAATTCCATCTTTTGTGCCTGCAACTTTAAAATCCATATCTCCTAAATGATCCTCGTCACCTAAAATATCAGATAAAACTGAAAATTCTTTTTTCTCTTTTATTAAGCCCATTGCTATTCCAGCAACTGGTTCAGCTATTGGAACTGCCGCATCCATAAGTGCTAAAGATGCTCCGCAAACGGTAGCCATTGATGAAGAGCCGTTAGACTCTGTTATCTCTGAAACAATTCTTAAAGTGTAAGGAAATTTTTCTTTTTCAGGCAATGATGAATTTAAAGCTCTCCATGCTAATTTTCCATGGCCTACCTCTCTTCTACCTGTACCTATTCTTCCTGTTTCACCAACTGAAAATGGAGGAAAATTGTAATGTAACATAAATCGTACTCTTTTTTGTCCTTCCAAACTTTCAATTCGTTGTTCATCTTCTGTGGTTCCCAAGGTTGTAGTAACTAAAGCTTGTGTTTCTCCTCTAGTAAATAAAGCAGATCCATGAGCCCTGGGTAATACTCCAACTTCACACTTAATAGGTCTCACATCTGATAATCCTCTTCCATCAATTCTTTTTTTACTTTTAAGTATCTTTGTTCTTACTATATCTTTTTCCAAATTTTTTAATTGTAAGGATATTTCAAGCGCCGAATAAGTGTCATCTCCTTCGAATAAGGATTTACATTTTTCAGACGCCAAATTAACTAATTCTGATCTTTTCTTTTTGTCTTTTTCAGAGAAAGCTTTTTCTAAATCCTTTGTTAGTTCTTTTGAAATTTTGTTTTTTAATTTGCTATTATCTTTTTCTTCTATCTTCCACGCTTCTTTTGAACTTTTTTTAGCTAGAGATTCTATCACTTTTATTACTGGAATAATTTTTTCGTGGCCAAATTTAACTGCGTCTAGCATCTGTTTTTCGGTTAAACCTGATGCTTCAGATTCAACCATTAATACTGCATCTTTTGTACCAGCAACAACCAAATCTAATTTAGACTCTTTTAACTCTTCTTTAGATGGATTTAATACATAATTATTATTTATATAACCTACTCTTGAAGCTGCTATAGGTCCTTGAAAAGGTAAACCCGAAATTGATAAAGCAGCTGACGATGCTATAATTGACAATATATCCGCCTCGTTTTCATTATCGTACGAAAGTACTGTTGGTAAAATTTGTATTTCATTTCTAAAATTTTCTGGAAATAATGGACGAATCGGTCGATCAATTAATCTTGAAATCAAAGTTTCGGATTCAGTTGGTCTTGCTTCTCTCTTAAAATAACCTCCTGGTATTTTACCAGCTGCATAGTATTTTTCTTGATAATTTACTTGTAGTGGAAAATAATCAGTTTCTGGATCAACTTCTTTTGCGCCTACTACTGTAGATATAACAACGGTATCTCCACAAGTAGCAATTACGGCTCCATCTGCTTGACGAGCTATTTTGCCTGTTTCTAAAGTTAATTTTTTACCGCCAAAATCTAATTCTTCTTTAAATACTTTAAACATTTATTTTCTTAAATTTAATTTAGTTAATATTTTTGTATAAGACTCAGGATTTTTTCTTTTAAGATAAGCCAGTAAGCGCTTTCTCTGATTTACAGCCTTTAACAATCCTTTTGTTGAATGTTTATCATTTTTGTTCGTTTTAAAATGATTAGATAAATTTTCAATTTTATGGCTTAATAAACCGATTTGAACTTCCGATGAACCCACATCTCTTGAATTAATTTTTAAAGATTCAATTATATCTTTTTTTTGTTTCTGCATACTTATTTATTTTCCTGTATTAATTTTTCTATTTTCTCTGCATAATCAAAAGATTTATCGCCAACAAAAGAAACTTTTGGTAAAAATTTCATATCAATTTTTTTTGACAAAACTTTTCTAATAAGATGTGAAAATTCAGTTAGAATATTAACTATCTTTTCTGTATCTTTACCTCCCAAAGGGATTACATATGCTCTTGCATTTTTTAGATCTAAACTCATTCTTACTTCCGTAACAGTTATATTTTTTGTTTCTAAACTTGGAACTTTCGCTTCATCTCTCAAAAAAATTTGTCCCAAATTTTGTTTTATCAGCTCTCCTACTCTTAACTGTCTTTGTGAAAAAGGAGCATTATTGGTTTGCCTAATCATTAAATTCTTCTTTCCGTTTCTATAATCTTATAAACTTCGATCACATCCTTTTCTTTGAAATCAACAAAATCTTTAAGAGTTATACCGCATTCGAGTCCCGCTGCAACTTGCTTTGCAGCATTTTTTTCTCTAAAAATACTACCTATAGAACCTTTATATAATATGTTTCCATCTCTTATCAACCTTGCTTTTAAATTATTTGCTATTTCTCCATCTATAACTTTTGATCCAGCTACTTTACCAACTTTTGAAACTTTGAAAATTGCCTGAACCTCTGCAGATCCTACTATCTCTTCTTTAACATCTGGTCTTAATAAACCTGACAATGAATCATTTACGAAATCTAAAACTTCATAAATTATGTTGAAAAATTTTATTGTAATTTTATAATTTTCAGCTAATTTTTTAGCTTCTTTATTCGGTTTTACATTAAAACCTACAAGAATAGCACTAGAAGCTTTTGCGAGCGTTACGTCTGTTTCAGTAATTACACCAATATTTGATAAAATTATTTTTGGAGTAACTTCTGCATGTTTAATTTTTTCAATCGCATTTTTAAGTGCTTCGCTGGAGCCCTGAACATCAGATTTTATAATTATAGGTAACTCTTTAGGAAATGCAGAATCGTCAAACGTGGATTCTTTATTAGATGTAATTAATGGTTCTTGTTTTGATTTGTTGTGTTTAACTCTATAATCATTTATCTCTTTAGCTTTTTCTTCTGAATCGACTACTACAAAATCATCGCCAGCAAAAGCAGAATTATTCATGCCTAATATTTCTACTGGAGTCGAAGGAATTGCTAAATCAATATTTTGATTTTCATCATTTATCATTCCTCTTATTTTTCCCCATGTATTACCACTTACAAAAAAATCTCCTTTTTTCAAACTTCCGTTTGTTACTAGTACTGTTGATACCGCTCCTTTTCCTTTATCAATTCTAGATTCCAAAATAACTCCACTAGCGTTTGCATCAAAGTCTGCTTTTAAACTTAGAAGGTCTGCTTGAAGAATAATATTTTCTTTAAGTTTATCTAGATTTTTTTTGGTGGTTGCTGACACCTCTGCAAATAAAGTATCTCCACTCAATTCTTCGGCAATAAGCTCATATTGTAAAAGTTCATTTTTTACTTTTTGAGGATCCGAGTCAGGTAAATCGCATTTATTGATAGCAACAATAATAGGAACCTTCGCAGCTTTAGAGTGATTTATAGCTTCTATTGTTTGAGGTTTAACTCCATCATCAGCGGCTACAACAAGTACAACAATATCTGTTACTTTTGATCCTCTTGCTCTCATTTCTGTAAAGGCTGCATGTCCAGGAGTATCAATAAATGTTATATTTTTTCCCTCTTCTGTTTTTATTTTATAGGCTCCAATGTGCTGAGTTATACCCCCATGTTCTCCTGCAACAACATTCGTTTTCCTTAAGGCATCCAGTAATGATGTTTTTCCGTGATCAACATGTCCCATAACGGTCACAATTGGAGATCTTGGTTTTAAGCTTTTGCTTTCTTTATTAGTCGCCTTCTGAATATTTAAATCTGGTTTTTTTTCTCTGATAGGTATATTTCCTAATTCTTTTACAAGGTACTCTGCAGTATCTGCGTCAAGAGTATGATTTATGGTTGCTGTAACACCCATGCCCAAAAGATGTTTAATTATACTACTTGCCTGCATGGCCATTCTATTTGAAAGCTCTTGTATTGTAATTTTATCAGGAATATTTACTTCCCTAATAATTTTTTTTGTCTCAATTTTTTTATTATTAGAATCTTGATTTTTCTTTTCTTTAAGCCGTGCACGTCTCACTGATGCCAAGCTTCTTTCTCTCATATCCATCGCACCATCAGTTAAAGCTTTTGATAAAGTAAGTTTGTATTCTCTTTTTGTAACAGAACCTTTGTTTTTACCCAAATTTCCTTTTTTTAGAACTAAGCTATTTTCTTTTAAACTTTTAAATCTTTTTGTAGCTCTTTCTTCGGCTTTTTTTCTAATTTCGAAATTTTTATTTATTGCTATACTTTTCGAAGGAAAATTATCCGCTATTTTTGATTTTGTTTTATTTATAAATCCTGGTGTCGATTTGCTTACACTTCTATCTTGATCATGAAATCTTCTTTCATTCTTCTTTCTTGAAATCTTTTTCTCTATGACAATCGAAGTTTTTTGCTTACCCAATCTATAATGTGGAATATTATATGCTTTATTCGATGAAATAGTTAAAGTAGATTTTTTTTTTATCTTTTTTTCTTCCATAAGAATACATATTTTTTATTTAAAAACAATATTTCTAGCGTTCATAATCAAATCTTCTGCCTCATTTTTTATTAAAGCAAACTCTTCGAGATATCCTTCTATTTTAAATTTTTTACCTTTTTTTTCATCATAACCTCCTATTAACTCATCAGTAGAAAGTTCTGCTAAATCCTTTAGGGTTTTAATTTTTTTTTCACCTAGAGTGACCAACATTCCTGGAGTGAGTCCTTTAAAATTTATAAGAGCTTCTTCTACACCAAGCTCTTTTAATTTTTTCCCAATATCTTCTTTTTCTTTTTCTAGATATTCTCCTGCCCTTTTTATTAATTCTTTGGCAGTGTTTTCATCAATAACTTCAATTTTTGTAATTTCCTCAACAGTAGATTGATGAATATCTTCAATAGAAGAAAATCCTTCAGCAACTAAAAGTTGCCCTAGAGTTTCATCAACTTCTAAATTTTTGATAAATGTTTCTGTTTTATCTTTGAATTCTAATTGTCTTTTTTCAGATTCTTCTGTCTCGGTTAATATATCTATTTCAAAATCAATCAATTTTGATGCTAATCTAACATTTTGTCCCCTTCGTCCTATTGCTTTGCTTAAATTTTCCTCAGTCAAAATAACTTCTATTCTCCTATTTTGATCATCAATTATTACTTTTTGAATTTCTGCTGGAGCCAAAGCACTTATGACTAAAACCGCTGGATCTTCTGACCAATGAACTACATCTATTTTTTCTCCATGAAGTTCATTGACTACTGATTGAACTCTGCTACCTCTCATCCCGACACATGCCCCAACGGGGTCTATAGATGAATCTTTGGAATAAACACAAATTTTTGCTCTGCTACCAGGATCTCTTGCAGATGATTTAATTTCAATAATTCCATCATAAATTTCAGGAACTTCTTGAAAAAATAATTTTTCCATAAATTTTGGATTAGCTCTAGATAAGAATATTTGTTGACCTTTGTTTTCTCGAATAACATCGCTGCAGTAAGCTTTGATTCTATCTCCCATTTTTATGATTTCTCTTGGTATAAGTTCTTCTTTTCTAATAATAGCTTCGGCTCTATTTAAATCCAAAATTACATTGCCGTATTCTAATCTTTTTACAATACCACTCAAAATTTCACCTTTCTTTTCAATGAAATCGTTATATTGTCTTTCTCTTTCTGCAGCACGTACACTTTGGGTTATTACCTGCCTAGCCGTTTGTGCAGCAATTCGTCCAAAATCTACTGGAGGTAATTGTTCAAATATTTCATCGCCAATTTTAAGATTTTCTTTCTTTTGTTTTTTAATTGCATGTTCTAGTGAAATTTCAGTATCTAAATTTTCTGGAGATTGAACAATTTTTAATACCTTATAAAGACTTATATCTCCGCTCTCTCTATCAACAATTGCACGAATATCATTATCAGATCCAAACCTTGTTTTTGCAGCTCGTTGTATTGCCAATTCCATTGAAGTTATAATAATTTCCTTATCAATAGATTTTTCGATAGCCACAGCCTCGGCTATTCTTAAAAGTTCTAATTTATCAGACCTTTGGTTAAGCATATTTTAAATTTACTAGTCCCTAAAAAAAAATGGGCAAAAGCCCATTTCGATTTATCCAGGTAACTTAATATTTATTTAATTTATATTTTAACTTTTTTCAAGGTCTACTTATTAAAAATTGCAGTTTTATCAATTTTTTCCCAAGAAAAAGAACCATCTAATCTTGGTTTTCTACCAAAATGACCATAGGCTGCGGTACATTCATATATAGGTCTATTTAAAGATAATATTTCCCTAATCCCTCTAGGGCTTAGGTCGAAATTATCTTTTATCAATTTTTCTACATATTTTGACTTTTCATCATTACCATCAAAAAGGTCAACATAGATTGATAAAGGTTTGGAAATGCCAATAGCATAAGCAAGTTGAATTAAACATTTATTCGCAATTTTCGAAGCAACAATATTCTTAGCTATATATCTTGCGACATAAGCAGCTGATCTATCTACTTTACTTGGATCTTTACCAGAAAAGGCTCCTCCTCCATGAGGAGCTGCACCACCGTAAGTATCAACAATAATTTTCCTTCCTGTTAAGCCGGAATCACCGTCAGGTCCTCCAATAATAAATTGGCCCGTTGGATTAACATAAAATTCTTCATCTTTTAGTTCTGACAATAATTCTGTTGGAATAGATTTATCTAAATAAGGTCGAACAATTTCTTTAACTTGTGATTGATTAACGTCAGGAGAATGTTGTGTAGAAATGACAACTGAGGTTACCTTTTTTGGTATTCCATTTTCATACATCATTGTAATTTGGCTTTTCGAGTCTGGTTCTAACTTATTTGCAATGCCTTTTTTTCTATCTATTGCCATTAATTCTAAAATTTTATGAGAATAATAAATTGGTGCTGGCATTAAAGTTTCTGTTTCATTGCATGCATAACCAAACATTATTCCTTGATCTCCAGCTCCTTCATCTTTATTGCCTTTTGAATCTACTCCCATGGCAATATCTGACGATTGAGAATGCAAATGAACGTCTATGTTACAATTTTTCCAGTGAAATCTTTTCTGTTCATATCCAATATCTTTAATACAGTTACGAACTTTTTGAATCAAATCGTCTTTTTTTATTTCGGGTCCTCTTGTTTCTCCAGCCAAAACAACTCTATTTGTTGTTGTTAGGGTTTCACATGCTACCCTTGAAAAAGGTTCCTTAGCTAAATAAGTATCTACGATCATATCCGATATACGATCACAAACTTTATCAGGATGTCCTTCCGAAACAGATTCACTTGTAAATAAATATGATTTTTTATTCATTTAAATTTTAGTTTTTTAAAAATTAATATTAGAAATATATACAATAAAATTATCAAGAAAAATAATTTATTTCCATACTTTGAGAAAAAAGTAGATTTATTGAAGTATGGAAAATTGTATTCTATGTTGCCAGACTCTTGAATATTTAAGGATTTTAATATTCTTCCATTTGGATCAATAAAACTCGAAACGCCTTTATTAGCTGATCTGGCAACAAAAACCCCCTCTTCTACTGATCGATAAATTGCTTTAGCAAAATGTTGATATGGTCCTATTGATTGTCCAAACCAAGCATCCTCAGAAATATTAATTACTAAATCAGGAAATTGTTTTTTCGTTTTTATTTTACCTGAATAAATAATCTCATAACAAATGAGTGGAAGAATTAACTTTTCACCAAATTTGTTACCTAAGCTTATTGTTGTACGTACATCCCCAGAAGAAAATGAATTATATCCTTTTGTTATTTTTTTTAATCCAAATTTAGATAAAATTTTTTCAAAAGGTAAAAATTCACCAAAAGGAACAAGATTAATTTTATTATAAACCGATAAAATATCTAGTTTATGATTTAAAACTACTAGACTATTAAAATATTTTTGGATTTTTAGATCATTATTAAGATTGACAAAATTGTTTATTCCCAAAATAATTAAATGATTTTTAGAAAATTTGTCATGAAATAAATTTTCATATTTTTTAATGTCGTCCAAATGTGACTTGTAAAATATCCCTTCTGGCCAAATGAACAAAGTTTTTTTATTTTTTTTAGGATCACTAATTCTTATGAGTTGTTTCAGTTGTGAAATTTCGCTTTGAGTCTTGTAATCTTCAAGAGAAAAACTGGGAGAAACTATTTTAACGCTAATATTTTCATCAAAATTATAATTACTATTGTTAATCTTTTGTAATCCATATAAATAATTGGCAAAAAAAATAATTAAAAAAATGAAAACAAAGATAATATTTTTTTTAATAATCCTATTTTGAATAAAAAGAAAGGGAGTACAAAAAAAAGTTACAGAAATTAAACTTAATGTATATGTGCCAATTAATGATAATATTTGTATAGACTCAACTGACCATGACCATGTATATGATATTAAATTCCATGGAAAACCGGTCAATAAATTCCCTCTTAAGAATTCAAATATAGAAAAAACTAAAGAAAAAAATAAAACAAAAAAAATGTTTTTTTCAGCAAAAGGTCCTACTATTAAAATCGCTAATCCGAAAAATAATGATAGAAATAAAGGAATAAAAATGAGAGCGATTGGAATTAAACTCTTAAACATTTCATCATGCGTTAAAGATATAGAAATCCAATAATTGCCGCATAAAAAAAAACCAAAACCAAACGCACATCCTAAATACAAAAAATAACGATTAGACCTTTTTTTTCTGTATCTTGATTGTGTCCTTTTTTTAACAATAAAAATTAATAACAACAAAATTGAAAATGAAAAAAAATTTATAAATGATAAATTGTATGGGGAAAAACCAATTGTTGTTATTGCGCCTAATACAAAAGGAACTAATAATATAACAAAAAATTTATTATTTAATAAGGCAGACAAATTAAAATTCTCATTATCAAGTAATCAAATTTATAATTTTTTTTTCAATTCTGTCCATTTTAAAATAATTATTATTTTTAATATGGTTATAACCGATCAAGTGCAAAAGTCCATGCACCCAAGCTTTATCGAATTCTAAAAAAAAATTAGTTTTTTTTGAACGAACATTAATAATTTCATAGCAGGTAACAATGTCACCAATATACATATTTTTTTCCTTGTTTAGTTTTAATTTTTTTTGTGAAAAAAATGGAAATGATAAAACATCTGTAGGTTTATTTTGTTTTCTAAATTTTTTATTGAGTTTTTTTATACCTAATGAATTGGTTAAATAAATTGTAAAAGTTACATTTTTTCTTTTAAAAAATAAAACAATTTTTGGAATTTTTTTTAATTTTTTATTAAAATATTTTTTTGGATTTCTAATTTTTTTATGCCAAAGTTTATTATCTACCTCAACATTAACCTTTATCATTACTATTCTTTTGATAGGCTTCTACAATTTTTGTTACCAATGGATGTCTAACCACATCTTGATGATCAAAATTTATAACAGATATTTCCTTAATTCCTTTTAATATATTTTGTGATTCTATTAAACCTGATTGATTTTTATTTGGTAAATCAATTTGTGATGGATCTCCATTTACTACTAATTTTGAATTTTCACCAATTCTAGTTAAAAACATTTTGATTTGCGTTCTGGTTGTATTTTGTGCTTCATCTAAAATAGCAAAAGAATTTTTTAATGTACGTCCTCTCATAAAAGCAAGTGGTGCTATTTCAATAGCTCCAGATTCAATTTTTTTTTGAATTTTATCGTAGTCCAGTAAATCATAGAGAGAATCGTATAAAGGTCTTAAATAAGGATCTATTTTATCTTTCATATCTCCTGGCAAAAAACCTAACCTTTCTCCTGCTTCAACGGCTGGTCTAGATAATATTATTCTTTCAACTTTTTTCTCTAACAACATAGACAAAGCTACAGCAACAGCTAAATACGTTTTACCAGTACCAGCTGGACCTAAAGACATTATTATTTGATTATTTTTAAGAGATTTAACGTATTCTTTTTGTTTTTTAGATCTAGGTATCACAGATCTTTTTGGAGTCTTCATTACCTCTCCGAGAAGTTGAACTGTTGATTGGTTTTTTTTATCATTTATCATATCTTTATTTAATGATGAAATTATATCACTTCTATCAATCTTTTTATCAAATCTAAACCTATCAATTAAATATTCAATTGCATTTCTAATCCTTTCATTTTCAAATTTCTCACCTTTAATAGTAATTGAATTTCCTCTAAAGTAAATTTTTGAACCAGTAAACCTTTCTAATTCCTTGAGATTATTATCGAACGGTCCAACAACTCCCATCAAAATTTGATTATCAAATATGTTAATATTTATTGAATCATCATCAGCATAAATGACAGAAATTTCTTCACTATTATTATTTTGCTTATTTATTTTCACAATAAACTATGCTGCCTTTTTTTTGTTGCTTCGGTGAATACCAAATAAATTATTTTGATTAATATATGTAATTTTGACATTAACTAATTCTCCGGATTCACAACTATCAGATTCAAATATAACTGGAGACATATGTTTGGTTCTTCCAAAATATTTTTCTTGCATATCTAATTTATTTTCTACAAGAACTTCACAATATTTTTCCCGATATTTTTTATTTTTTTTAAGTTGAAAATTTTCTAAAATACTTTGTAGTTTTTTAAGTCTTTTTTTACTTTCCGTTAAATTATTTAATTTTCTGTTCGATGCGGGAGTCCCTGGTCTTGGACTAAAAATAAATGAATAAGAATTAACAAAACCTATTTTTTTAATAAGCATAATAGTATCTTCAAAGTCACTTTCCGTTTCTCCTGGATATCCAACAATAAAGTCACTAGAAAATTGTATATTTTTATTAACCTTTTGTAACTTTTTAATTATTGATAAATAATAATTTAGGTCATGTCTCCTATTCATTAATTTAAGGATTTTATCTGATCCACTTTGTACAGGAAGATGTAAAAAGGGCATAAGTTTTTTACAATCTTTAAAACAATTAATTAAATCATTTGTCATATCTTTAGGATGTGAAGTTGTAAATCTTATCCTTTTTAAATTTTTGATATTGTTTAGTTTGCGTATTAATGATGATAATTTATAATTTTTATTTTTGTCAAAATAATTATAAGCATTAACATTTTGGCCAAGCAAAGTAATTTCTTTAGCTCCATTCTTAACTAAAATATATGCTTCTGTAATAATCTGATCAAAAGGCCTTGAATATTCTGGTCCTCTTGTATATGGAACTACACAAAAATGGCAAAATTTATCGCATCCCTCTTGGATTGTTAAATAAGATGAAATTTTATTCTGCGAATTGGTAATTTTTTGCAATTCATCAAATTTTCTTACTACATCAAATTCTGTTTCATTAAATTTTTGCTTTTTTCTCTGATAGTTTAAAATTAAATCAGAAATTTTATGATAAGACTGAGGCCCAATTACTATATCAATATATGGTTCTCGTTTTAACATTTCTTCGGACTCTGCTTGAGCAACACAACCAGAAACGATAACCAAAGGTTTTTTTAAATTTCTAAAATCCTTTTTAACTCTTCCAATTTCATCATAAACTTTTTCCGTTGCTTTTTCTCTTATGTGACATGTATTTAAAACAAAACAATCAGCTTCTTTTTTAATATCAGTTTTTTTAAAGTTAATTACTGAAGTTAAATCATAAATACGATTCGAATCGTATTCATTCATTTGACAACCAAAAGTTTTGATAAATATTTTTTTAGACAATTGTTTTTTTACTTTTTAATTTTTGACCCATATAACTCTAGTCTATGATCAACAAGTTTATAACCAAGTTTTTCAGCTATTTGTTTTTGTATTTTTTCTATTTCTTCATTAACAAATTCTTTTATCTCTCCAGTATTAATATCTATTAAATGGTCATGATGTTCTTTGACAGTCTGTTCATATCTTGCCTTATTGCCCTTAAAATCGTGCTTCTCAATAATGCCCGCTTCTTCAAATAATTTCACAGTTCTGTAAATTGTTGCAATACTAATTTTAGAGTCAAGCTTATTAACTTTCTTGTAAAGTTCATCTATATTCGGATGACTTTCAGATTCAGACATAACTTTCGCTATTAGTCTTCTTTGATCCGTTAGTCTAACATCTTTTTGTTTATACTTACTTTCAATATCAGTTTTCATTATTTATACATTTATATTATAACTTAACTAAATATTTTCAAAAATACTTTAACTTAAATATATTGGTTTTATCAAATCCTTTTCTAACAAATCCCTTAATCTGAGGAATTCTAGATCATTACAATCCAAATCAACAATATTTAAATTATTAAGTTTAAGAATTTCGTCATCAAAGTATTTTGCTACGTTTTTTGTAATTACTTTAAAATTGTTATTATATTTTTTCGTTATTTCTTCCTTTGTAATTTCTTCTGCTTTTGTATTACTAATTAGATTTTTATCAAATTTTTTTACAAAATATTTTTCTTTATATTTTGTTAAGCTATAAATTGTATCATGTTTATTAAAAAACTTTATGCAAGACCACAAAAAAGTATTGTACCCAAATAACTTTAAATTTTTTGCTAAGCTTATCCCTTTTACAATTGCCAAAGAACTTCTTAATGCGGAAAAGTTTCCTGGTCCCTGATTTACTAAAATTTCTGATATATCGTTAAAGCTTAGATTATTTTCGGTAAAAAAATCTAAGATTTGCTTCATTAACAAATCATTACTGTACTTATCACTTTGCAAAATTTTATTAAATGTTTTATTTTCAACTTTTATAAATAATGATCCCAAATCTATGCTGCAATCTATCGATAAAAAATTCATAATATCTGTATTGATACTACTTTTAATATCAATAAGTAAATCCCTTGGAACAACTATAAATAATTTAGATATAAACAAAGGTATAATCACTTTGATGTATCATAGGTTTGGAGAAAACAAATATCCATCAACTAATATAAAAAATGAAATTTTTTCAGAACATATAAAAGAAATAAATAATTCTGAAATTAAATTTATAAGCTTTAAAAAATTTGAAAAAATTATCAAAACTAGGATAGACAATAATTATATACTTTTAACAATTGATGATGCGTTTAAGTCTTTTTACTTAAATGCTTGGCCCGTACTTAAAAACAAAAAAATTCCATTTATACTTTTCGTGAGTACCAGAGAGATTGGTAAACATGGGTACATGACTTGGGATCAAATTAAAGAAGTTGACACAAGTAATTTAGTAACTATTGGTAATCATAGCCATTCTCATGAATATTTGATTGACTGGAAAGATGATAAAATAAAATATGATTTGGAAACTTCTATCAAAATTTTCAAAAAAGAACTTGGGTATTCACCAACAATTTTTTCTTACCCATTCGGGGAATATAGTAGTAATTTAAAAAAAATTGTTCAGGACTTAAATTTTAAATATGCCTTTGGTCAACATTCTGGATTAATTGATCAAACAAAAGATTTTTTAGAATTACCCAGGTTTCCTATTAACGAAAAATATGGCGAATTAAAAAGATTCAGATCAATTCTTTCAACTTTACCTTTCCCATATGAAAATATAACTCCAGAAGATAGATATCTTGAAACTAATGAGAATCCACCAAAAGTAAAAATTAAATTTTTTAAAGATTTAATTAATATTAAAAATATTAACTGTTATTCCAATGAAGGTAATATTTGGAGTAAATCTAATGTTAAATTTTTAAATGAAAATGAATTGGAAGTATTGCTTAAAGATAAATTTAAAAGTGAAAGGGGAAGAATAAATTGTTCTCTTTGGGTTGAGAGTGGTAAGTGGAGATGGTTAGGTATTCAATATGTTATTGCTGAGTATTGAACACTAAATAATTATAATGAAATTCCTGTTTTTAATTTTGTAGGTAATAAATTAGCTTTATCAAAATCTGTTAACGAATTTTGCACCATAATACCTTCAATTATTTTTGTGTATTTTTCTCCAATTTCAGCATAATTTTTTAAATATTTAATTAAAGCAAGGCCTGTAATTTTTGTTCCACTTTGTCTCAATTTTGCTCTTACTTTTCTAAATTCCTTGTATGCATTGTGAGTATTTAAATTATTTTTATAAGCCCTTACTGATGCTTTAAGAATTTGAAACTGTAAAATTTTATGACCTTCATTAGGATCTTTATTTTTTGGAGAAATACCCTTTTTGCTCCATGTCCACTGACCAAATAAAGCGTTACCTTCTAATGCAAATCTAGATGTTCCCCATCCACTTTCATTTGCTGCCTGCGCCAAAGCAATAGAAACCGGAATAATATCCATTCTCATTTTAAGTTTTGATAAATCTTGATCTTCAATCTTATACTCTCTAAATCTCCTCTTAAGCCAAACTTTCTCACCTGGTGTATTAAAACTTTTACTCAAAATTTTAAAAAGTTTTTCTCTATCTTCAGCAATTTTCTCATTCTCATAGAGAATTAAAGGCAAGATAATTTTGATAAATAATTCTCTTTTCTTTTTTGTATCACCCAAAGTTTTAAGATCTTTTGGAAGCTTTGTAAGATAGATTGGTTTTACTTTTTGACCATTTCTAATACCTTTAAGATCATAGTCCAAATCCTCAAATAAGTTTATGGTAGTCATAGCATTTAAACTTACAGTGTCATCAGATTTTGATACAACATTATCTTCTGATAATTCTAGTTTATTGATAATTTCAGTTTTTTGCTTCTTACTCTTTTTAGTTTTTTTTAATTTACTAATTTTAGATGTTTTATATTCCTCCGCCACATAAGTGAATTTGACTATGTTGACTACCTTTTTAATATAGGGTCTGGTAGTAATTAAACACCCTACAAAAATCACAAAAGCGATAGACAAGTAAATATTTCTTATAGAATTCTCTTTTAATTCTTGTTTTGCAATTGCCTTATCACTAGAACGATTAATCGGCAATTTGATTCGATTTTTGATTAACAATAATTCTAACTGGGAAGTTGTAAGTTTTTTTGCACTTCTCGCATAACTCTTTACCTCAACTATACCATAAAGTTTTGCTAAATAAATTAACTGATCCCGGTATGATTTAAAAAGTTTTTCAATTTGTTTTGACATCGGTTAGACCGCCTCTACACTTTTTACTTCTGGAATATAGTGACATAAAAGATTTTGCACACCTTGTTTCAGAGTCATGATAGAGCTTGGACATCCTGAACAACTACCTTTTAATTCAACAGTAACTACTCCGTTTGTAAAAGATTTAAATGTAATATCTCCCCCGTCTTTAGCTACGGCAGGTCTAATTTTTGAATCCAAAACTTCATTAATTTTGTCAATTATCTCATTTGATTGAACTGGTTGAGAATCTGAAGCTGACTTACTTAAAATCTTTGCTAACTTTAAATCTTTACCAACAACAACATCATTTCCTTTAGAGTAATAATCATTAATTTCAGAAATAATGCCATGCTTTAAATTCTTCCAATCTGAGTCTTTTTCCTTTTTTACTGTAATGAAATCTTCTCCAAAAAATACCATTACCGTTCCTTCTAAAGTCAATATTTTGTTCGCTAATGATACTTCGATATTTTTATCATTTTTCAAAAATTCAATTGGACCTATCTCAGAAACTTTTTTTCCTGGCAAAAATTTCAAAGTATCAGGATTCGGAGTATATTCAGTTTCTACCATCATAATAGCTACTTTATGTATTATACAAAAATCATCCTATCAAGTGAACTTTATAAGTCCCACAATTTTATAAATTTCTTTGAGATTGGTTTGGGCTATTAAATCTGCTCTTTTTGTACCTTTTTCTAGGACTCCATTTAAATACCTTTCATCTTTTAATAGTTTTTTAATTTCTCTGCCAATTGGACAAATTTTTTCTACAATTGATTCGCTTAATTTGCTCTTAAAAGTTGAAAAGTTTTTTCCACCAAACTCGTCTAGAACTTTTTCTACACTAACACTATTTATACTAGAATAAATTGATATAAGGTTTGCTGCTTCATGCCTGTTTTTAAGTTCATTTATTTCAGAAGGAATGGGAGCAGTATCAGTTTTAGCTTTTTTAATTTTTTTATTAATTAAATCTTTATCATCTTTCAAATTAATTCGACTGTAATTAGAATCATCTGATTTGCTCATTTTTTTTTTACCATCTCTCAAACTCATTACCTTAGATATTTCTTTTGAAATCAAGGGTTCTACTATTGGAAAATAGTTTTCACATTTAAAATCGTTATTAAATTTTTTTGCAATGTCTCTTGTTAATTCTAAATGTTGTTTTTGATCCTCTCCCACAGGAACATGAGTAGCTTTATATATAAGAATATCTGCTGCCATCAAAGTAGGATAAACCAATAAACCAACGCTAGCATTTTCTTTATTGGTCCCTGCTTTTTCTTTAAATTGAGTCATTCGATTCATCCATCCAATCCTCGCTACACAATTAAAAATCCATGCCAATTCACTATGAGCAGCAACACTTGCTTGATTAAATATGATATTTTTTTCAGAACTTAAACCTGATGCAATAAAACTTGCAACAGTTTCTAAAATATTGGATTTTAATTCTTTTGGATTTTGCCGAGTGGTGATAGCATGCAAATCAACAATACAGTAAATACATTCAAATTTATTTTGCAAACTAACAAAATTTTTTATTGCACCTAAATAATTTCCCAAATGTAAATTTCCTGTTGGTTGAACGCCAGAAAATACCTTTTTTTTTTGCATATACTAAAATAATTACTTTAATTTAATATCTTTAAACTTAAAAGCCCCTGAAAAATTCGATATTAAAAGGTAACTAAATAAGCTAATGATCACTATAATAAATAAATAAATAACTTTCCAACTTTCATTATAGTTAAATTTGTCAGAAAAAAAACCCAGCAATAAATATAATACTATTCCCATTACAGCCACAGACAACAGTGTACGTGTAAATTTATAAATAAATTTACTATCGAAACTATGAAGATTTCTTTTTTTAATAAAATAAAAATACAAAAAAACATTAATCCAGGAAGAAATAGAGGTTGCTATAGGTATTATAACAAAACCTAATCTACCAAATAATGATACGCTAATTAATATATTTATAAATACTGATATTGATGATAGATAAAAAGGTAATTTAGTATCATTTCTTGCAAAAAAGAAATTTGAGAAAATTTTTAATATTGAAAACGCGGGTACACCAAATGCAAAAAGGGTAAGTGCAATGGCTGTATTATTTACACTGTCAATATTAAAAGAACCGTAGCCAAATAATGATGTGGTAATTTCCTCCGAAGCTAAAACTAGGGCAGTCGCTGCAGGAATTGATAGAAATAAACAAAGTTCTAAAGCTCTGTTTTGTAAATTCGTAACCTGTTCATAATTGTTATTTTTTATATATTTTGATAACTCTGGAAGCATAACTGTACCAACGGCTATTCCAGCAATTGCAAGATTTATTTGATAAACTCTATCTGCATAATAGAGGTAAGAAACCGCACCAGCCTGAAAAGAAGCAATTATAGTTCCAACTAAAATATTGATTTGTGTTACGCCAGAAGAAAAAATGCTGGGAAGTAGCTTTCTAAAAAAAAATCTAATTTTATCATCTATTTTTATTTTAATACTTAAAATTGGTTTAAAATTTTTTCTTACAAAAAAGAATAAAATCAATAACTGTAAAAAACCCGCAAAAGAAACAGCATACGATAAAGTTAAAACATCTGATATGCTGAGCCAATGTGAGAAAAATAATGATCCTATTAAAATTACATTTAATATAATGGGCGCCGCTGCCGCAGCAGCAAATTTATTATATGAATTAAGTATAGCAGCAAAAAAGGAAGCTAAACAGACAAAAAATAAAAAGGGGAAAGTAATTCTACTTAAATCGACTGCAAGTTTTAATTTTTCAGGATCTTTGTAAAATCCTGGTGCTATTAAATAGATTAGCTGTGGCATAAAAACTTCTGCTACCAAAACAAGAAATAACAATATAATAAAAAGCAAATTGAATACATTTCTTGCAAACTGATCAGCTTGTTCTTTGTCCTGTGTTAATTCACCAGTATAGCTAGGAATAAAAGCGGCATTAAATGTTCCTTCTGCAAATAATCTTCTAAACGTGTTGGGTAATCTAAAAGCAACAAAAAAAGCATCTGCAAAAAGACTGGTTCCTAAAAAAATTGCAATTAATATATCTCTTGCATAACCAAATATTCTGCTTATTAGTGTAAAAAAGCTGAATGTAGAAGTAGATACTATTAAGTTCATCTTGACATATAAGCCTTAATTTTGTGACAATTGTAAGATACTTGCTTTTAAAATGAAGAAAAAGTCAAAAATAGATAAATATACAGATCAAGAAGCTTTGGATTTCCACAATAGCGGCAGATCAGGAAAAATTGAAATTCATTCGTCAAAACCAATGACGACAAAAAGAGATTTGGCTCTCGCGTATTCACCTGGAGTAGCTGCGCCTGTAAAAGTAATAGCAAAAAATCCTGATGCAGCATATGACTATACAGCAAAGGGTAATCTTGTAGCTGTAATTAGTAATGGTTCAGCAATACTTGGGTTAGGAAATCTAGGTGCCTTAGCTGCTAAACCCGTGATGGAAGGAAAAGCAGTTTTATTTAAACGTTTTGCAGATATAGATGCTATTGATTTAGAAATAGATTCTTCAGATCCAAATGAAATTATAAATTGTATTTTAAATCTCGGAAAAAGTTTTGGTGGTATTAACTTAGAAGATATTGCGTCACCAAACTGTTTTGTTATAGAAAAAAAATTAAGAGAAAAACTGGATATCCCAATATTTCATGACGATCAACATGGAACAGCTATAATAACTTTAGCAGCGTTAATTAATGCTTTGGACATATGCGGCAAATCTTTTAAAAATATAAAAATTGTTGTAAATGGAGCTGGTGCATCGGCCATAGCTTGCGCAAATCTTTTTAAAAACTCTGGTGTACCAAATCAAAATATAACTATGCTTGATAGAAAAGGAGTCTTATATCGAGGGAGAGATAATTTGGATCAATGGAAATTGACACATGCCATAGATACAAAAATTAGAACTCTTGAAGAAGCAATAAAAGGAGCAGATGTATTTTTAGGATTATCTGCAAAAAATGTACTTAGCAAAGACATGGTTAA